>Ga0302229_10001682_pt1 | contig 16676 bp, 10 predicted proteins | sample II_Palsa_N1_3_FD_193518 | JGI IMG/M metagenome (GOLD analysis project Ga0302229, IMG submission 193518) | Peat permafrost microbial communities from Stordalen Mire near Abisko, Sweden - II_Palsa_N1_3 | ecosystem: Environmental > Terrestrial > Soil > Palsa > Peat permafrost | place: Sweden... | reverse complement strand
ACTGGGCGGCAACGCGCCGTTTATCGTCTTCGACGACGCGGATCTCGACGCTGCGGTCGACGGTTTGATGGCGTCGAAGTTTCGTAACGGTGGCCAGACCTGCGTGTGCCCGAATCGGATCTACGTGCAGAGCAGCGTGTACGATGCGTTCGCGCGCAAGCTGGTTGAGCGGGTCTCGGCGCTGCGGGTGGGCCCTGCCACGCGCGACGATTCGCAGATCGGCCCCATGATCAATGCGCGTGCTGTCGACAAGATCGAGCGTCACGTACAGGACGCTCTAGCACATGGCGCTGTGGTGCTGACCGGCGGGCGTCGTCTGCAAGGTGACGGTCTCGACGGTCCGCATTACTACGCACCCACTGTTCTGGGCGACGCCAACCGCGACATGGCCCTGTTCCATGAGGAAACCTTCGGTCCGGTCGCGCCGTTGTTCCGCTTCGAAAGCGACGCCGATGTGCTGCGCGAAGCGAATGACACGCCGTTCGGACTCGCGGCATACTTCTATTCGAACGATGTGCGCCGGATCTGGCGCGTCGCCGGCCGGCTCGAAAGCGGCGTGATCGGCATCAACGAGGGTGCCGTCGCCAGCGAGGCGGCGCCGTTCGGCGGTGTGAAAGAATCGGGTTATGGTCGCGAAGGGTCGCGCTATGGGCTCGACGATTACCAGCACATCAAATATCTTTGCCAGGGTGGCCTGGTTTGAGCTTCGGCGAAGGCCACTTTCTTATCGACTGCGAATGGACACGCTTATGACAACCCCTTCCCCGCAGCAGGACCATGCCTACCCGGTCGACGTCGAATTCCCCGACCTCAGCCCTTATGCCGCTGGTAACACCGGTATTCCGTATGTCTACACGTTTGACAGCGGTGTGGACGGCCCTCATGTGATGATCAACGCGCTCACGCACGGCAATGAAGTGTGCGGCGCTATTGCGGTTAAGGCGTTGCTCGATCTGGGTGTCAAGCCGCGGCGTGGCAAGCTCACGCTTGGCTTCTCCAATGTCGACGCTTACCTGAGTTTTGATGCGGCGAAGCCGGATGCGTCGCGTTTTGTCGATCAGGATTTTAATCGTGTTTGGACCGCGGCTAAGCTTGATGACGCTAGCGTCGATTCCAGCGAGCTTAGGCGGGCTCGCGCTCTACGTCCGGTGATCGATACAGTAGATTTCCTGCTTGATCTGCATTCCATGCATGAGCGCAGCGCCCCGCTGATCGTTTCGGGTCCGCTGGACAAGGGGATTGAACTCGCTCGCGCTTTGGGGGCTCCGGGTACTGTCATCAGTGATGAAGGGCATCCGGAAGGGCGGCGCATGCGGGACTATGAAGGATTTGGTGATCCGCTTAGCTCGCGGAATGCACTGCTCGTGGAGTGTGGGCAGCATTGGGAGCCGTCGGCTGTTGTTGTGGCGAAGGACTGTACTGCGCGGTTTCTCGTGCTCGCTGGAGCGCTTGATGTTGGCGATCTTCCCGCTGATTGGTTTGCGGCGAAACCTGATGCTATACGTGTGATTCGCGTTACTCAACCTGTGGTCGCCAAGAGTATGGATTTTCGCTTCGCGGATGCGTTTACCGGATTGGAGACGTTTGCCAAGGCCGGGACTGTTATTGGTTGGAATGAGGGTGAGCCTGTGGTCACGCCTTATGACAATTGCGTGCTGGTGATGCCGTCGTTGCGGCAGTTGAGGCCAGGAGTTACCGTGGTTCGGCTTGGGCAGTTGCTGTAGGGATAAGTGGCCGGCGGCCCATATCTGCACGCATTGGGACTATGGGCTATCGCGCTGATTGCGCTTTGCGTGTGGTTACGCCTCGGTGCAGTGCTGATCCTGCGGCGCAAAGCAGCAAGAGATTGGGTCGACACAGCGACTGTCGGACGCAGCATATAGGTCGCAGATCCGCACAGATGAAAGATGAAGAGCGACGCCCGCTTCGTGCGGGCATCTCTCTTAGGGTTTCAGAAGTTTGTACACCGTCGCCGACTTCCGCCAGGAGAATAGCAACCACGCGTCGATGACCATCACCGCGAGAATCCAGATGACAGGGCCGGTGGCACCGTGTTTTTCCCCAACAGCTTCGCCCAACCATCTGATAGAAAGGAGAACCGATATCAGAAGAGCAATCACGAATGACGCGAAAGACCTCGCTGGCGAATCGATACCGCAAATCTCGCCCGTCGCGTGATTCAGCCAACCCACCAACGTTTGCCAGTTGTCCGTGTCACGCAATACCGCAGTCACGACCATGCCGTTTTCAAGCCGTGGTTCACCGCGCATCTGTACCGCGTACTGACGTTTGCCCGCGACGGTGACATTGAACGATGTCCTTGCAGCACCGTTTCTGTCTCTTTGGATAACGACTCCTCCAATGTTTTCAAACGTGACTGTGACGGCGTGATAGGTCATGGGAAACGGGTCGCCAACCGGGGCGACAGGCATTGATTCAGGGAGAGCTAATATAACCGCTACAGCATCTCGTATTAGCTGTGTTCCCTGAGGCGAATCGCTCATGATCGAATGCCGCGCGCACGCAACGCCATCACAGGCTGCTTCTACTTCATGTCGGCCCGCGCTCAGATATTCTGCACAAACATATACTGCTTCGTGACCTTCTCCGTCACTTCAAACACGCCCCGAAAGCCCTCCGGCACCATCACCGCGTCGCCCGGCCCAAACGGTTTGCGCTCGCCCTCGTCCGGCACGATTGCGCCGATTCCCGACAACACGTGGAAAAATTCGAACTGCCCCTCCGGGAAGTCGATCCGCCATGCGCCCGCCGTGCCGCTCCAGATACCCGTGCTGACCTTGCCATCGGCACGCTCGAATACCGGCCAGTCCCGGCGCTCGGGTTGACCGCGCAGTAGCCGCTCAGGACTCAACGACAGCAACGTGCCCTCGCCCTGCGGTTCGTTAAAACACTCGCTCTGTACAGCATGCGTGGAAATGCTTTGTGACATCAACTGACTCTCTTTGAAGTAGTACGAATTTTGTTCTGCTGACGGCCCACTCTCTCGACTCCCCCTCAACTCGCGCGCCGCAACTCGGGCCACGATGCACAGAGGTCAGCAAAGATCAGGTCGATCGCCTCGGCATTCACGCCTTCCGTTTCAACATGCGCGTCCAGCGCATCGAAGATCCGGTGCTTGATGAAATAGCGCCATTGCACCGGTACGCCCGACAAAATGCGCGTGAGGGCCGCGTAACGTTCGCGCGTCCACTTCGCTTCGAAGGCCTCGCGGTATGGTCCGAACTCGAATGGCAACACTTCGATATCGCGCGCCAGCGTCTGCGCCTGCTCGCGCAGCGCCGCCGTTTCGCGTGCGTCGATCTCGCCGTCGACAATCGCCACCGCATAGACCTCGCGCGCTTCCTGCTCGGTGACATAACCCCGTCGCACGTCGTCGCATACCCGTTGGACATCGCGATCAATCGGTCTGCCGTAACCGCCAGCCCCTGCGCCAACCAGGCGAATTACGTCCCCCGGATTGCAGATCACCAGGTCCGTGTTGCCCAGTTGCTCCGCATGCGCGGTATCCGGGTTCTTCGTGAAGCGCGCATTCGCGCCCGCATGACCGCCGCGCACGCCCCACGAAGCAAAATGCGTGCGGTCGCGGTTGCGCGCCGTCACAAGCGTGTTCGGTGCGAATACCTTGAACTCCATCACCAGGCCCTGGCCGCCGCGAAACTGGCCCGCGCCGCCCGAACCTGGTGCCACGCCATAGCGTGTGATGCGAATCGGCACCTCCGCCTCGTTGATCTCCACCGGCGTATTGCGCAAAAACGCATTGTTGGCGCCGGAGCCGTCCTCGCCGTCGTCGAATGACATGCCCCCCGCGCCGCCGCCAATCGGTCCGATCGACGCCATCACCGTACCGCCCTGCCGGTCCATCGTCTTCACGCTGAGAATCGACAGGCCGCCGGCTGGGCACGCTGCGAGTCGCTCTGGAATCGCGCGCGAAAATGCGCCGAATGTCAGCAGGTGCAGTAGCTTGCAGGTCAGACTGCGCATGCCGACCGCCGCCGGCCGCTGCGCATTGACGACTGTGCCCACCGGCAGCACGCAACGCGCCACCCGCAGCATGCCGCTGTTAAGCAGAATCTCCGGATTCAGCGTGTACAGCACATAGACGAAGCCCACCAGCGCGAGCGCATGACGTTCGCGGCCACCCGTGGGGATGTTCAGCGACGACTGCAGTTGCGGATCGCTGCCGGTATAGTCGAACTCGACACTGCCATCGCGGACACGCAGCGTCAGCGCGACGCGCATCGGTTTGCCGCGTACCGAGTCCTCATCCGCATACTCGGCGAAGAAGTACTCGCCGTCGGGAATGCCGCGCATGATGGTGCGCGCCTGTTCCTCCGAGTAATCGAGCAGCGCCTGCATGCCCGCCTTGAAGCCGTCAATGCCAAAGCGTTCGATGATCTCCAGCACGCGTCGCTCGCCGGTATGCAGCGACGCCAGTTGCGCATGCAGATCGCCGACATTCTGGTCCGGCACACGCACATTGGCCGCCATGATGCGCAGCAGCTCTTCATCGAGCACACCGCCCCGCACGATCTTGGTGGGCGGAAAGCGGATGCCCTCCTGCTCGATTTCGGTCAGCGTGCGCGACAACGAAGCCGGCACGGCGCCACCCATGTCGGTGTTGTGGATGTGGCCGCCCACGAAGCAAACAATCTCTCCTTCGTAAAACACCGGCTTCCACAGCACGATGTCCGGCGTGTGCGTGGCGACGAAGCCGCTGTACGCGTCGTTCGTCATGCCGATGTCGCCCGGCTCGTAGTGGTCGATCATGCCAATCACCGGGCCGTAGTCGAGGCCGACATACCAGGTCGCGCCCAACGTCTTCGGCGACGCAAACGTGAGTCCATCCGGCGTCGTGATCGCGCACGAGAAGTCCTCGGTCTCTTTCACGAAGGTCGAGTGTGCGGTGCGCACCAGCGTGTACGCCATGCTCTCCGCCGCCGCGACGCAATAGTTGGCGAAAATCTGCAGTACTGCCTTGTCGAATTGCATGCCCCGCTCCGTATCAGTTCGCGCCAACATAGGTAAGGATCAGATTGCCGTAGGCATCGATACGTCCCGAGAAACCCGGCAGCACACAGGTCGTGCAATCGTCCTGCGCAATCACGGCCGGTCCCGCAAGTTGCTGGCCGGCCAGCAGCTTCGCGCGATGGAACAGCGCCGCATCGCGGAATGCGCCGTCCATCCAGACCTTCACCGTGGCATCCGGAACCGGAGGCTGCTCGCTTGCTTCGATAGGCCGCAATGCCGGCTTGGGCGTCACCGATGCAATCACGAGACGCAACGCGACCACCTGGATCTTCGCTTTCAGATCGCTATGGCCGTAGAGTCGTGCATGCTCGCGGTGGAAGGCCTCGCTCAGCGCGCCAATGTCGCGGTTCTGCAGCCATGCCAGTTCGAGCGGCGTGTCGATCTCAAAGGACTGGCCCTTGTAGCGCATGTCCGCCGAGACCGTGATGCGCGCCGCGCGGTCATTACCGGCATGGCCGGGCGCGGCGGTTTCAGCGGCCATCCACGCGCGTGCGGCCGTTTCGAGCGAGTGCGCATCGTCACGCAGCGCATCGAGCGCTGCTGCGTCGAGGTCGTAGTAGGTGGTCTTGACGAAATCGTTCTTCGTATCGGCAATCAGGCCGCCGAGTGCGCTCAGCACACCTGGCGTCGTGGGAACAACCACCTGCTCCATGCCGAGCGCCCGCGCAAAATAACACGCGAGCATCGGCCCAGCGCCGCCGAACGGCAGCAGCGAGAAAGTACGCGGATCGATCCCGAAGCGCGACACAATGCGGCTCACGCCCGCATACATGCCGGATACCGACACGTTGACGATCGCTTCCGCTGTCTTGTAGATATCCGAGCCAAGCCGTTGGGCCAGCGCGTCGATGGCGCGGCAGGCCGCGTCGTGATCGACCTTCACCGAGTTATAGCCGAGGCTCGCGTTGCCGATCACGCCCATCACAGCAAAGGCGTCGGTGATGGTGGCGCGCGTGCCGCCGCGACCGTAGCACACGGGTCCTGGGTTCGAACCGGCGCTCTCCGGTCCGACCTTGAGCACGCCGAAGTCGTCCACCCACGCAATCGAGCCACCGCCGTCGCCGATAGACGACACCGAAACCGAGGGAATATGAATCTGGAAATCGCCGATGTATTCGCCAGTGGCGTATTGCGGCTCGCCGTCGATGATCAGCGCAACGTCCGCCGTCGTGCCGCCAATGTCGAGGCTCATGCAGTGCTGCAGCCCGCAGAGTTGTGCAACGTAAGCGGCGCCGATCACGCCGGATGCGGTGCCTGAGAGGATCATCTGCACGCAGTTGGTCTTGCCGGTCTCAGCGCTCATCACGCCGCCGTTCGACTTGGTGACCTTCATGTCCGCCGCGATTCCGGTCTCGCGCAGTGCATGTTGCAGCGACGACAGATAGTGCGACACCTTCGGCTGCACATACCCGCCAATCACCGCCGTCGAGGTGCGCTCGTACTCGCGAATGATCGGCCATACGTCGGACGAACACGAAACGAAGAGGCCCGGCATCGCGCGCTCGAGTATCGCCTTGACCTCGTGCTCATGGACCGGATTGCGATACGAGTGCAGCAGCGACACCACCACGCCTTCGCAGCCCGCGCGCTTCAGCTTGTCGAGCGTGTCGAGCACGCTGGCTTCGTCCACCGGTGTCTCGACCGTGCCGTCCGCCGTCAACCGCCCGACGATGCCGAAGACGCGCTCACGCGGCACCAGCGGCGCGGGTCGCTTCGACATCAGGTTGTACATGTCGGGACCTTTCAGACGGGCAATATCCAGCACGTCCTCGAAGTGCCGCGTCGTAATCAGGCCGAGCTTCAGACCCTTGCGTTGCACGACGGCGTTGACGCCGACGGTGGTGCCATGCGTGAAATAGTCGACTTCATGCGGATCGACGCCATAGCGCTCGGCGAGACCTTCCATGCCGCGCAACACCTCGGCGCCAGGGCTGTCGGGCCGGGAAAACACCTTTAGCGTTTTCAGCTCCCCCGTTTCGTCATTCAGTACTGCGAAGTCGGCAAACGACCCACCGATGTCCACACCGATTCTCAAGCCCATGAAGTTTTTCCTTTAGTTCGGCGCTGCCCGCTGCACTTTGCCATTCGATGCACAACGCCAATCCATGTCGCACATCCGGCTCAAGCATGAACGCACGGCGTCCCTTCTCACACTACCGTGCCTTCCCGCAACGCCGGGATCTGCTGCAGGCTGGTCAGATCGACCTCCGTGCGATGGCAGAGTACTTCAGCACCATTCGACAATTGCCGGCGCGCCGGCGCCGTGGTGTTGCACAAGCCATCGACACGCAACGGGCAGCGTCCGAGAAACGTACACAGTTCCGAGTGTTCCGCACGCGGCCCGATTGGCGGCAACTCGCTGTGACAGCGGATGGAGGCCTCATCGAGCCAGCCCGTGCGCAGTTCCGGCGCCGACGAGATCAGCAGATCCGCATACGGATGGAACGGCGGCGCGCACAGCGCCGCACGGTCGCCCGCCTCGACACGATGACCGGAATACAGCACGACGATGTCGTCACTGATGGCACGCATCTTGCCGATGTCGTGAGTAATGAACAGGTACGACACGCCGAGCTTGCGTTGCAGATCGGCGAGCAGATCGAGGATCGCCGCGCCCACCACGGTATCGAGTGCGGACGTCACCTCGTCGCAGAGAATCAGATCCGGCTCGGCAGCGAGCGCACGTGCCAGGTTGATCCGCTGCTTCTGACCGCCCGACAGTTCGCCTGAGCGGCGCGTCGCGAGTGCAGCCGGCAGACGCACCAGATCGAGCAGTTCGGCGACGCGCTGACGCGCGCGCTCGCCCTTCATGCCGTGATAGAACGCAAGCGGGCGGGACAGAATCCGCTCGACGGTATGCACCGGATTCAACGCCGTGTCCGCGTTCTGGAACACGATCTGGATGCGGCGGAATTGTTCCTTGGTGCGCCGGTTCAGACGCTTGGGCATCGGCTCGCCATCGAGCAGCAACGAGCCGCTCGCCACCGGCACCAGGCCCGCAATCACCTTCGCCAGCGTGGTCTTGCCCGATCCGGATTCGCCGATCACGCCCACGGTCTTGCCGCGATGAATCACCAGATCCACATCATCCAGAATGCGCGCGGCCGGGAAACCCTTGGCGTCGACCTTGCCGTAACCGGCGACGAGACGCTTGACCTCCAGCAACGGGCGCGCTTCCGCACTCGTAACAGCGCGCGTTTCGGGACGCGCCCCGCGCGGCGTCGGCATGACTGCTGCAATCAGGCTCTGTGTATAGGCATGCGCCGGTGCATGGAGAATCTGCGCCGTGCTGCCCACTTCGCGGATCGCGCCGTCGCTCAGCACCACGATGCGATCGGCCATCTGCGCGACCACCGCCAGATCGTGCGACACATACACGGCTGTCGTGCCGAGTTCCTTCACGACCCGCTTGAACGCCTGCAGCACGTCGATCTGCGTAGTGACGTCGAGCGCCGTGGTCGGCTCGTCGAGAATCACCAGCTCCGGGTCCGTGATCAGCGCCATTGCCGCCAGCAGCCGCTGCAACTGCCCGCCCGACACCTGGTGCGGATAACGCTTGCCGATCAGCTCCGGCTCCGGCAATGCCAGCGCACGGAACAGTTCGACGGCTTTCGCCTGCGCCGCGGCCTTGCTCATGGTCCGATGGATCAGCGCGCTTTCGATCACCTGATCGAGAATCGTGCGAGCCGGATTGAAGGCCGCCGCCGCGCTTTGCGCGATATAGGCCACCTTGCGGCCGCGCAGCGAAGCCAGTGCGTCAGGCGACAATGCCCGCACGTCGCACTCGCCGACGCGGATCGAACCGCCGGCGATCCGGCAGCCGGTGCGGGCATGTCCCATCAGCGAGAGCGCAATGGTCGTTTTGCCCGAGCCGGATTCGCCGATCAGCGCGAGCACTTCACCACGAGCGACCGTGAAGTCGATATCGTTCACGATGGTGGTTTCCGGGCGGCCCTCGCTGCTGCCGACCACCCGTAGACCGCGCACTTCAACCAGATTGGCAGGTGTGCTGTTCATCTCAACGAGCCTCCGCGGCACGGCGCAAACGCAGGCGCTTGCCGCGCCCAGGCAGCCCGTCGATCAGCAGGTTGACGCCGACCGTCAGGATCGCAATGGCGATGGCCGGCATCAGCACGACTGGCGCACCGTCACCCAGCCCCGCGATGTTTTCCCGCACCAGCGAACCGAGGTCCGCATACGGCGGCTGAACGCCGAGCCCGAGGAAGCTCAGGCTGCTCAGCAACAACACCACGAACACGAAACGCAAGCCGAGATCCGCGAGCATCGGATGAATCATGTTCGGCAGGATCTCCACGCAGCAGATATAGATCGCGTTCTCGCCGCGCACCTTGGCGACCTGCACGTATTCGAGCGCGCTGATGTTCACAGCCAGCGAACGCGCAATGCGATACGCGCCAGGCGTGTAGCTGATTCCTGCGGTCAGGACCAGCAAGGTCAGCGACGACCCAAACGCCGCGACGATCATCAACGCGAACATCTTGGTGGGAATCGAACTCACGGCGTCGAGTACGCGGCTCATGGTCTCGTCGACCGCGCGGCCCGCGACCGCCGCCAGCAAGCCGAGCCCGGTGCCGCACACGGCGGCGAACAGCGCCGCCGCCAGCGCGAGCAGCACGGTGAGGCGCGTACCGTACATGATGCGGCTCAGCATGTCGCGCCCCAGGTAGTCGGAACCGAGCGGCAGGTGGGCGCTGAACGGCGCGAACACGTCCTGCGTCACGATCGCGCCAACCGGATTCGGCGCGAGCCACGGCCCGAAAATCGCCACCAGCAGAGCCAGCGCCACCATGGCCGCGCCGATCCAGCCGCTCAACGACAGCGAAGGCACACGACGGCGCGCGGCGCGTTTGGCCAGCGGCGGCGGGACGGAGCCACCGCCCCCGGACGGTGCGGGTGAATGAGGGGCGGGCATGGCAGGACTCCTTATGAGCGCCGCGTCGGCCTGCGTCGGCGAGCGAGGATCGACAGGTGACGGATGATGGAGATTCATGTCCGCAGCCTCGGGTTGGAAACGATCGCGCACAGATCCGCGAGCAGCACCAGAATCAGATAGCCGAGGCAGAAGATCAGCGTGCAGGCTTGCACCAGCGGCATGTCGCGGTTGCTGACCGCGTCCACCATCAGGCGGGCCAGACCCGGGTAGTTGTAAATCGTCTCGACGATGATCACGCCGCCCAGCAGATACGACAGGCTCAGCGCCACCGCATTGGCAATCGGGCCGATCGCGTTGGGCAGCGCATGCAGCAGCACCACGCGTGCCGGGCGGGCGCCCTTGAGGATCGCCATCTCCACATACGAAGAGCCGAGCTGTTCGATCACCGCGGCCCGCGTCATGCGTGCCATCTGCGCGACGATCACGCAGCACAGCGTGATGACAGGCATCGCATAGGCGCGCATGAAGTCATGGAAACTGTCGATCTCGCCGCCATACGAGAGGGCCGAGAGCCAATGCAGCTTGACCGCGAACACCAGCACCGCGAACGTCGCGATCAGGAACTCGGGCGTCGCGACCAGCGCGAGCGTGCCGAGACTGATGATGCGATCGAGCAGCGAGCCGCGCTTCACGGCGGCGAGAATCCCCATCGAAATGGCAATCGGCACCGAGACGAGCGTGGTGATCGCAGCCAGTTCCAGCGACTTCGGCAGTCGGCCGGCAATCATCTCGCTGACCGGCAGATTGCTCGACAGCGAGAGGCCGAAGTCGCCGCGCACGAGGCCCGCGAGCCAGTGCAGATAGCGCAGGTAGGCAGGCTGGTCGAGGCCGAACTGCAGCCGCAAGGCCGCGACCGTCTCCGGCGTCGCCGCCTGGCCGAGCGCCTGTTGCGCGGCGTCGCCGGGCAGCAGGTTGGTAATCGTGAAGATGATCATCGACACGATCAGCAGAATCAGCAGCGTCAGCGCAATGCGCTTCACAATCAGCGCTGCAATGGTCTGGTTCATCGCACGGGCCTCCTACGAGGATTGCAAAGGCCGGTGGCGAACCCTGGGGTTCGCCACCGGCAAGCCGGGTCAACGCGTGACCTGTCTGGCAGATCGACAGGTGCAGGCAGGTCAGGCGTCCCACCATACGTTTTCGGCGAACGAGAAGCCCATCATCCCGCCGGTCGGGATCGAACCCAGGCCCTTGAGACGCTTGTCGTAACCGTCGAGCAGACTGATGAACGACGGAATGCCGATGCCGCCCTGGTTGCTGACGATGGTCTGCATGTCAGCGTACATCTGCTTGCGCTTGGCGTCGTCCGTTTCGGAGCGTGCCGAGATCAGCAACTGGTCGAACTGCGGATTCTTCCAGCCGGATTCGTTCCACGGCGCATCCGACTTGAAGAACTGCGTGAACAGCACGTCGGCGCTCGGACGCGGGTTGATGCTGCCGAAGCCGAGCGGATGCTTCATCCAGTGGTTCGACCAGTAGCCATCGGGCGGCACGCGGTTCACCGTCAGGTTGACGCCGATCTTCTGCGCCGACAGTTGCATCATCTCGGCCATTTCGATCGAACCGTTGGCGTCCGAGGTCGCGTAGATCGGCGGCAGCGTCAGCCCCACGGCGCCCGCTTTCTGCAGATGAAACTTGGCCTTGTCCGGATCGTACGGACGCTGCGGCAATCCGGCGAAGTAGTAGCGATGGCCAGGAGGAATCGGCTGATCATTGCCGATCACTGCATAGCCGCGAAACACTGCCGTGCGGATCTGCTCGCGGTCGAACAGGTACTTCATGCCCTGCACGAAGTCCGGGTTGCCGGTGAGCGCGTTGTCGCGCCGCATGATGAGGTCGGTATAGAGACCCGACTTGGTTTCCTTGATCGCGTAGCCGGGCGTCGCCGCCACGCGCTGCGTCGCACGCGGATCGACTGCGCTGATCAGATGGACGTCGCCGGAAAGCAGCGCATTCACGCGCGCCGAATCGTCGCCAATCCCGATCAGCTCCACCTCGTCGAGGTAGGGCTTACCCGGGCGCCAGTAGTTGTCGTTGCGCGTGCCGACCGTGCTGACACCGGGCTTGAACGTCTTCACCTTGTACGGTCCGGTGCCCACGGCCGTCGAAAAGTCCGTGGTGCCGTCCTTGATGATGACCAGTTGCGGCGTGGCGAGAATCGCCGGCAGGTCGGCGTTCGGCGAGCTCAAGGTGACCTGCACTTCATCCGGGCCGCTCGCCTTCACTTCGTCGAACTGGTCCGCCACCGACTTCACTTTCGACGCCGTCGCCGGGTTCTTGTGGCGCATCAGCGAATACACCACGTCAGCCGGCGTCAGCGCCTTGCCGTCATGGAAGGTCACGCCCTTGCGCAGCTTGAGCGTCCAGACCTTTGCGTCGCTGCTGGTGAACGATTCGGCCAGCGCCGGCTGCGGCGTCAGGCTGGCATCGAACTGGGCGAGGCCGCTATAGAACATGAAGAAGCGGATGTAGTCGGCGCCGGTCGAGCCCTTGGCCGGGTCCAGCGTGTCCGCGGTCGAACTGGATTCGTAGGCAGCCCGAATCTCGCCGCCCTTCTTCGGCGTGTCGGCGAAGGCGCTCGTTGCGCCTGCAAGCATACCGGTGGCCCCCGTGGCGAGCATGCCGCCCGCTGCCAATACACGCATCATGTCGCGGCGGCTGAAACCGGCTCGTTTGATTTCGTCGTCGTTCATGGAATCTACTCCTGGGACCAAGGGAAGAATGAATACGGTTTGTGTAGGCAGCTTCACCCGTCAAAGCGAGAACGTTGCGGGTTGAGTGAATTTAAGCACCGCAAAATTAACGGAATGTCCTGATTCGGCATCGCGCGCAAGCGAAACGAATCGTTTTGAGGGCGCTTCACAGCATGAATTGCTGCGCGCGTGGCGGCATGCGGCTGTCAGGCCGGTGGGATGGGCTTTGCAGCGTCCGCGGCGGGCGGATGGACGGGCGACGAGGCGTCGTGAGCCCGGTTTGGCCGGCCGTGCGCCTTTGAGGACGGTGGCCGCGAAGCGCGTACAGCAGAATTAAACGCTTGCCGGATTGAAGGTCAGCGTTTTGTGCTGCGCAAAAAAAAGCTCATCAAGTACCTCGCGATACCCGATGAGCCAACAAAAGACATCACGTCACACGTAGTGCATCACGTGATGCCGCGTGGTCGTGCGAAAAACTTAGAACTGGTGGCGCAGGGCAACCCGGACCACGGTCTGGCTCGAGGTCGACGACGGTGCGTCGGTACCGAGCACGAAGCCATCGTCCAGAACCGAGTTGGTCTTGTCGCCGCCGACCTTCTGGTACACGCCCTGGATATAGACGTCCGTGCGCTTCGAGAGGTTGTAGTCAGCCATCAGGCCCACCGTTTGAATCTTCGGCTTCAGGTTACCCGTCGACGCATCGAAGTTCTCGATCGTGTAGACGTACTCCGCGCCCACGTAGAACGTCGGCGTGATCTGGTACTTGCCGTTCACTTCGATGTTCTGGAACTTGAGGGTGTTGAGCGTCGCACCCGTCACAAGGGGAGCGGTCGTGCTGATGTAACCGTTCGCCGTCGGATTCTTGTAGTTCGAGTTGCTGTACGCGAGACCCACCGTGGCCGGACCGAACGTGTAGTTGACGCCGGCGCCCCACACGCGCATGCGCTCGGCGATGAAGCTCGCGTCATTGGTCGTGATCGCACCGCCGGTCGTCACGCCCGGGTTGTCGGCTTGCATATACGCGGCGGCCACCAGCAGGCCGCCGTTGGTGTACTGGCCGCCGAAGCTATAGGCGCGGTCGTTGGCGAAGTTGGTGTCGTTGCTGAACGCATACGCGCCGCCGAACTGGAAGCCGCCGATATTCGGGCTCGCGTACTTGACAGCGTTGTCCAGACGGAACGAGTTGTCGGAGTTGTCGTTATCGTACGGGTGAGCAAACAGGTAGCCGGCCCAGTTGCCGTTAGCCGTGGTTTGCGCGAAGTAGTCGACTACGGAGTCGTACTGGCGGCCGAGCGTGACCGTACCGTACGTGTTGTCCGCCAACCCGACGTAAGCCTGACGGCCGAACAGACGGCCGCCTTCGGCGAGTGCGCCGTTACTCGCGTTGAAGCCGTTTTCCAACTGGAAGATGGCCTTCAGGCCGCCACCCAGATCTTCCGAACCCTTGAGACCCCAACGGCTGCCCTGCGCATAGCCGCTCGCCATCTCAAACTCATGATTGCCGCCGACGTTGCTCGTGTAGTTAATGCCTTGATCGATCACGCCATACAACGTGACACTGCTTTGGGCGAATACAGGGGCGGCAAATGCTGCGGATACAGCCAATGCGATGAGTTGCTTTTTCATTACGATCTCCGGGCTTTTAAATATTCAAACGAGGCATTTTTTCGAACTGCGATTACAGGTTCAACGGCGAACCTGGTGGGCAGTTTCGGGTTCGGAAACACACAACGGGACGGATGCTTGCACGCCGATTCCGGGTCGTCCATTGGGAGTGGACGCGAAGTGGGAAAAGCGTTGTGAAATGCCAACCTGGAGCGATGCAATACTCAGGATTGACTTCGCGGCAAGGCCTTAAATGCAGTCATTTCCCCGCTTTGCCACCCTCGTTGAAAGCGCAACGTTTTGCATGGAAGGCGCGTAGTTTAGCCGCTGGCGCAGCGCAACATGCAAAGAAACCGGAAATCATGCCGATGTGAAACCGGAGTGGCTTATTTGATTAGGAAGGCATATTAAATACTCTTGCGGAGCGACGAACTTTCGCTTTTGCGATTCACGCTCGCGACTGCGACGCGCCCTTCGGGAGACGTGCGTGGGTTGGCGTCTTCTGACGCATTTCGGGGCCCGTCACGCCGTCCTGCATGTAGTCATGCGTCCGGTCCCGGGCTGCCGTTACTTTCAATATCCCTACGGAAAATACGGCTAATTTGACTTGCTTTGCTGGACACAGCGAATTTTGACCAGATATGATCCGGGAAAACCCGAACATGCCGCCGCTCCGCAGGAGCTTTTCGCTGCGGCCGATGCGGTCATGCGCGGGGTTGTCGTTCGTCGTCGAACGGGCTGTTAGCTGGCGATCCCGGCTAACAGCCCAGCTCGGCGATCTGAAGCAGGCGGGCTTGATGCCCGCCCTGTCGCAGTCGGCCAAAAGCCGGTCTGGACTATTAGCCTGGATATCATCGATCATGATTGCTGTCGCGTTCTCACGCGTCGCCGGCCGCCTGCTGGTTGCGGACCCGGGACTCGTACGCCTCCACATCGCCCTGCGCGTCGCCCTTGCCAGCCTGTTGAGCGGCATCGCCTGCGTCGCATGGACGGCCGGTCACCACCAGCCAATCACCCTCGCCGCCCTCGGCGTCCTGTTCAGCATGATCGCGCCACTGTTCGTGCGCGACGCACGCCGCAGCGCGTGGTTCGTCACCCTGTTCTACCTCTATCTGTGCGGCTGCGCGAACTTTGCCGTGGCCGCTGCCTTGAGCCGCTATCCGCTTGCGGGCGACGCCGGCTTTCTGCTCGTCATGTTCAGCGGCATGCTGTGCCAGGCTTGCGGTCCGCGCGCGCTCGGCTGCGCCATGATCGGCGTCGTCATGTTTTATCTCGGGCTGTATCTGCACCCGACTGCCGTCGAAGCGGCGCAATCCGTTGCCTTGTCGATGGTCGGTCCTGCGATGGTGGCGCTCGTCGGACGCGTGATCGTCCCCATGCGGGCGGCGCGGACTCTGCAGTTGGCGATGCACACCGTCACGCTGCGAGCGGAGCGCGTGCTGGCCGCCGCGGTTCGCGCTGCGCAAGTGCAAGCGCTATCGCCAGCGCAGGGCATGGCCACGGCCGCTCGCGTCGCCGAAGTCTCTGAAGTCGCCGAGGTCTCCGAACTGAACGCGGCAGCGCTCGCGCTCGAAGAGCAACTCGCGCTGCTGAATCCGCCTGACGCGGCCACGCTACGCGAACGGCTCGTCGAACTGGAAGTGGCAGCCGGGCAGATGACGTTCGGCTCGGCCCCCTCGGAAGCGGCGAGTACTGAACCGCTACGCCGTGCCATCGAACGGCTCAGGCAAGCTGCCGGGCCGAGGCGCATCTCGCGGACGCAGCCTGCGACACGCAGCATGAACAGCGCCGCCGCATGGTTCGCCGAGATCCGCGCGAGGCTCGCCTGGCTGCCGGCGGCGCGCGCCACCACGGCGGCCTTGCTCGCCATGGCGATCGGCCACTCGCTCTCGCCGGAGCGCTGGTTCTGGGCGGTCATCACGACCTTCGTCGTGTTTCTCGGCACCCGCTCGCGCGCCGACACCGTCTATCGCGGCGCGCAACGGCTTGCCGGAACGCTGGCCGGCGCGCTCGCCAGCATGCTGCTGGCAACCACCCTGCACGACGCCCCGCTGCTGATGATCGCGGCCATGGTGGTGTGCGTGTTCGGCTGGGCCTATTACATCCTGAATGCGTATGCGCCGGGGGTGTTCTTTATCACGGTGCTGGTCGGGCTCGTCTACGGACAACTGGGCTTTGCAATGGGACCGCTCGTGCAGTTGCGCATCGAGGAAGTGATGGTAGGCTGCATCGTTTCGTTTGCGGTCGCCATCCTGATGATGCCGCTCGCGGCCACGCGCCACGTCGAAGCGCGGATCGCCGCCGTGCTCGCGGCGCTTCGGCAAGTGGTGCGGCTTGCCACGGAAAGCGGCGCCCAACCGGACGCCGCCAACGCG
>Ga0302229_10001673_pt1 | contig 16713 bp, 15 predicted proteins | sample II_Palsa_N1_3_FD_193518 | JGI IMG/M metagenome (GOLD analysis project Ga0302229, IMG submission 193518) | Peat permafrost microbial communities from Stordalen Mire near Abisko, Sweden - II_Palsa_N1_3 | ecosystem: Environmental > Terrestrial > Soil > Palsa > Peat permafrost | place: Sweden... | reverse complement strand
ACGCTCGAGATCGTGGCCACCGCCAGCAACAAGGTGCAGATCGAGGACGCGTGCCAGGAAATCGCCAAGCACGTCAGCCAGGGCGGCCAGGTCTCCGAGATCCTCGCCTCGAACGAATTTTTCCCGCCGATGATGAAGCACATGGTGAAGGCGGGCGAGGCGACCGGCAACGTCGACGGCATGATGAACAAGATCGCGGACTTCTATGACGTCGAGTGCGACGCCACCGTGAGCGCGCTCACGTCGCTGATCGAGCCGCTGCTCATCGTCATCCTCGGCGTCATCGTGGGCAGCATCGTCATGGCGATGTTCCTGCCGATCTTCCAGCTGGGCGCGGTGGCGGGCGGCATGGGTTGATGCTCCGCCGGCGGCTCGCGAACCGGCCCGGTCATCCCGGCAGGCGGCGCTCGCGCCCGCCCGGCGACGGGGCGTTGTTGACTTGCCCGCGCGCAGGCGGGAGGCTTTTCGCCCCTTAGTTCCAGCCATGCCATCAGTCCTCATCGTCGACGACCTGATCTCGATCCACGAGATGCTGGAAGCGGTCATCCAGCCCACCGGATTCTCCACCGCGTTCGCGACGGATGGAGAGAAGGCGCTGGCGCGCTACAAGGGGGAGAAGTTCGACATGGTCCTCGCCGACATCGACATGAAGCCGATGGACGGGATCACGCTCCTAAAGCACCTGAAGCAGTACGACCCCAATTCCGTCACCATCATCATGACGGCGTACGCCAGCACCGACAGCGCGGTCCAGGCGCTGAAGTTCGGCGCATTCGACTACCTGCAGAAGCCCTTCCGGGTGGACGAGCTTATCGCCACCCTGAGGCGCGGCCTCGAGTTCCGGGACATCCAGGCCCAGCGCGTGCTCCTCAGCACGGGCGCGGGGCTGCGCACCGACGACATCGACGGCCGGCTGATCGGCAAGAGCGGCGCGATCAAGAAGCTGATCCAGCAGGTGAAGAAGCTGGCGACGGTTCGCACGCCCGTGCTGCTGGTGGGCGAGAACGGGACCGGCAAAACCTCGGTCGCGGAGATCCTCCACGGCGTGACGGGCGCCGGGCAGGCGCAGTTTGTCCGGATCGACTGCTCGCTCAGCTCGGAGCAGAATTTCCGCGACGGCCTCCTTGGCCTGAACGGGGAGGGGGGGCCCTGGATCCGCGAGGCGAAGGGCGGGACCCTGTTCCTGCAGCACCTGCAGTGCCTTGCGCTTCCCGTCCAGAAGGAGCTCGTGAGCGTCCTCAGGACCACGGCGCACGGATTCCGGCTCGTCTGCGCGACGACCGAGGACCTCGAGAAGATGGTCGACTCGGGCGCGTTCAACGAGGAGCTCTTCTACCGGGTCGCTTCGCTGCCGCTGCACATGCCGGCGCTGCGCGACCGCAAGGACGACGTACCCATGCTCGTGAAGCACTTCACGATGCGCGCGACCAACCCGATGCTCGACCCGAACCTGATCGAGTTCACGGGAGACGCGATGGCGGTGCTCTCGGCCTACCACTGGCCGGGGAACCTGGCCGAGCTGTTCCAGCTGGTTTCCAAGCTCGCCTCGACCACCGAGACACGGGTCATCACCTCCGAGCAGCTTCCCCTCCGCCTGCGCGACCTCAACCACTGGCCGAAGCTGGCCGACTACCTCGAGGGCCAGGAGAGGCAGTACGTGGACCGGGTGCTCCACGCGTGCCGTGGGGACAAGGCCGCCGCCGGCAAGGTGCTCGGGGTCGACGCCTCCAAGCTGGCATAGCCCAATTTCCCTTGCGGCGGATTTGGGCGGCCGCAACTGTCGGCGGGGTTCACGCCCTCCGCCAATGCCCAAACGCACAGACCTTGAGTCCATCCTGATCATCGGCGCGGGCCCCATCGTGATCGGGCAGGCGTGCGAGTTCGACTATTCGGGCACGCAGGCCTGCAAAGCCCTCAAGGAGGAGGGTTTCCGCGTCGTCCTCGTGAACTCCAACCCGGCCACGATCATGACGGATCCGGAGTTCGCGGACGTCACGTACATAGAGCCGCTGACCGCGGAAATCCTCGAGAAGATCATCGCCGCCGAGAGGCCTTCCGCGCTCCTGCCGACGCTGGGCGGCCAGACTGCGCTCAACCTCTCGATGGAGCTCCACAAGCTGGGCGTCCTCGCGAAGTACGGGGTCGAGATGATCGGGGCGAAGCCCGAGGCGATCTCCAAGGGCGAGGACCGCGAGCTGTTCAAGCGGGCGATGGTCAAGATCGGCCTGGACGTCGCCCGGTCGAGGACGGTCCAGACGCCCGAGCAGGCGCGGTCGGCCGCCGAGGAGCTCGGGATCTTTCCGCTGATCATACGGCCGAGCTTCACGCTGGGCGGGCAGGGCGGCGGGATAGCCTACAACCGCGAGGAATTCGACCGGATCGTCGCGACGGGCCTGGACATCTCCCCCCTGCACGAGGTGCTCGTCGAGGAGTGCCTCCTCGGCTGGAAGGAGTTCGAGATGGAGGTCATGCGCGACCACAAGGACCAGTGCGTCGTGATCTGCTCGATCGAGAACTTCGACCCCATGGGCGTCCACACCGGCGACTCGATCACGGTGGCGCCCGCGATGACCCTCACGGACAAGGAATTCCAGGCGATGCGCGACGCGTCGTTCGCGGTCATAAGGGAGATCGGCGTCGAGACCGGCGGGTCGAACATCCAGTTCTCGATCGATCCGCGGACGGGGAGGATGGTCGTGATCGAGATGAACCCGCGCGTGTCCCGCTCGTCGGCGCTCGCGTCGAAGGCGACGGGCTTCCCGATCGCCAAGATCGCGGCGAAGCTCGCCGTGGGGTATTCGCTCGACGAGCTCCGCAACGACATCACCCGCCTGACGCCCGCGAGCTTCGAGCCGACGATCGACTACGTGGTGACGAAGATCCCGCGGTTCACGTTCGAGAAGTTCCCGGACGCGGACCCGACGCTCACCTCGTCGATGAAGTCGGTGGGGGAGGTGATGGCGATCGGGCGCACCTTCAAGGAGTCCTTCCAGAAGGCGATCCGCTCGCTCGAGATCGGCGCCCTGGGCTTCGGCGGCGGGGGGAAGTTCGGGGGCGACGAGAGGCCCGATGACGCCACGATAAAGACGAAGCTCGGCACGCCGAACGCCGAGCGCATCTTCTTCATCAGGTACGCGTTCAGGGCGGGCTACACGGTGGGCCAGGTCTTCGACCTGACCAAGATCGACCCGTGGTTCCTCCACCACCTGCGCGAGCTCCACGAGATGGGGGAGGCCCTGGGGCGCGAGACGCTGGGATCGATCGACACGGGTCTCCTGCGGCGGGCCAAGCAGTTCGGCTTCTCCGACGCCCAGCTCGCGAGCCTCCTGAAGAGCGACCTCGCCTCGGTGCGCGCCGGGCGCGCGGGGCGGGGTATCAGGACGACGTTCCGCCTCGTGGACACCTGCGCCGCGGAGTTCGAGGCGTTCACGCCGTACTACTATTCCAGCTACGGCGAGGAGAACGAGGTGCTGCCCTCGGCGAAGCGCAAGATCATGATCCTCGGCGGGGGGCCGAACCGGATCGGGCAGGGCATCGAGTTCGACTACTGCTGCGTCCACGCAAGCTTCGCGCTCCGGGAGATCGGGTTCGAGACGGTCATGGTGAACTCGAACCCCGAGACGGTCTCGACCGACTACGACACGAGCGACCGGCTCTACTTCGAGCCGCTCACGCTGGAGGACGTCCTCGAGGTCTACCAGCAGGAGGGGTGCGAGGGCGCGATCGTCCAGTTCGGCGGGCAGACCCCGCTCAACCTGGCCGCCGCGCTCAAGGCGAACGGCGTGAACATCATCGGCACGTCGCCCGAGTCGATCGAGGTCGCGGAGGACCGTAGGCTTTTTGCCGCCGTGCTCGACAAGCTGGGGCTTCGCCAGCCCGCGAACCGCACCGCGCTCGGCGAGGGGGAGGCGGCGGCGTTCGCGGCCGAGATCGGCTATCCGGTGCTCCTCCGCCCCTCCTTCGTGCTCGGCGGCCGCGGGATGTTCATCCTCTACAGCGAGGAAGACCTGAAGGCCGTCGTCAGGCAGGTCTTCGAGGTCATGCCCGGCAAGCCGGTCCTCATCGACAAGTTCCTTGAGGACGCCATCGAGCTCGACGTCGACTGCCTGAGCGACGGCGAGACGAGCGTCATAGGCGGCATGCTCGAGCACATCGAGTACGCCGGTGTGCATTCCGGCGACGCGGCGATGGTCATGCCCCCGCACACGCTCGGGAAGGAGATGCTGGCCCAGGTGCGCTCCGCGACGCACGCGCTCGCAAGGGAGCTGCGCGTCCTGGGGCTGATGAACGTCCAGTTCGCGATCAAGGACGGCAGGCTCTACGTGCTCGAGGTCAACCCCCGCGCCTCGCGCACCGTGCCCTTCGTCGCGAAGGCGATAGGCGTGCCGATCGCCAAGTACGCCGCGAAGGTGATGGCCGGGATGAAGCTCTCGGAGCTCGGCTTCACCCGGGAGATGGTCCCGAAGCACTGGTGCGTCAAGGAGGCGGTCTTCCCGTTCGTCCGCTTCCCGGGGGCGACGATCGCGCTCGGGCCGGAGATGCGCTCGACGGGAGAGGTGATGGGGATCGACGCGGACCTAGGGATCGCCTTCGCCAAGGCGCAGGCGGCCGCGAAGCCCGGCCTGCCGACGGGGGGCAACGTCTTCCTGAGCGTGAAGGACGCCGACAAGCCGCGCGCGGTCGAGATCGCCCGCGCGCTTTCCGAGATGGGTTTCACGATCCACTCCACGAGCGGGACGGCGAAGACGCTGGCCGCAAGCGGGATCGCGGTGAGGCACGTCGCGAAGCTCAGCGAGGGCCGCCCGAACGCCGTCGACATGATCAAGAACGGCCAGATCCAGATGGTGATCAACACTCCCGGCGGGATCATACCGAGGCGCGACGAGAACCTGATCCGGGCCGCGGTCTACAGCCACAACGTCTGCATCATGACGACGATCACGGGCGCGCGGGCGGCGGTCGAGGCGATCCGGGCGCTCCGGACCAAGGCGGTCGGCGTCCGCCCGGTCCAGGCATACCGGGGCAACGTCAGCATGGCCTGACCGCCCGTTTCCGGGTTTACAGGAGCGCGGGGTTTTGCTCTTGTCATCATTTCACGCAGGAAGAACCCATCGCCCATGCCCACGACCCCCGCTCCTTCAGACCCAAAGGCCGCCGATATGCCGGTTCCCGTTGAGGAATCCCTCCGGCAGGCCTGGGAGCGCCACGGCAACCTGATCCTCGCCCTGTGCGGGCTCGTCCTGGCCGCGATCCTTGCGAAGGGCGTATGGGACTATATCGTTGCCCATAAGGAGATTGAGACACAAGCCGAATACGCCGCCTGCACGACGCCCGAGCAGTTCAGGGGCTTTGCCGCCAATCACCCGGGGCACCCGCTGGCGGGACTGGCGGAGCTCAATGTCGCCGACGACGCCTACTCCACGGCCCACTATGCCGATGCGGCGTCCGGCTACGACAAGGCGGTCGCCGACCTGCCGGCGGGGCCCTTCCAGTCGCGCGCCAAGCTGGGCCTGGCGATGGCGCAGGCGCTTTCGGGCAAGACGTCCGATGCCGAGGCGGCCCTGCGCCAGATCGTCGACGACCCGAACCAGCTGAAGGCCATCCGTTGCGAGGCGGGCTACCACCTGGCGGGCCTCGCCGTCGCCGCGGGCCGGACGGCCGAGGTCCAGAAGCTCGCGGAACAGCTGCTGCAGATCGACTCCACCAGCCCGTTTGCGGAGCGGACCTTCGCGCTTCGCTCCGAATTGCCCGAGGAGGCCGCGCCATCTCCCTCGGCCCCCTCGATCAAGCTTCCGGCCAAGAACTGATGCGGCCGCGGATGCCGGGATCGCCTAGGGCCCGTGCTGGCCCTGGTTCGAGGTGAAGAGGTACGTCTGGGTGACGGGCATCGCCGCCTCGTAGGTATCATCGCCCGGCTGGCTCGCCTGGACGATGACCGTGCCGCCTTGGGACGTCAGCGTGTCGCCGCTCAGGATCCCGGCGCCGGACACGACCTCGAACCGGACGGGCAGCCCCGAGGTGGAGTTCGCGTTGAGCGCGACCTGCTGCCCCGCGGCGGCGGAGGTGTTCGCGGACTGGAACTGGATGTGCTGGCGGCGCTTGCCGACGGCCACGCGCGCGGGCGCGCTCGTCGCATGGCCCGAGGCATTGGAGGCGACGACGTCATAGGAGCCAGCGTCCGCAAGCGACGCCGCGGCGATGGAGAACGTGCGCTCCGCGGCGCCGTCGACCGGGGTGCCGTTCTTGCGCCACTGGAGCGCCGGCGCGGGCGCGCCCGAGGCCTCGACGGACAGGACCACGGCGTCGCCGATCGCGACGTCCAGCCCCATCGGCCCGGAAACGATCGTGGGCGCGGAGGGCATGGCATGGACGGCGAAGGCCCGCTCGGCGTCCTTTGCGGCCTGGAAGACGGCGTTTCCGTCCTGCGACGCCCGGATGATGACAAGGCCGGCCGCTCCCGTGAGCTTTACCTTCCTGCCGTCAAGGACGGCCGGCCCCGACACGACCACGAACGAAAGCGGCAGTCCGGATGTCGCCTTCGCGGCGATGTCGAAGGGCTGGTCGCCGACGGCGTGCTCGGGTATCTCGTCGAAGAGGATCTGCTGCTTTCGCTGGGCGCCCTGGGCGCCGGCATCGGGGGCGAGGAGGGCCAGGGCGACGAGGAGGGGCAGGGCTATCCTTCCGGGAAGGTGGGAAATGGTGCGCATGGCTCAGGTGTTCACGTGCACGACCTTGGCCGGCGGAAACCCGTTGAAGTGGGTGGAGGACGCATGGCTGTAGGCGCCGATGTTCTCGCTATAGACCAGGTCGTCGCGGTTGAGTTCGGGCAGGTTCTCGGCCATCGAGACGACGTCGAGGGCGTCGCACGTGGGGCCGTACACCGCGCTGATCCTGGCGGGGCCCTTCTTGAAGGACCTGACGGGGTATTTGCAGTGGTCAAAGATCACTCCGGAATAGGTGTGGTAGACGCCGTCATTGATGTAGTAGCTGGGCTTGCCATCGCGCACGGCCTTCCCGATCACCTTTGACACCGTGTATCCCGCGGTGGCCACAAGGAAACGGCCGGGCTCCGCCAGGATCTGGATGTCCTTCGGGAAGAGGCGCTCGAGCTCGCGGTTTATGATCCTGGCAAGCTCCCGGAAGGGCTTCACCGAGTCGTCATACGGGGCGGGAAAGCCGCCGCCGATGTCGAGGAGGTTCATCTTGTGGTATCCCCGGTCCCTCGCCTCCTTCAGGAGGTTGGCGCAGAGGGCCAGCGCCTGGACGTAGTTCTCGAAGTTGGTCGTCTGGCTGCCCACGTGGAAGCTGAGGCCCTCGCATGTGAGGCCCAGCTTCTCGGCCTGCAGGATGAGGTCGACCGCCTCGCCCGGGGCCGCTCCGAATTTCGAGGAGAGCTCGACCATGGCACCGGTGTTCGGGACCTTGAGGCGCAGGACCACGCCGGCCTGGGGGGCGTGGTCCCTTATCTTCTGGAGCTCCTCCGCGTTGTCGAAGGTCACCAGCGGCTTGTACTGGTTCAGCTCCTCCAGGGTATCGTCGGGCTTGTTGGGATTCGCGTAGATGATCTTGTCCCAGATCCAGTCCTGCCGCTGCTTCGGCGGCATATCCTGTATGTTCCCGTAGACGATGTTGAACTCCGGCATCGAGGCCACGTCGAAGCTCGCGCCCTCGAGGAAGAGGGTGCGCACGATCTCGGGCAGCGGGTTGGCCTTGACGGCGAAGTACGCCTGCACCCGGGGAAGGTGCTTCCGGAACTCGCGGTACTTTTTCCGCAGCGCGTCGTGGTCGACGACGAACAGCGGCGTCCCATGCTCCCGGCCAAGCCTCTGCAGGTGCGCCTTGGTGATCATGTGGGAAGTTCGGATTCGCTCGGGAATCGGGATGGCGGCGGCCGCGGCCCGGGCCGCGCGCGGAGTCGCCGTCCTTGACCAGGAAGTTCTTGAACTGCCACGGGTCCCGGTGGTCGAAGTCCGGCTTGTTGAAGCCGCTGAAGGCGTTCTTGTAGTCGCGCAGCGGCGTCCAGTCCGAGCGGACGGAGATCCAGTTGCCGAGGTACGGCTTCGAGACCTCCAGGATGTACTCGTGCGGGAGCTCGTCTGGCACCCTGACGCCCTCCTCGGGGTTGGCGATCATCCACTTTGTGGCGGCCACGACCGAGATCGCCACCTGCATGGTCGTCGCGTTCTGGTGCGGCACCAGTCGGCGGGACTCCTCGATCGTCAGGTCGGAGCCCACCCACCAGGACTTGTAGCGGTGGCCCATGATGAGGGCGCCGAGGATGTCGGCTCCCTTGGTGATCTCGTCGTTCATGATGCGGAGCTTCGGCTGCAGCCCATAGTTGCGGCCGCGCAGCTCGTTGAGAGAGACGACCGCCTCGTCGCAGGGGCAGTAGGCGTAGTGGACCGTCGGCCTGTACACGGCCCTCTTGCCTTTCCAGACCGTGAGCGAGTCCGAGATCGTGAACGCCTCCCCGTGGCGCACCACCATCCCGTGGATGGTGTAGTTCGGCACCCACGAGCGCACCCACGTGTTGATGCCCATGCGCGCGATGCAGATCTGGTTCTTCGGGCCGGTCTTCTGCCTGTAGGCGTGGGCGGGGAGCGTCTTCTCGTGCGTTCCCCAGCCGAGCTCGGCCGTCGTCGTGCCCTCCTCGCGGAACCCCTCGATGCTCCAGGTGTTGACGAACTCGTCGATCTGCTTCGGGACGTCCGTGATCTGCGTGTCGCGCTCGCTGCAGTGGATGACCTTGACGCCGAGCTCCATGGCGAGGTGGTTGAAGCTTCGCGTGGAGATGAACCCCTCAAGCGCCTCGGCCTTCCTGCCCTTGGCCTTGCGCTCGCCGATCATCGTGTTCGCGATGTCGATCAGTCCCTGCCTCGTGAAATGCGAGATCAGGCCGGGGTTGGCGCCGTGCTCGACGACCGCGGTCGGGCCCTTGCCGTCCCACCTCGAGAACATGCGGCGCAGCTTCATGTGCCGCCAGTAGAGCGTGCGCTCGGTCGGGTGCCTCCGGCCGCCCGCGTACGGGTCCCAGACCTCCACCGATGTATTGATATATAGGATACCCTTGTCGCGGCACCACTGCAGGATCTCGCAGGCGTCGATGTTCCACGCCAGGTCGATCAGGATGTCGCCGGCGGAGAGGTGCTTGCCCAGGAGCGAGCCCATGTTCTCCTCGGTCACGCGGTCCCTCACGTAGCGGACTCCCTTCGCGGTCCATGCGCGAAGCTTCTCCTCCTTGCTCTCGAAATCGATCACGGTGACGTTCGCCGGCGGCACATTGATGAGCTTGAAGAGGATGGGCAGCGTGCATTCGGCGACGGCGCCGTAGCCGACGAAGAGGATCTTGTTGCGGAATTCGGTCATGAAACGCGGGTGAGGTTGCGGATGCGGGAGGACGGTGGGGGTGACAAACGGGGTCAAGTAAAGGAGGCGTTCCAACGAGGATGCAAGAAAGAGCGCGATCCCGGCGGGCCACAGGCCGCGGATGTTCACCCGAACGTTGCAGGCGGCCCCGGCGCGGGCGCCGCGCCGGGCGGACCATGAAAGGTGGTCGGGGCGACAGGATTCGAACCTGCGACCTCCTGGTCCCAAACCAGGCGCTCTACCAGGCTAAGCTACACCCCGGAAAGGTCAGGGCACGGCGGTTTCCAAGGGGTGTCAAGACGCGATGTCCATAACTGCGCAATGTGCTTGCCTACCATGGCTATTCCGTCTCTCCTCGCTTCCCGCACCTCACTATACATGGACACCATTTCTCGCGAAAATAACAGCTTGGTCCCGACGGTCGCCGCGATCGTCGCCGGCCTTGCGCTCGTTCTTGGCCTGTACTCGGCCTTCCAAATTTCCAAGGTGAAGACCGCGCTTGCCGGGCAGGCGGACAAGGTCGCGAGGATCGACGACCTGGCGACGCAGGTCGCCACGGCCCAGACCGCGAGCGACAAGGCCGCGCGGGACGTCCAGGGACTGGGCGCCTCCACGCAGAGCGCCATCAACCAGATTGCGAACGATCTCGCGGCGATCCATGAGCAGATAAAGCACATGGAGGAGGCGCACGTGGCCAAGGCGTCCGCAAAGGGAGCCAAGGCAGGCGGGGGAGAGCCCGCCGTCGCCGGCCCCGGCGAGTACATCGTGAAGCCGGGTGACACGGGCGTTAGGATCGCCCACACGAATGGGTGCTCACTGACCGACCTGGAGTCGGTCAACCCGGGCGTGACCTGGAACCACCTCAAGGTTGGCGAGAAGCTGAAGTTGCCCGAGAAGAAGACGTGATGTCCGGGGAGCCGCCCCGGTGGGCGCGCGGGGGCGAGCGGGTGCTCGCGTCGACCCGGGTCCTGGAGCTGAGGAGCGTGCATTTCCGCCATCCCGGCAGGAAAACCGAGAGGGACTATGTCGTCGCGCACGCGCCGGACTGGGTGAACGTCGTCGCCCTGGCGAGCGGGGACAGGCTTGTCCTCGTCCGGCAGTTCCGGTTCGGCTCAAACGAGCTTTCGCTTGAGATCCCCGGGGGCGTGATCGAGGCCGGGGAGACCCCCCTCGCGGCGGGGATGCGGGAGCTGTCGGAGGAAACCGGATATGGCGGCGGCGCAGCCCGCCTGCTGGGCAGCGTGCATCCCAACCCTGCCATCATGGACAACACCTGCCACTTCGTGCTCGTCGAGGGCGCGGCGCCCGCCGGGCCGACGAAATGGGACGATGACGAGGACATCCAGGTGTCGACGGCGCCGGTCGCGGACGTGTTCGCGTGGGCGCGCTCCGGCCTCATCACGCACAGCCTCACGGTCGCGGCCCTGATGCTGTTCGAGGGCACCCGGGGCATTTGACTTGGCGTAACCTGCGGGCAAGCTGTGCGTCACCTATTTCCGTGACCCCGACCCGCGAAACGGCATGAACGCCTCCCTCTTTGCCAACAGCTCCTCGGCGCTCGGCGCCCCGGGCGCCGGGGAGACGCTGCCTGCGCTGCTCGAGGACGAGATCCGCAGGATATACTCGAGGAGCCCCATCTACGGCCGCAGGTTCCCCCTCCACCCGGAGGCGCTGCGGTGGTCCTGCTACCGCGAGATACCGGCGCTTTCCAAGCGGGAGATCGTGGAGGCCGGCCACCAGTCCTTTTTCCCGGACTACCGCGAAGTCGAGCGGGGCCTGGCGGACCGCCGCTTCGAGTACGAGAACACGTCCGGCACGACCTCGGCCCCGATGACCGTCATCATGGAGGACGGCTGGTGGGCGGCGCAGACGCGCCGGGCCTACCGGGCCTCGCCGATCCTGCGCGAATTCGCGGACCGTCCCCACCGCAAGTGCGTGCTGGCCCCCGTGGGCTGCTCGAGCAACCTCTGCCCGTACGAGGACCATCCGTTTCCGCACCGCTATTTCGACGGAACGGTGTACCTGAACCTCTCGAGCGATCCCTTCGCCTTCTCCGAGGCCGAATGGGACCGGATCGTCCTCGAGCTGCGGGCGACGCAGCCGGAGATCCTCGAGGGCGAGCCCGTGTACCTCTCGCTGCTCGCGCGCGCGGCCCTGAGGCGCGGCGCCAGCGTGCCCAGCATCCGCGCGGTCATCCTCACCTACGGCAAGGCGAGCCTTCAGCACGGCCGGCGCATAGCCGAGGCGTTTCCCGCCCCCCAGGTCGACCTGTACGGATCCACGGAGGCCGGCTACCTCTTCGTGGGCGAGGCGTTCCGGGACGACTCGAGGGTGATCGACGATAACGCGTTCATCGAGCTCGCGCCATGGCGCCCGGGCGCGCCCGACATCCACCAGATTCACGTGACGACCCGGGGGCGCGAGGCGATGCCGCTCCTGCGGTACCTGACGGGCGACATCGTGCGCTCCATGCCCCGGGGCTTCAGGATCCTCGGACGCGAGCGCGACCTTTATTTCAGGCCCGACGGGACGATCGTGTCGCCATCCGACGTGGACGCAGCCCTCCCGGCGGACTTCGAATGCTGGCACTATTCGCTCAACCAGACGGGCGAGAACCGCTGGGACTTCCATTATGTCGCGGACGGGAGCGCCCGCCACCGGGGCGTCGAGGAGGCCCTTTCGGGTTTCCTGGGTGCCGGCGCGCGCGTGAACGCCTTCCGCCGCAAGTCGATCGCCCCCGCCGCAAGCGGCAAGTTCGCGCTCCTGAAGCCGCTGTCAGCCGGGATCGGCAGCTTCTCCGGCAGGTAAGGGTCGCTAATTTCGGGCCGTTTGCGAATGCCGGGTCTTTACTCGGCGGCCGGGCCGGGTAGGACTTGACCCCGGTACCCCGCGCGATGGACCTCGTCCGCAATCTATTCGGCAGCACGATTGGAAGGAAGTTACTGATGGCCGTGACCGGCGTGGTCCTGATTGTCTTCGTGATCGGGCACCTCGTGGGCAACCTCCAGGTCTTCGAGGATCCCGACAGGATCAACGGGTACTCGCATTTCCTCCAGTCGCTCGGGCCCGCGCTCTGGGCCGCCAGGATCTTCCTGCTTGTCTGCGTCGCCCTCCACATCTGGGCGGGGACCGTCCTCGCGATCGAGGCCCGCAGGGCCCGCGGCGCCGAGAGCTATGCAGTCAAGAAGTGGATACAGGCGACCGTCGCCTCGCGCTACATGCGCTGGACGGGCTACGTCGTGCTCGCGTTCATCCTCTACCACCTCGCGCAGTTCACGGTGGGGGTCGCGCAGCCGGGCACTTTCAAGGCGAACCTCCCCCACTACACGATGAAGGGCGCCTACCGCGTGCTGGGCGTCGAGGTGGTGAGGGCCGGGACAGATGTCCTCGACGTCCGCAGCATGGTGATCCTGGGGTTCGGGAACCGGCTCGTGGCGGTGTTCTACATCGTGGCGGTGGGCCTCCTATCGCTGCATCTCCTGCACGGCGCCGACAGCCTTTTCCAGACGCTCGGGTGGCGCAACCACCGCTGGGCGCGGGGGCTCAGGGTCGTGGTCACGGTGTTCTGCGCGGCGTATTTCCTCGGCAACCTGGCGATCCCCGGCGCCGCCCTCCTCGGGGTCCTGCACTAGGCCGACCCAAGTCATGGCCCTGCTCGAATCAAGGATCCCCCCCGGGGCGCTTGCCGACAAGTGGCGCAGGCACAAGGCGGACATGCGCCTCGTCAACCCGGCCAACAAGCGCAAGTACGAGGTCGTCGTCGTGGGCGCGGGCCTGGCGGGGGCTTCGGCCGCGGCGTCGCTCTCCGAGCTCGGGTACGCTGTGAGCTGCTTCGTGTTCCACGACAGCCCCAGGCGCGCGCACTCGATCGCGGCGCAGGGCGGCATCAACGCGGCGAAGAACTACCCGAACGACGGCGACAGCGTGCACCGGCTATTCAACGACACGGTCAAGGGCGGCGACTACCGCTCCCGCGAGGCCAACGTGCACCGCCTCGCCGAGGTGTCCGGCGACATCATCGACCAGTGCGTGGCCCAGGGCGTCCCGTTCGCCCGCGAGTACGGCGGCCTCCTCGCCAACCGGTCGTTCGGCGGCGCCCAGGTCTCGCGCACGTTCTACGCGAGGGGGCAGACGGGCCAGCAGCTTCTCCTCGGCGCGTACTCGGCGCTCTCGAGGGCGATCGGCTCGGGCGGCGTGAAGCTCCACACCCAGTCCGAGATGCTCGACCTCGTCGTCGTGGACGGCCACGCAAAGGGCATCGTCGCTCGCAACCTGCTCACGGGCGAGGTCACCCGGCACTCGGCCGACGCCGTTGTCCTGGCGACGGGGGGCTACGGCAACGTGTTTAACCTGTCGACCTACGCCCGCGGCTCGAACGCCACCGCGATATGGCGGGCCTACAAGCGGGGCGCGTGCTTCGCCAACCCCTGCTTCACGCAGATCCACCCCACCTGCATCCCGGTGACGGGCGACTACCAGTCGAAGCTCACGCTCATGTCCGAGTCGCTCCGCAACGACGGGCGCATCTGGGTGCCCCTCAGGAAGGAGGACCGGCTCAAGCCGGCGGCCTCGATACCGGAGGCGGACCGCGACTACTACCTCGAGCGGATCTACCCGAGCTTCGGCAACCTGTGCCCGAGGGACGTGGCCTCGCGGGCGGCCAAGCGCGTCTGCGACGAGGGCCGCGGCGTGGGCGAGACCGGCCTCGGCGTGTACCTGGACTTCTCGGAGGCGATCGGCCGCCTGGGCGAGGCCGGGGTGCGCGAGCGCTACGGCAACCTCTTCGACATCTACCACGAGATCACCAACGAGGACGCCTACCGGGTGCCGATGAGGATCTTTCCCGCGGTCCACTACACGATGGGCGGCCTCTGGGTGGACTACAACCTCATGTCCAACGTCCCGGGGCTCTTCGTCCTCGGGGAGGCGAACTTCTCCGACCACGGGGCGAACCGGCTCGGCGCTTCCGCCCTCATGCAGGGGCTGGCCGACGGGTACTTCGTGCTGCCCTACACGATCAGCGGCTACCTGGCGTCGCAGAAGCCCGGCTCGAGGCCCCCGGCCGACGGCCCGGAGTTCATGCAGGCCGAGGCGGCCGTCGGCGCGGTCACCCGGCGGCTCCTCTCGGTGAGGGGCACGCGGCCGGTGAGCTATTTCCACAAGCGGCTCGGGCACATCCTGTGGCAGCACTGCGGCATGGCGCGCAACCGGGCGGGGCTCGAGAAGGCGCTGCAGGAGATCCCGGCGCTGCGCGAGGAGTTCTGGGCGGGCGGCCTCGTGCCGGGCACGGGGGACTCGCTCAACCAGTCCCTCGAGCGCGCCGTCCGCGTCGCCGATTTCCTCGAGCTGGGCGAGCTGATGTGCCGCGACGCCCTCGCGCGCGAGGAGAGCTGCGGCTGCCATTTCCGCGAGGAGCACCAGTATCCGGACGGTGAATGCAAGCGCGACGACGTGAACTTCGCCCATGTCGCCGCGTGGGAATACGCGGGCGAGGGCGACGTGCCCGTCCGCAACACGGAGCCGCTCACCTACGAGGCGGTCAAGATGAGCGTCCGCAACTACAAGTGACGACCCCAAAGACCTTCAACGTCACCGTCCGCGTCTGGCGGCAGGTCGGCCCCGGCCGTGAGGGGCGCTTTGTCGAATACCCGGCCCGCGGCGTGAATCCCGACATGTCGTTCCTCGAGATGCTCGACGTCCTTAACGACGAGCTCGCGGCGAGGGGCGAGGAGCCGATCGCGTTCTCCCACGACTGCCGCGAGGGGATCTGCGGGACGTGCTCGCTCGTGATCAACGGCAAGCCGCACGGGCCCAACCACGGTGTCGCCTCATGCCAGACCTACATGCGCAGCTTCAGGGACGGCGACCGGATCGTGGTCGAGCCGTTCCGGGCGCGCGCGTTCCCCGTCATCAAGGACCTCGTCACCGACCGCAGCGCGTTCGACACGATCCAGCAGGCGGGCGGCTTCATCACGGCGCGTACGGGTTCGGCGCCCGAGGCCAACGCGGCGCCCGTGCCGAAGCACGTGGCAGACCTCGCGATGGACGCCGCCCAGTGCATCGGTTGCGGCGCCTGCGTAGCCGCCTGCAAGAACTCGAGCGCGATGCTCTTTGTCGCGTCCAAGGTCTCCCACCTGGGGCTGCTTCCCCAGGGCCAGCCGGAGCGCGACAGCCGCGTGCTCGCCATGGTCAGCACGATGGACGGCCTCGGCTTCGGCGGCTGCACGAACCAGTACGAGTGCAGCGCCGCGTGCCCCAAGCTGATCTCCCACGACTTCATCGCCCGGCTGAACCGCGACTACACGAAGGCCGTGTTCCGCTCGGCATTCAAGCCCGAGCCCGCCGGCGGCGGGGAGACCTGACGCGTTTCGTGCAACTTTAGGGAAGGGGCCGTGTTCTCCTGGCAACCAAAGAACCCAATTGAACATGAAAACCACCGCCCTTCCCATCATCACATTCCTGGCCGCCATCGCGGCCTTTGCCCTCCTGCCCGTGAGCGCGACCGCGGCGACCATCGCCGTCACGGTCACCGGAATCCTCGCGATCCTTGCCGGGGATTACGGCCGCAGCAGGGAACCCCTCAGGGTCCCGGCGCCGGTCATCGCGCTCAACCTGCCGCGCCCCGCGATGGGCGAAAGCCGGATCGCGGCCTGACCGAGATTCCTGGACATCGCCTCCCCGGCGAGCGGACGGGGAAACGGCCGACCCAAACGGGTCGGCCTTCTTTCTTGCTCGCCCGGAAATGTCCCGGCCTCGGGACGGGCCCTCTTCGAAGCCGGCCCGGGGGCACGCCAAATGGCCGTAACTTTTCGGCGGAAGCCGTGTTCTCTAGGTAACCAAAGAATCCAATTGAAAACGAAAATCAGCATCCTTCCCGTCATCGCATTCCTGGCCGCGGTCGTGGCCGTCATCTTCCTGCCCGTGAGCGCCGCCGCCGCGAGCATCGCCTTCTCCGTGACCGGCATCGTTTCGGTCCTCGCCGGCGATTACGGCCGCAGCATGGAGCCGCTGCGCGCGGAGTCGCGGGCGATACCGTTCGTCGCGCCCGGCCGCCCCGCGGCCGCGCTGCGCGAGGCCGCCTGATCAGAATATCGAGAGCGCGTGGGCGCTCTCGAGGACGACCCAGGCGCCGCCGCAGGCAAGGGCCGCGACAAGCGCATACCTGAAGAGCTTGCGGCCCCTGAGGACCGCGTCCTGGAAATCGGTGTTGAGCGTCTTCCTGTTGCTCTCGGAGATGAAGCTCACGAAGCGGGGGTCCCGGAACTTTCCGCGCGCGTCCCTGGCCAATCCGAATTGGATGACGGGGCGGTGTAGGAGGCGCTTGATCAGGGGCGGCATGGGCGTTGC
>Ga0302229_10001669_pt1 | contig 16739 bp, 17 predicted proteins | sample II_Palsa_N1_3_FD_193518 | JGI IMG/M metagenome (GOLD analysis project Ga0302229, IMG submission 193518) | Peat permafrost microbial communities from Stordalen Mire near Abisko, Sweden - II_Palsa_N1_3 | ecosystem: Environmental > Terrestrial > Soil > Palsa > Peat permafrost | place: Sweden... | reverse complement strand
GAGCCGCCGGCGATTGCAGCGGAAGTGCAGGTTGTAGACCTCGTCGAAGCGCGCGAGCGTCGGGAACAGGCGCCAGTCCGCCTCGGTGATGCGCGCGCCGGCCAGGTAGCGCCGCGCGCCAAGCAGCCCCTCCAGCCAGTCGAAGCTGTCGAACAGCTGCCGGAACGCGCGCTCGTAGGCGCCCTGCAGGCGGGCAAAGCCGGCGCGATAGACGCCATTGTTGACGGTTTCATAGACGCGCTCGTTGATCTGCTCGATCTCCTCTGAGAGCTCCTGCGGATAGAGCTCAAGGGGTCCGCCGGCGCCGAGCGCCCCGAGCGAATCCGGTGAATAGAACATGCGGATGATGTCGCTGGACTCGTTGTTCACGATCCGCCCGGCGGAGGTGTCCCACAGCACGGGCACGGTGACGCGCGCCCGGTAGGACGGATCGCTCAGGCCGTAGGCCTCGCTCATGAACTCCCAGCCATGCAGCTGATCGACGTACCGCCCGCTCCAGCCTTCCGCGTCATCCGCCAGGGGCACGCTGAAGCTCTCCCCCGTGAACGCCCAGCCGCGCTCATCGCGGAACGGCGCCAGGTAGGAGATCGGCACGGCCTCCTGCAGTCCCGCGAGCTCACGCAGTATCGCCGCGCGATGGCACCACGGGCAGGCGAGCGACACATACAGGTGGTAACGGCCGGGCTCCACCGCGTAGTCGCTCGCCCCGCCGACGCGCGGATCCACCCCCACCCAGTCGCGAAACTGACTCTGCTGGCGGCGGAAATCGCCGGCGCGCAGCTCGCCATCGATCAGCCGGTCAACCATTCCACAGCACCTCTCTTGCGGACACGGTCGCGCTCCAGCCTGCCGGCAGGCGCGTGTCGGCCACGCCGGCCGTGGGCTCGGTCGCAAGCAGGCAGTACTCGGGCGCCGGGCCCAGGCCGATGCAACGACGCCACAGGCCGGCGGTCGCCGGATCCATGCCGTCCCCGAGCAGCGCCTCGATCGATGGGTGCTCGTGCCCGCGCGCGCGGGTGACCCACACGCTCACTCGTGCCTCCCCGAGGCGGGCGTGCCCCTCGGCCAGGCGGTAGATGGCGCCTGTCGAGAGATCGGCGTTCGACGCCACCGCCTCATGCGCCGCGAGATGGCCGTGAGAGACGGCAGCCTCCTCGAGCACACCGACGGCCGACCAGCTGTCGAGCAGATACCAGTCCTCATAGCCGCCGAACGGCTGGCTCCAGGCGCCGACTGCCGGCCATGGGAGCTCGGCGGCCCTGAAAGCCACCGAACCGGCGAAGCCGCTCGGCGGGCTGTGGGCCAGCGAGCTGTGAAAGTGCGCGATCGCCTGCTCGTGGGTGGAGACATCTACCCCGTGCGCGGGGCGGTGCCAGGCGATGTAGGCGAGCACCGTGACCCTGCTCCAGCGAGCCTCAGAACGAGGGCTTGATCCAGTCCATGTGCGACCGCAGCTCGGCGCCCACGTGCTCGACCTGGCTGTCGGCCTGCTCGGCGCGCATGCGCTTGAAGTTCTCCTGGCCGGCACGGTTCTCGGCGATCCACTCGCGCGCGAAGTCGCCGGACTGGATCTCGGCGAGTATCTGTCGCATCGCTGCGCGGGTCTCGTCGGTGATCACGCGTTTGCCGCGCGTGTAGTCGCCGTACTCGGCGGTGTTGGAGATCGAGAAACGCATGCCGGCAAGGCCCTTTTCATACATCAGGTCGACGATCAGCTTGAGCTCGTGCAGACACTCGAAGTAGGCCATCTCCGGGTCATAGCCAGCCTCCACGAGCGTCTGAAAGCCGGCCTGCACGAGCTCGGAGGCACCGCCGCAGAGCACCGCCTGCTCACCGAACAGGTCGGTCTCCGTCTCATCCTTGAAGGTTGTCTCGATCACGCCGCCGCGGGTGCAGCCGATGCCCTTGGCGTACGCCAGCGCCAGCGCGCGCGCGTTGCCGGTGGCGTCCTGCTCGACGGCGATCAGCCCGGGAACGCCGCTGCCCTCCGTGAACTGGCGGCGCACGAGATGGCCCGGGCCCTTCGGTGCAACCATCGCCACGTCGACGCCCGCGGGCGGGTCGATCTCTTTGTAGTGGATCGAGAAGCCATGCGCGAACAGCAGCTCGTTGCCCGCTGCCACCCCGTCTCTGACCTCGCTCTCCCAGACCGCGCGTTGGAGCTCGTCGGGTACGAGCATCATCACCAGATCGCCGCGGCTCGCCGCGTCGACCACGGACAGCACCTCAAGGCCCTCCTTGCGGGCGGCGGCCACCGAGGCGGAGTCCTCGCGCAGGCCCACGACTACGTTCACGCCGGAATCCTTCAGGTTCAGCGCGTGCGCATGACCCTGAGAGCCGTAGCCGATGATCGCGACGGTCTTGCCGTCGAGCAGGTGTAGGTCCGCGTCGTCGTCGTAGAGCATCAGATCGCGCAGGATAGAGCACCCGCCCGCCGCGGCGCCCGACTGCCTGTGACAGACGCGTGCCGGCGACGGCCTCCGGCTCACGCCGCCGCGGAGGCGACCAGCGTGCGCGCCGGAATCGCGAGGGCTCCATCCGCGGCGGTGTAGGGCTGAAGACGCACGGCGAGCGCCGAGTGGATCTCGGCGATCTGAAGCTCGGTGCAGCTGAGAACCGCATCGTGGAAGCCGCGCGAGATATCGAGCGTGGTCTCCCAGAACGCCTCGAAGGAGGGATGGCGCTGCTCGATGTCGAGCGCCTGCACGGTGATGTTCGTGAAGCCGGCCTGCTCGAGCAGCGCGCGAACGCGATCGCGATCGCCGAGCGCGAACGGACCCGGCGTGCCCGGAGCGGGCGGCTGGGTGAGGCCGCGCTCGATCAGCTCGAGCGCCGGGTTCAATGCCCAGGGGTTGTGCTCAACGGAATCCCATACCGCCAGCGAAACCCTCCCTCCCGGGCGAAGCACCCGGCGTGTCTCCCCCAGCGCAGCTGCGGGATCGGCGAGCAGCATGTAGCCCCAGCGGCACAGGACGGCGTCGACACTGGCCAGCGGCAGATCGATCCACTCCGCGCCGAGGACCTGGAACTCGACGTTTGAGAGCCCGAGCTCGGCGGCGCGCGCGCGTGCACCCTCGAGCATCGCCTCGGCCTGGTCGGAGATGATCACGCCACCGTTTGGCGCGACCAGTTCGGCCGCGCGCATGCCAGTCTCGCCCAAGCCCGCCGCCAGCTCCAGCACACGCTCGCCCGGCTTCAGATAGACCGCGTCGAGCATCCAGCGGGAGACAGGCGCGCCGAGCGCGCGAATCGCGTCCTGACGCAGAACCCAGCCGGTTGCAGCCTCTTCCCAGCCGGACAGGCTCGAGGCGCGATAGGCGTTGGCGTCGAAGCTCATCGCAGCTCCCGCCGCAGCAGCTTGCCCGAGGAGGTGCGCGGCAGCGGCCCGTCGACAAGCTCGAAGCGCTTGGGAACCTTGAACGGCGCGAGCGAGGCGGCGCAGAGGGAGCGCAACGCCTCGGGGTCGAGGACCGCGCCCGCCCGCGGAACCACGATCGCCGTCACGGCCTCGCCCCAGCGCGGATCGAAACGCGCCAGCACGGCCGCCTCGAGCACCTGTGGGTGGGCCTCAAGTACGGCCTCGACCTCCGCGGGCGCGATGTTCTCACCACCGCTGACGATCGTATCGACCTTGCGGCCGGTCACAAGCAGACGGCCGCGATAGTCGAGCGCGCCGAGGTCGCCCGTGTGCAGCCAGCCGTCGGAAGCGATCGCGCCCGGGGCGACAGTGGGACCGCGCACGAGGATCTCATTGTCCGATGCGATCTGCAGGCGCGTGCAGAACAGCGGCGGCCCGGCGCTCGCGCCGCCGGGGTCGTCGAGCCCGCGCGTGATCTCCTGAAGCGGCGTGGTCGTGACCTGCGATGCCGCCTGGCTGAGCCCGTAGGTCAGTCCCACAGGAAGGCCTGCTTGGTGAGCCCGTGTCACGAGCGCCGCGGGCACCGGGCCACCGCCCGTGAGCGCGCAGCGCAGATGCTCGGGGCGCTGCAATCCCTGATCGAGCAGCCGCGCGAGCGTGGTGGCCACAAGGCTGATCCCCGTTGCTTTTCGCGCGCTCAGGTCGTGCAGCACCCTGTCGACCTCGAAGCGCTCGTGGACGATCGCCGTCGTGGCGCGGATCGCCGCGCGCACGAGGATCGACAGCCCGCCCACGTGCGCCACGGTCATCGCACACAGCCAGCGCTCGTTCGCCCCCATCGCCAATGCAACACCCGAGCCGAGGGCGCTCCACAGCAGATTGCCGTAGGTGAGCTCGACCGGCCGCGGCGCCGCGGTCGTGCCCGAGGTGTAAATCACGACGGCGACCGCGTCCAGGTCGTGACGAGGGGCGATCGGCAGCGATGCGCGCTCGGGTCCCTCCCCCAGCGGCTCGGCCACCACCACAACGGCACCGTCGAGGACGCGCTGCTGCTCGAGCGCCGCCAGGCGCAGGTCGACCGGCACAGCGACCGCGCCGAGCAGAAAGCATGCGTGCAGCGCCTGCGCGAAGTCCAGCCCGGCGGGCAGGGCGATCGCGACGCGGTCCCCGGGGCGCGCCCCACGCACAGCGAGCTCACCCGCGCCGAAGCGCGCGGCCGCGTGTAGCCGGGCGTAGGACCAGTCTCCCGCGGGCGTCTCAAGCGCCATGTGCTGGGGCATCGACGCCGCAGCACGCGCCAGCCATGCGTCGACCTCCATGGCGCACAGGCTAGGGTTTTGCGCCCATCAGTGCAGGCGCGGGCAGCTCCACCGAGAGCGTGCCCAGTCGTGGCTCGCTCAAGGAAGCGTGGGGGTTGCCGATACCAGGCAAAGCGTGACAACCAGAACTGTTCCAGTTTGCCGAATCAGGTGGCCGCGATGGCTTTGTCCAATCGCACTACTCGCACCCACGCTCGTCGCGCTCATGATCACGCCAATTGCGACTGCGAAGCCGGCTCTCCATGCCGGCAGGAGCTCAGTCATTCACGCCTGCATCCAGCCAGGCACGGCGGTAAAGACTTCAGGGCTCGCCGTGCCCGTCCACGGGAGCTGCCCCAAGGGTGACATCACCATCGCATGGAACGCCCGCGGGCTGCCCGGCCCGCGAGGAGCGCGCGGACGCACGGGACCAGCGGCTACACCAGGCGCCTCAGGTGTCACCGGAGCCCCCGGAGCTGCAGGTCTAGGAGGCGATGCCGGCGCCGGCGGTGCCACTGGCTCGACCGGAGCAACCGGGCACGAAGGAAACCTCGGCGCTGCGGGAGTGACCGGGGCAACCGGGCCGGAAGGAAGGACCGGTGCCACCGGTGGGACGGGCGCCATAGGTGCCACCGGCGAACGGGGCGTTACCGGCAGCACTGGCGCGACTGGCAGCACTGGCGCGACTGGCAGCACTGGCGCGACTGGCAGCACTGGCGCGACTGGGAGTACCGGCGCGACCGGCGCTGAAGGCACCACGGGAGCGGCAGGCCCCACCGGTACGACGGGACCAACCGGGCCCGCTGGTCTTGCAGGCATCACTTACACCGCGTTCAAAGAAGTGACAGTTCCAAAAGAAGGAAGTGTCACGGCAGAAGCCTCTTGTCCAGGCGGGTACGACGTGATCAACGGTGAGTGGGAAACCGTTGACGGTGTTCTATTGGCGGCCAGCAGGGAGACGACAGAATCGGCCTGGTTGTTCGGCTTCTACAACCCGTCCGTCACATCCTTCCCTGCATATTACGCGGCGGTCTGTGCTCGAGTCGAATAGTCGCGGACACGGGGATCCGAAGTAGCCGTACAGCAACAAGCACCCTGACTCGGGCCGCATGATGGCCGGTCGCCTTTTGGTCGCGGAAGGATAGCCTTCGCCCCGTGAGCATCTCCTGGGTTCCCTCCGCCGCGCCCGCCGACGGCGGCTACACCGACATCCGCTACGAGACATCCGCCGATCCCGATCAGGGCATCGCCAAGATCACGATCGCCCGGCCGGAGGTGCGAAACGCATTCCGCCCGCGTACCGTGATCGAGCTCTCTGAGGCCTTCGAGGCTGCCCGCGAGGACACTGAGATCGGCGTGATCATCCTCACCGGCGAAGGGCCGGACGCCTTCTGCTCGGGAGGCGACCAGCGTGTGCGGGGAGACTCCGGCTACCTCAACGACGACGAGGCCGGGCGCGCTGGCGTCGGGCGCTTCCACGTGACCGACCTGCACGTTCAGATTCGCCGCCTGCCCAAGCCCGTGGTCGCGATGGTCGCGGGCTACGCGATCGGCGGCGGACACGTCCTGCACCTCGTCTGCGATCTGACGATCGCCGCCGACAACGCGCGCTTCGGACAGGTCGGCCCGAAGGTCGGATCCTTCGACGGCGGCTTTGGCGCGGGACTGCTCGCGAACCTCGTGGGCCCGAAGAAGGCGAAGGAGATCTGGTTTTTGTGCAGGCAGTACTCCGCCACAGAGGCGCTTGAGATGGGGCTCGTCAACACGGTCGTGCCGCTCGAGAGCCTCGAGCAGGAGACGGTCGGCTGGTGCCGTGAGATGCTCGCGCTCTCGCCCTTCGCACTGCGGCTCTTGAAGGCGAGCTTCAACGCAGCCGAGGACGGCCTGTCGGGGATCCAGCAGCTCGCGCACGACGCGAACCTGCTGTTCTACGGCAGCGAGGAGGCGCAGGAGGGCCGGGACGCATATCGCGAAAAGCGCGCTCCGGACTTCTCGCGCTTCCCCAAGCGGGCCTAGTTTGAGCGCCGTGCGCATCTGGGTGATGGCGGCCCGCGTGCGCACGCTGCCGGCCGCGGTGGCGCCCGTGCTCGTCGGCACCTCGCTCGCGCTCGGCGCCGGGCACTTCCGCCCGCTCGCATTCGTGGCCGCGCTGCTGGGCGCGATCTTCATCCAGGTCGGCACCAACCTGTCAAACGACTACTCCGACGCCCGCCGCGGAGCCGACACCGAGGATCGCCTCGGGCCGGTGAGAGTAACCGCGGGCGGCCTCGTGCCGCCGAGCCAGGTGCTGATCGCGACCTACGTAACGTTCGGGCTGGCGGTCGCCTGCGGCGTGTACCTGGTGGCAGTGGCAGGGTGGGAGCTCTTGGCGGTGGGGGCCGCCTCGATCCTCGCCGGCATCCTCTACACCGGCGGCCCGCGCCCGTATGGATACGAGGGCCTGGGCGAGCTGTTCGTGTTCCTGTTCTTCGGGATCGTCGCCGTCACCGGCTCCTACTTCGTGCAGGTGCAGGAACTGCCGTGGCAGGCGTTTGTGTGCTCGGTCCCCGTGGGCCTGCTCGCGAGCGCCATCCTCGTCGTGAACAACGTGCGCGACCTCGAGACCGACCGTCGCGCCGGCAAGCGCACGCTCGCCGTGCGCCTCGGCAGGGCGCGCACGCGCAAGCTCTATACGGCGATGCTGGCGGGCGCGTTCATCTGCGCCCCGCTGCCGTGGGCCTTCGGTTCGATGACCGGCTGGCTGCTGCTCACCTGGCTGGCGATCCCGCTCGCGATCCCCCTGATCAGGATCGTGCGCACGAGGACCGACGGGCCTTCGCTGAACGGCGCGCTGGCGAAGACGGGGGCGCTGCAGCTCGTCTTCTGCCTGCTGTATTCGGCCGGAATTCTTGCGAGCGGTGGGATCGGATCGTGAAGCTCAGCGTCCGCCGCGACGCACTGAGGTTGAAGCGACCGCTGCAGAGCGCACACGGAGAGGTCACCGAGCGGGTGATCCTCGGTGTGTCGATAGTCCACGCGGACGGAGAGGTGGGACATGGTGAGGCGGCGCCGCTCGAGCAGTACGACGGTGTGAGCCTCGAACTCGTGGAACACGCGCTCGAGAGCTACGGGCCGGTGCTTGCTGGCGCCGACGCCATGAACGGCGCGCGGATCATCGATGAATGCCGTCGCGTGGCGGACGTGCCGGCCGCGCTCGCGGCGATCGACCTGGCGCTCTGGGACCGGGCCGGGAAGCGCATCGGGAAGCCCGTGGCGGCGTTGATCACCGACCGCCCGGCGGCGGATGTGACGGTCAACGCGACGCTGTCAGCCGTGGACCGAGCGGGTGCCGCGGAGCAGGCCACCGAGGCGGTGAGGGAGGGGTTTGCATGCCTCAAGCTCAAGGTGGGCGTGGGCGACGACGCCGGGCGCGTGGCTGCCGTGCGCGCCGCGGCGGGCCCGGAGGTGGCGCTGCGGCTGGATGCCAACGGCGCGTGGGGCGTCGAGCAGGCCGTTCGCGCGATCGACGCACTATCCCCGGCGGGGCTCGAGCTCGTCGAGGAGCCGACCCACGGCCTGAACGCGGTGCGAGCGGTGCGTGAGCGGGTGGCGGTGAGGGTCTCGATCGACGAGACCGCTGCCGAGCACGGCGCGCTCGGCGCCGGCGTGGCCGACGCCGTGTGCCTGAAGATCTCCCGCTGCGGTGGCATCTCCGCGCTGCTCGTCGCCGCCACGCTGGTGCGCGCGTCCGGCGCGGAGGTCTATCTGGCCTCCACGCTCGACGGCCCGCTGGGAGTGGCCGCGGCGGTGCACGTCGCCGCCGCGCTCGCCTCACGTGGCCCGCTCGCGCCGTGCGGGCTGGCCACGCTCGGAATGTTCGAGCAGCTCGAGGACCCGCTGCCGGCACGCGATGGCAGGATCGCGCTGCCCACGGCCCCCGGACTCGGGGTAGACCCGCTCAGCTGATCTGCTGCGCAACCCATGCCGGGCTCTCCAACGGCAGGTTGTGACCGCCGCGACCGACGAGCAAACGGGCATTCGCAGGCGGTCCGACGATCCGCTCGCCGAGCGCGCGGAACTTGGCGTCGCGCTCACCCACGAGCACCGCGACGGGCATCTCCAGCTCGCCCAGCCTGGCCCACTGGGGTTCCATCTCGCCGGTGCCGATGCCGCGGAGCGCCGCCGCCAGAGCGTCGGGCCGGTTGCGGCGTTGGTCCTCGCGAGCGAGGGCGCCGACCTCCGCAGGCTCATCGGCGAATAGCGGCTGAGCACGCCAGCGCTCGATGAAATCCTCGAATGGACCCGCCTCGAGCTCGTCGGCCAGTCGGCGGTCGGCGGCTCGGCGCTCGGCGCGCTCACCTCCATCCTCGATGCCGGCCGTGGTGGACACGAGCACGAGCTCGCGCACGCGCTCGGGGGCGGCGAGGGCGAGCAGCAGGGCGATGCGCCCGCCCATCGAGTAGCCGCACAGCGTGAAACGCTCGGGAGCCTGCGCCAGGACGTGTTCGATGCATCCTGCGAATGTGATCGGACGCTCCCAGCCGGCCTGCTCGCCGTGCCCGGGAAGGTCGAGCGCAACGGGCCGGTAGCGTTCGGGGTGCAGATGCGCCCGCACGCCATCCCAAGCTCGGCGTGTGCCGCCGAACCCATGCAGCAGGACAACGCTCTCTGGCACGGCGCCATCCTAGTGTCGCCATCAGCCGCGAACCGCCCACCACGTTGAACTCCGTCACCGACACCTACCTGCTGCTGCGAGCCTTCGTCGATGAGCTGGCGCGATGCGGGATGCAGGCGGCCTGCACGTCGCCGGGCTCGCGCTGCGCACCGCTCGTGCTCTCGCTCGCAAGAGAGCCGCGCCTGGAGTGCTTCTCCCACGTGGATGAGCGCTGCTCGGGCTTCTTCGCGCTCGGTCTCGCCAAGGCCTCGGGGCTGCCGGTTGCGGTCACGTGCACCTCCGGGACGGCCGCCGCCGAGCTCCTGCCGGCAGCGATCGAGGCGCGCGAGGCGCGCGTGCCGCTGCTGCTGCTCACAGCCGACCGGCCCCCCGAGCTGCGCGAGAACGGCGCCGGTCAGGCGATCGACCAGCTGAAGCTGTTCGGCGACGCCGCCAAGTGGTTCTTCGAGGTGGGCAGCCACGATGCGACTGAGGAGCGCCTGCGGTGGATGCGCACGCTGGCCGCTCGCGCCTACTGGACCACGCTCGAGGGACGCCCCGGGGTCGTTCACCTCAACTTCCCGCTCCGCGAGCCGCTCGTGAGCGACGAGCCGCTGCCGGCAGACCTCAGCGGGCGAGCCGAGGGAGCGCCGTACGTGCGCCGCGCGGCTGTGCGTGCGAGCACCGATGCCGAGCCGCTGCGCGAGCTGCTCGCGAGCTCCACGAGGGGTGTGATGGTCGTGGGACGCCACGAGCGCGCAACCGCAGGTGATGCCCTTGCGCTCGGCCGAGCGGCGGGCGCATTCTGCTCGGCCGCCGGCTGGCCGCTGCTCGCCGACCCGCTGTCCGGGGCGCGCCGCGGCGATGCGGCGATCGCGCACTACGACGCTCTGCTGCGCGAGCAGGGCGTCGCCGCCAACAAGCAGCCGGACCTGGTTGTGAGGGTGGGCGACCTGCCCGTGTCAACGCCACTGCGAATGTGGCTCGCCGGACTGGTTGACGCTCGGCAGGTGGCGCTCGACCCGGAGGGTGCCTGGCAGGACCCCGCCGCCGTGCTCTCGGACTCGCTGGCGATCGATCCCACAGCGGCGATCTCGGCACTTCAGGGAGCGCCGGCGCCGACCGAGGAGAATTGGCTTGAGGGCTGGCGCCAGCTCGATGAGCTGGCCGCCGCGGCGCTTCACGGCATTCTCGGCGACGGCGAGCTCTCAGAGCCCGCCGTGGCAGCCGAGCTCGGGGTGCTGCTGCCCGAAGACGCCACGTTGTTCGTGGCCTCCTCGATGCCCGTGCGCGACATCGAGACGTTCTGGCCGGCGCGCGAGGATCCCCCGCGCGTGCTCTGCAACCGCGGCGCGAACGGCATCGACGGAACAGTGTCCAGCGCGTTCGGCGCGGCGGCCGCTCACGACGGGCCGACGGTACTGCTGATCGGCGACGTCGCGCTCGCGCACGACATCGGCGGCCTGCTGGCCGCCGGGCGGCTGGGCTTGAAGCTAACGATCGTCCTGCTCGACAACGGCGGCGGCGGGATCTTCGACTTCCTTCCCATCTCCCGGACGGAGATGGCCCGCGGAGCCGGCGCCGAGGGCGCGGGGCCCGGAGGCGGCGATATCTACACCCGCCACATCGCCACTCCCACCGGGCTCGACTTCGCCAGGGCGGCCTCGCTGTACGGGCTCTCACACGAGCGTGTCGCCGACTTTCACGGCTTTCGCGCGGCGCTCGAGCGCGCACTCGCGCATGAGCACTCGAGCATCATCGAAGTCCGTGGTGAGCGCGCCGCGAATGTGGCGCTGCATGCACGCATGTGGGACGCGGTGTCGCGAGCGATCAGCCCGTCAACAGGGGCAGCAACGCCGCCAGCTTGACCTCCGTCTCGGCGAGCTCGCGCTGCGCCTGCGAGTCCCGCACGATGCCGTTTCCCGCATAGCAGCGCGCCACGTTGCCGCGCAGCAGCGCGCAGCGCAGCGCGACACAGAATTCTCCGTCTCCTGTCGCATCGGTCCAGCCGACGGGACCCGAATACCAGCCCCGGTCGAGGCCCTCGAGCGCCGGGATCAGCGGCGCGGCGACGCGCAGAGGCTCGCCTCCGACGGCGGGTGTCGGGTGCATCAGCCCGGCCAGCTCGAGCGCATCCATGGGCTCGGCGAGCTGCGCGCGGATCGGCGTGGCCAGATGCTGAATGTTGGCGATCTTGACAAGCGTCGGCTCGGGTGCCGCCGCCACCCACACCGCGTGCGGTCGCAGGATACGCTCGATCCGTCGCGCGACGATCGCGTGCTCCTCGCCGTAGCTCCGATCGCGCAGCAGCTGCTCCCCGAGGTGGTCATCCACCGCCGGGTCCGCACTTCGGCGCGTGGAGCCGGCCAGCGCCAGCGTGCTCACGCGGTGGCCCTCGCGGCGCACCAGCAGCTCTGGGCTGGCGGCCACGAGCGTGGCGTCGCCGCGTCCCACGCAGAACACGAAGCAGGATGGGAACTCCTCCCGCAGCACCCCGAACACGGCCGCCGGGTCATAGGCGCTCGGCGCATGAACCTGCACTTCGCGGGCCAGCACCACCTTCTCGAGCTTCCCGGCCGCGATCATCTCAACAGCCCGCGCCACGGCCGCCTCGTAGTGCTCCGGAGGCATCGTGCTGGCAAGCTGGAAGCGCCCGGCCGGCGCGGGGTCGAGCAGCGCCAGCCCGCGCTCGCCGAGCTCACCGAGCCGCACGCTCAAACGCGCAAACAGCTCCTCCGCGGTGTCATCGGGCGATGCCAGCGCGGTGAGCGTGAGCCGTACGATCGATTCGCCGTCTTGCTCGCCCCGTCTGAGGAGCACCTCGGGCACGGTCAGCGAAGCCGGCTCATAACCGGCCCAGTGCGGCGAGGAGCCGCCGTCGGGCGAGAACGCGAAGCCGCCCACCGCCACCGGTGCGCCCCCGCCCGGATCCCCAGGGGAGTCGGCCACCGCCGCAGCCGACAGCGTTCGCCAGCGCTCGGCGACCGTCTCGAAACGCCCGGCACCGGACGCGCGCAGGCCGATCGCCCGCCCCAGCCCGGCCAGCGCGGCTCGCCCCCGATCGGGCTGCTCGAATACGAACCACTCCTCGCCCGCCCTGCGCGAGGCGCAGACGACGGCCGAGGGATCCACGTCTGAAGGCAGCGGCAGCGAGATCGTCGCGAGCGTCTCCGAGCCGCTGCGCCGTGCACTGCGAACCGCAAGCTCGAGCCGCGCGGCGAGCTGCTCCTGCTGTGAATGCGTTAGCTCGAACGGCGAGCGTGAGGCCGTTTCGAGCACCGCCTAGGTCTCGCTGCGCCCCCGCGAGATCGCGATCTCGCCCGTGCGCATCATCTCGATCAGCCCGAACGGGCGGACCATGCCCTCAAACGCCTCGATCTTCTCGGTCGTGCCGGTCACCTCGATGATCACAGCGCGCTTGGTCACATCCACGACCTTGCCCCGGAAGATCTCGGCGATCTGCATCAGCTCGCCGCGCTGCACGCCGTCAGCGGCGACCTTGAACAGCGCCAGCTCGCGCGCGACCGTGTCCGCCGGCTCGAGATCGCGGATCTTCAGCACGTTGATCAGCTTGTGCAGCTGCTTGGTCACCTGGTCGATCGGGTGAAGCGCTCCGTCGACCGTCAGCGTGACGCGCGAGATCTGCTCGTCGTCGGTGGGCCCGACGGTGAGTGTGTCGATGTTGAAGCCACGCCTGGCGAACAGCCCGGCGATCCGCGTGAGCACGCCCGACTTGTTTTCGACGAGGATCGAAAGCACGTGCTTGCGGCCCGTGCGCATGCTCGTCGCCGCCTCGAGCTCCTCGAGGCTGAGCGGTGCCTTGGTGCCGGGTTCACCCATGACCGGGCTCACCCCACCATCTCGCGCGCGGCCTGGCCGGCCGGGATCATCGGGTAGGTGTTCTCCTCGCGGGTCACGCGCACGTCCACCACGACCGGCCCATCGGTCGCGATCGCGCGCTTCATGTCCTCGACCAGCGTGGCCTTGTCCTCGAAGCGCATGCCCGTCGCGCCGTAGGCCTCAGCCAGCTTCACGAAGTCGGGGAACTCACCCGTCTCGACGTGGCTGTATTTGCCGTCCCAGAACAGCTCCTGCCACTGGCGGACCATTCCCAGAAAGCCGTTGTTCATGATGAACACCTTGATCGGGATCTCGTTCTGCGCGCAGGTCGCGAGCTCCTGCGCGTTCATCTGCACCGAGCCGTCGCCGGCGATGCAGCACACGACCCGCTCGGGACAGCCGATCGCGGCTCCCATCGCCGCCGGCAGCCCGAACCCCATGGTGCCGAGGCCGCCCGAGTTGATCCACCGGCGCGGCTCCGGGAAGTCGTAGTACTGCGCGGCCCACATCTGATGCTGGCCGACGTCGCTCGTCACGATCGCCTCACCGTTCGTCGCTTCATAGAGCGCCTGGACCATGAACTGCGGCTTGATCTCCGAGTCGCTCGAGTCCTCATAGCCGAGTGGATACTTCTCGCGCCAGCCCTCGATCCGAGTCCACCAGGCGGAAAGCCGTGCGGGGTCGGCGCCGATCGCGCGGTACTCGATCAGGAGCTTTGCGAGCACGTGCTTGGCGTCGCCCACGATCGGGATGTGCGCGGGCACGTTCTTTGAGATCTCGGCCGGGTCGACGTCGATGTGGATGAACTTCGCCCGCGGCGCGAACTCCGAGAGCTTGCCCGTGATGCGGTCGTCGAAGCGCGCGCCCACGGCGCAGATCAGGTCGGCCTCGTCCATCGCGTAGTTCGCGGCCCTCGTGCCGTGCATTCCCAACATCCCCAGCCACTGCTCGTGCGGCGCCGGAAACGCGCCCAGGCCCATCAGCGTGCAGGTGACGGGAAAGCGGTCGGAGGTGGCGAACTCCGTCAGCTCCTCGGAGGCGTTCGCGTTGACCACGCCGCCGCCCGCGTAGATCACCGGGCGCTGTGCGGCCGCGAGCGCCTTGGCGGCCTGGCGGATCTGCTTCTGGTTGCCCTCCACGCGGGGCTGATAGCCGGGCAGACGCACGTCGGTCACCGGCTCATAGTCGATCTCGGCGCGCGAAAGGTCCTGGGGGATGTCGATCAGCACGGGTCCCGGGCGCCCCGTGCGCGCGATGTGGAACGCCTCGTGGATCGCCCTGGGAATCTCCTGGGGGTGCTGGATCATGAAGGAGTGCTTGACCACCGGCATCGAGATGCCGATCGTGTCGGCCTCCTGAAAGCCGTCGGTGCCGAGCAGTTCTGTGCGCACCTGCCCGGTGATGAACACCACCGGCACGGAGTCCATCATCGCGTCGCAGATCGGCGTGATCAGGTTCGTCGCGCCAGGTCCCGAGGTCGCGAACGCAACGCCGACTTTGCCGGTGGCCTTGGCGTAGCCCTCGGCGGCATGGCCGCCGCCGGCCTCGTGCCTGACGAGAATGTGACGGATGCCGCCGTTGACGAAAGCGTCGTAGGTGGGCAGGTTGGCGCCGCCGGGCAGGCCGAAGACGACGTCCACGCCCTCTGCCTTCAGACATTCCATTACGGCATCAACCGCTCGCATGTTGCCGAGCTCCTTTCCTTGACATCTGGTGCGACAGTCCCCCGAACTGCTGCGGAAAAGCCCAGTGTACCAGTGGGTTTACACTCGCTCCGAAGCGCTCAGGAGGACCCGATCGCGACGCCGATGGCCAGCACGATCACGCCTCCGACCGTCACCACCAGCAGCGAGGAGCGCATCGAGACATGCAGGAAGCGCTTGCGCAGCCAGGCGATCAGAAACAGCTCGACAGCGACCACGGCACCGGCCACGGCCAGCGCCTTGTTGACGTCCGAGATGAAGAACGGCAGGGTGTGAAAGATGCCTCCAAGCGTGGTCATTCCGCCGGTGATGGCACCGCGCACGAGCGATGAGCCGCGGCCGGTCTGCTCGCCCGTGTCCGAGAGAGCCTCCGACCAGCCCATGCTCACGCCGGCGCCGAGCGCGGTCGCGAAGCCGACCAGCAGCGCGGTGTGCGAATTGGAGGCGATCGCCGCGGCGAAGATCGGCGCGAGCGAGGAGACGGTGCCGTCGATCATGCCGACAAGCGCCGGCTGCACCACGCGCAGCACGAAGTCGGGCTCGTCCTTGAAGCCCCAGCGACGCAGCAGCTTGGCTGTCAGCGAGTCCGCCGGCGGGGGTGCCGTCTCTACCTGGATATTCATGGCCGTGCTCGACAGCCTAGGCCAAGAAACGGCTTAGGGCAGCCAAAATCGAGTTAGGGAACCCTTACTGCGAGGGGGTGATCGGAGCCCGTTTCCAGGACTCGGGAGCGACCGCAACATCGGGAAAATCGAGCTCCGTTCCACAGCGTGTGCAGAGCGCGTCGTAGATCTTCGTCACGCGCCCGCAGTTCGGGCAGGTGCGGCGCAGCTCGTCGCGCTCGGAGCGGCAGACGATCGCCGCCAGCAGCCCGATGAACGGGACGAGCCCCGAGATCAGGAACCACAGCACGAACGAGTTGCCCTTTGCCCTGGCAACCAGGCCGCCCGTGATACCGAAGCAGACCGCGATGATTACGTAGGGCATGGCGCGCCTAGAAGAGGACGCGGTACGCCCAGATGAGCGCCACGACAGCGAGGAGCAGCAGAACCGGGCCCGCGATCGCGAGCGCGATACCGATCACGATCTTCAGGATCACATAGGCCGCGAGCAGCAATATGAGGCCCGCCAGCACGGTCTTTCCGACCGAGCGCGACGGGGCCTGGGGGGGTAACTCATTCATCGTTTGACCACACTAGACAGTAGTGCGGCCGGACAGGAATTGCTACCCCTGCCCGGCCGCACCCGCTGACGCCGGCCGAGGGAAGCCGGCAATCGGTGTGGGACAGCTGGCTACGCCTGGCCCAGCCTGCCGAGCTCGCGAGCGTTCCTTACCGTTGCGAGATCGACCCCGTTGATACCGGGACGCCTACCGACACTCGCCAGTTGGTAGCGCCGGATCCGCGGTCCTTGGCTAGGGCCATCCACCGACTCCTGAGGCAGGAGGAGAAACCGCCTCGGAGATGAAAGGTTCGCGCTGAGTACTGCCCTGTTCATGGACACCATATTGGCGCTCCGGGTGCCTGATGCCTTTGGCCCAGAGTCCAAAATGTCGGACCGACGCGTCTTCAGGGTGAAAACGGCATGCCGAGCTGCTCGTGGATCAGGCGCGCGACCTCGGTGCCCTCGGCGCGTCCCTTGGTCTCACGCATCACGTATCCGACGATCGGCCCGATCGCCTTCGCGTTTCCCTCACGCACACGCTCGGCAGCATCGGCGTTGGCCTGCAGCGCCGCTTTGACGACCTCGGCCAGCTCGTCCTGCCCGTCCATCGCGGCGAGGCCCTCAGCCTGCACGATTGCCATCGGGTCGCTGCCTCCCTTGGCCACGAGCGTGTCCAGCACCTGCCGTCCCGCCCCGACGCTCACCCGCTTTTCGCCGAGCATGCCGACCAGCGCCGCCAGAGC
>Ga0302229_10001668_pt1 | contig 16742 bp, 14 predicted proteins | sample II_Palsa_N1_3_FD_193518 | JGI IMG/M metagenome (GOLD analysis project Ga0302229, IMG submission 193518) | Peat permafrost microbial communities from Stordalen Mire near Abisko, Sweden - II_Palsa_N1_3 | ecosystem: Environmental > Terrestrial > Soil > Palsa > Peat permafrost | place: Sweden... | reverse complement strand
GCCAGGTTGACCAGGATGTACGGCACCAGGTAGAGGTAGCCGATGATCGTGAACAGCAGGCCAAGCCGGCTGGCCGGCCACCGCTGCCAGGCCGCTATCCCGGCCACCATGAACGACAGCCCGACCACCGCGAAGCTGATCTCGACCGGCGCGTACTGAGAGTTCGGGAGCCAGGACGACCAGACGAAGCAGCCTACTGCGGCGGTCGCGCCCGCGGCCAGAGCCGCTCGCAGCGCCCGGTTCATTCCGGGCTCCGCCGGGTCATGTCAGGTCCGGCCCTCTCCCGTAGGAGCCCGGGCCAGAAACCGGCGCAGCGCCGCGCCAGAGAGCTGATCCTTGGGCAGGAACCCGGCCGCCGGGCTCGAGGTGATCCGGGCTCCATAGTCGCTCGCCTCCCGGGTCGAGGTCAGCACGATCACCGGGCCTCCGGCCTGCCCGGCCAGCCGCCTGGCGACCTCGAACCCGTCGAAGTCCGGCAGGCCGATGTCGAGCAGCACCAGGCCGGGCCGGACGGTCCGGGCCGCTTCCGTCGCTTCCGCGCCGGTGGCCGCCTCCGTGACCGTGAAGCCGTCGGCCTCGAGCATGACCCGGGCAAAGGCCCGGAAGCCGTCGTGGTCGTCGACTATCAGGATCGCCGCGGATGACTGCACGAATCCAGTCTGGCACCGCGCCCGGCCGGCGGCATCAGGGCCAGCCCTGAGGCTTTCCCGGGTCAGCCCGGACGAGAATTCGGGGCTCGGCCCGATCCCGGCTGACGGCGAAATTCCTAACGTCTGCCTTGCCGGGAATCAGCCGTCCCGGATCCGCAAGAAAGGACGCAGATAATGAACCACACGGGATTGCCATGGCGGATCTGCCGGGCCGGGATAGCCGCGTTCGCCGGGATCGCCCTGCTCGGCCTGGCGGTGACGGGCTGCGGCGGGGGAGGCCCCGCGCCGGTCAATCCGCCGCCGTCCTCGGCTCATAGCGCGGCGGAGCAGGCCGCCACCATGAACTGGCTGGCCAAGACCGACGCCATGTGGACCAGGGACGACTTTGCCGGCCTTGATCAGGTCACCACCGCCGCGATGCGCACGATCTACATGTCCGAGGAATCGCACGCGAGCCTCCCGAGCAACGCTGACCGGCAGGCCTTCCAGCTGACCGGCCTGTCGATCACGATTCCCTGCCACACCGGACCCAGCAAAGTTTTCGTGGCGTACGGCGACACCGACGTCTTCGACCTCTGGTCGGCCATGCAGCCCGTCGCCATGGTGTTCGAGCGGGTCGGCGGCTCGTGGAAGCTGGCCGCGGCCGTCGACCGCCCCGAGGCGGGCTGGCCCGCGCTGTGCACCCAGGGGACGCCGCCCACCGCCGCGGCCGCGCTCCCGGCGGCGAGCTATGCGACCGTGCTGGCCCAGGTCCTCACCCGCGCCATGACCGGCGTCACCGAGACGTCCACGGCGGCCTCGCCCTTCGCGGTCAACGATTTCCTGGCCGGCTCCGGTTCGATCACCGCTCAGGCCGCCACGCAGCTCCGGCAGGACCGGCAGGCCGGGGTCACCTTCACCGGGCGGTTCACCCCAGCCCAGGACCCCACGCTCGCGCTGCCGCTGGCCAACGGCCGGGGCTTCTGGATGATCGGCTTCCTCACTCAGAGCGGTACCTACAGCGCCCCTTCGGGGCTGCGCGCGAAGTCCTGGCCGGACGGCAACCAGGTCGCCACGCCCAGGCCCGCCGTGGTGCATCACGAGGCCGACACCTTCATCACCACCTACACGGCGATCGACCCGCTGCGGTCGGCTCACGCTAACGTGACCCTGGACGGCTTCTTCGGCTGGCCCCTGACGGCCGTCGCAAGTTAGCCCGCACGGCGATCCAGCCTGGTGCTCATCTATGATCCAGCTGGATAAGCCGAAGCCACCTAAAGCCAGCACCACCAGAAGGAGCGAGCATTGGCCGACATGGAGAACTTCAACGACAAGGTCATCAAGGAATTCCGCGGGAACGACGGAAAAGTAGGCGGGATGTTCGAGGGAGCCCCGGTCCTGCTGCTGCACCACACCGGCGCCAAGACCGGCGCCGAGCGGGTGAACCCGCTCATGTACCAGCCGGTGGGCGACTCGTTCGCGATATTCGGCTCGAAGGGAGGCGCGCCGACCAACCCGGACTGGTACTACAACCTGGCCGCGCACCCGGACACGACGATCGAGCTGGGCGCCGGGACGGTCAAGGTCAGGGCGCGGGTGCTGGGCCCGGACGAGCGGGGCCCGATCTGGGAAAAGCAGAAGGCACTTGCCCCGGGCTTCGCCGAATACGAGACGAACGCCGCGCCGCGCCAGATTCCCGTCGTCCTCCTCGATCCCGTAGCGTAGCCTCACTGCTGGCGGCCAACCGGTCAGCATCCGGATATATCCGCCGTGCGGCTTTGAGCGGCAACGCTCTAGCCCACGCGGCCCGGCCGTCAAGGCCCGTCGGCAAGGGGTGCGCATGGACGAAACCGAACCCGTGGTCCGCACGGCCGGCGGCCAGGTCCGCGGACGGACGGATGATGACGTCGCCATCTTCCGCGGCATCCCGTTCGCCCGGCCGCCGGTCGGCGCTCTGCGCTTCGCGGCACCCCGCCCGGCCGAGCCCTGGGACGGCGTCCGGGAGGCGGCCGCGTTCGGGCCGCCGCCACCGCAGTCCGGGTCCGTGCTCGCCCCACCGTCGGCCGCGCCCGGCGCCGATCCCGATGACTGGCTGACCGTCAACGTGTTCTCCCCGGACCTCGGCGCGGCCGGGCTCCCGGTCATGGTCTGGATCTACGGCGGCGCCTACCGCTCCGGCGCCGCCAGCGACCCGGGCTACGACGGAACGCTGCTCGCCAGGCAGAACGTGGTCGTAGTGACCTTCAACTACCGGGTCGGCGTGGAGGGCTACGCCTACCTGCCCGGCGTTCCGGCCAACCGGGCCCTGCTGGACCAGGTCGCGGCGCTGCGCTGGGTGCGGGAGAACATCGCGGCGTTCGGTGGTGACCCGGACCGGGTGACCGTGTTCGGCGAATCGGCCGGGGCGGGCGCGATCGCGGCTCTGCTTGTCATGCCACGTGCGGCGGGCCTGTTCCGCCGCGCAATCGCCCAGAGCGTTCCGGGTACCTTCTTCTCACCCGGCCTGGCCGCCGACGTCACCGCCGCGATCGCCGCGGCGGCCGGGCTGCCTGCCACCGCCGAGGCCTTCGCGGCCGCTGACCCGGCCCGGCTCGCGGTCGCCTCGGACGCGGTGCGGCCCGCCGAACACGCTGGCCGATGGGGCCGGGTCGCCCACACCGGCACGCCCTTCTCGCCGGTGGTGGACGGCGAGGTGCTGCCCGCCGCGCCGTGGCGCGCGGTGGCCATGGGCGCCGGCCGGAGCATCGACCTGATCGCCGGGCATAACCGCGACGAGTCCCGGCTGTTCACAGAGCTGTCATCGACGCGCGGGCAGATCACCGCCGCGGCGGCCAGTCATGCGCTGCAAGGACTCGCGCCCGGCCAGGACGGCGAGGACGGCGAGGTGGCCTACCAGCACGCCTACCCGGACGCGGACCCCGAAACGCTGTTCGAGCTGGTCAACTCCGACTGGCTGTTCCGGATGCCGAGCCTGCACCTCGCCCAGGCCCACGCCGCGGCGGGCGGGCGGACGTTCCTGTACGAGCTCAGCTACCCGGCCTCCGTCGCGGGGCTCGGGGCCTGCCACGCGATCGACGTCCCGCTGGTGTTCGGTGACTACACCGGGATCGGGCAGATGTTCTTCGGCCCGGAACCGCCGGCCAGCGCGGTCCGGCTCGGCAACCTGATGCGCTCGCACTGGGCTGCGTTCGCCGCGGACGGGGACCCCGGCTGGCCGCAATACTCCCCGGGGCACCGGATGACCCGCATCTTCGCCGACCCGCCGGATGTGGCGCCGTACCCGGAAAGGACGTCCCTGCACCTCTGGGACCAGCACCGCTTCGGCGTCCTCGACCTGACCCCCGACCCTGTCCGCGACACCAACCCCGACCCTGACGCCAACCCCGACCCTGACCCGGAGAAAGGGCCCGACCGTGCCGATATACGCGCTTGGCGATTACGAGCCTGAGATTCACGAGACCGCCTTCGTCCATCCCGATGCGGTCGTCATTGGCCGCGTGCGGATCGGCCCGGAGGCGTCCGTGTGGCCCTGCGCCGTGCTCCGCGGTGACCACGGCCGGATCGAGGTCGGGGCGCGGACCTCGGTGCAGGACGGAACCGTGGTCCATTGCACCCACGACTGGCCGACGCTGATCGGAGCCGACTGCGTGGTCGGCCATAACGCGCATCTGGAAGGCTGCGCGGTGGCGGACACGTGCCTGATCGGCTCGGGTTCGGTCACCCTCAACCGGGCCAAGGTGGGGACTGGTGCGATCGTGGCGGCTTCCTGCCTGGTGCCTGAGGGCTTCGAGGTGCCGCCCGGCGCCCTGGTGGCCGGCGTTCCCGCGAAGATCAAGAAGACCGGGCTGACCGCCGACTGGGTCGATGGCGCGGTGAAGACCTACATCGAGTCCGGCCGCGCCTACCGAACCGGGCTCCGCCGTCTCGACCGGTAGCACACGCCGATGATCGACGGCAGGACGGTGATCGACGCCCACATGCATGTGCCCAGGCTGAGCACGGTGACGCCCGCGTGGCTGCAGTGGGCCTCCGACTTCGGCCAGGATGCCCCGTGGCGAGAGGTATTCGGAGCCAACGGGGATCCGGTCCCGGCCCGGCTGGACGCGCTGCTGGCGGCCGAGGGCGTGGACCTGGCCCTATTGTTCGCCGAGTACAGTCCGGGGACGACCGGGATTCAGCCGGTCGAGGACATGCTGCCGGTCATCGCGCACAACCCGGGCCGGTACCGCCTGGTCGCCAACGTCAACCCGGAGGTGCACCCGTCCCCGGTCGCCGAAGCCGAACGCCAGCTTGGCCTGGGCGCGGTCGCGCTCAAGGTCCATCCGGTGCACGGCGGCTTCCGCCCCGACACCGCTGACATGTACGCGGTCTACGAGCTGTGCGCCGAGCGCAGCGTGCCGGTGATCGTGCATACCGGCGGGAGCATTTTTCCCGGCTCGCGTCCCGAAGCGGGAGACCCCGCTCTGATGAGCCAGGCCGTGGCCGACTTCCCCGGCGTCCAGTTCGTGCTGGCCCACGGCGGGCGGGGGCCGTGGTACTCCGGTGCCGCCCGGATGGCGCTTGACCACGCCAACGTCTGGCTTGACCTGGCGGGACTGCCGCCCAAACGGCTGCCCGACTACTACGCCGGGTTCGACCTGACCGAGCTGGCCGCCAAATGGATCTTCGGGACCGACTGGCCAGGCGTCCCTGGCGTGGCGCGGAACGTACGCGCGGTGGCCGCGCTCGGCCTGCCCGATGACATCCTGGCCGGCGTCCTGTCCGGCCATGCGACCCAGGTCTACCTCGGCGCCGGCTAACGCCGCTCTAGTTTCAGCCCAGCAGGCGCTGCAACACCACGACCTCGTTGCTGTCGAGGTCAGTTGTGATGGGCATTCTGCCCATCCGCTCGGCGGCCAGCGCCAGCGAACGCTGCGCGGCCCTGAGTTCCTCCCGCAGCCTGACGTTCTCCTCGGCCAGCTCGCCCTGCTTGGTCCACGCGCTGGCCAGCTCGTATTCCAGGCCGGTGACCGTGGCTCGCAGCACCGAAGGGTGCGGTTCGCAGGTTTCGGGCGCTTTCGTGGCGTCCGGCTCGGCCGCGGCCAGCCGCCGGACCAGCTGGACCAGCAGGCGGCGGGCCAGCTCGTCGTAGTCGAAGTCGGCCGGGTCGGCCGCGCTGCCGAGGCCAGCGCCGCCGAGGCCAGCGCCACCGAGACCAGCGCCGCCGAGGGCCCCGTTCCCGAGGGCCCCGTTGATCACCTTGGTCCCGCCCAGCCCGGCCGTCCCGGCCTCCGCGTTCTCAGCGTCTCCCAGGTCAGCGTCTCCCAGGTCAGCGTCTCCCAGGTCAGCGTCCCCCAGGTCAGCGGCTCCTAGGCTGATCCGGTACGTTCGCTTGCCGCGCACGTCCCGCTGAATGAGTCCCGATCGCTCCATTCCGGACAGAAGCTGGGCGAACGCCACGCTCGAGCCCGGGTAGCCGACCGCGGCCGCCAGCTGCGTGCTGGCCATCCCGTGGGCGTCGAAGAGCTCATGCACCTCTGCGAGATACGCAACGATATGCTTACGCGTCCCTACGGCCCGTTTCCTGGCCGTCATTTTCCCGACCCCCACGTCAGCACCCTCTCCCGTGGCAATCATGCCTGCCGACGAATTCATGATAATACGGCAGGCTGTTGGCGGCATGGATAGCGTTTGTACGGGTAGGCGCGACAGATAACAGTTCGGCCCCAATCACGCCAATCGGAACGCTATGAGGTTCAGCCACCCGACGAGGCGGCAGTTGTGAGGTGAGCAGCTAGCGTACGATTGGGGTGCGTACCCAGCACCCGTGCGTCCCGCGCTGCGCCAGAAACTAGCCGTCGGCAGTGCACGTTGTTCTTGATACCTGCACTGCTGCACCTAATGAAGACAGAGCGCCGTGAACCTGGATGTGGCTTACGCAACGACCCTCGCGGCTGCCGTGCTGCTCGGGATCGGTTTCGTGCTGCAGCAGTGCGCTGCCGAGCAGGAACCTGAATCGCGCTTCCTGAGCCTGCGCATCCTCACCGATTTGCTGCGCAAGCCGAGATGGCTGTTCGGCATCGGGTGCATGATAGGCGGCTACCTGCTGTCGGCGTGGTCGATCGGCCACCTGGAGCTGACGCTGGTGGAGCCCCTGCTGACCACCTATCTGGTGTTCGCGCTGGTGCTTGCCATCCCGATGTCCAAGCAGTCGGTCCGGTGGGCCGAGGTGAGCGGCGCGCTCATCTTGTGCGCCGGCGTGACGCTGCTGTCGGTTGCCCGTTCCACCAAGCCCATCGGCCTGTCGTTCGGCTCGTTCTCGCACTGGTACGTGGCCGCGATCATCGCCGGTATCGCTTTCCTGGCCGTGCAGACCGGCCACCGCAGACAGGGAAATATCCGGGCCACCCTGACCGGGCTGGGGGCGGGTCTGGTCTTCGGCATCCAGGACGCGCTGACCAGGCAGACGCTGGAGATCTTGCAAACCCATCCGTGGACGCATCTGTTCGTCTTCTGGCCGCCTTACTGCCTGGTCGGAGCCGGGATCGTGGGCATTTGGCTGATGCAGAACGCGTTCAGCTCGGGTCCGCTGCACGCCTCGCTGCCGACCATCGCGGCCGGCGAGCCGGTCGCGGGCATCGCGCTCGGCATCGTGGTCTTCGGCGACCGGATCCAGATTTCCGCTGGGCCGCTGGCCATCGAGGCCGGCGGGATCGCCGCGCTGATCGTCGGCGTGGTCATGGTGGCGCGCTCCTCGGCCTTCGGCGGGCTGCGCATGATCGCCGAAACCATCAAGCCGGATTCCGGCGGACCAGCCGACCGTCCGCAAGACACCGCCCTCCCGCGCAAGGCCACAGTCGCCCCCCGCACGGACCCGACCCGCCCTCGCCAGGACCCGACCCGTCTGCGCAACGACCCAGTCGGCCCGCGCAAGGACCCAGCTCGCCCGCGCAAGGCGACCTAGAGCTGTCCCGCGCCAGCCTAGAGCTGTCCCGCGCCAGCCTAGAGCTGTCCCGCGCCAGCCTAGAGCTGTCCCGCGCCAGGCGGGCGGCCCCGGGTTACCGGCCCCGGGTTCACGGCTCCGCGTCATGCGAGGAAGGCGGCGGGGAAGGCGGCTGAGCGTGCACGTCGGCCAGCAGGCCCGTTCGCGTGACCCGGGACCCTCCCCATCCGGCCAGCGCGTTTCCCCGGTTCAGCATCTTATCCAGTGCCCCGTTCATGCTCCCATCGGCCGCGATCATCTGCCTGATGATCGTGATCATGGTGGGCACGGCCCAGAAATCCCCGCACACCCACAAGATGGCCGCGCCGATCTGCTGGTCGGCGTACGGCGGCAGGGTGACTCCGGGAATATGCGCGTAGACCGAGTACACCGAGCCCGAGGCGAAGATGCTCAGCGCCATCGCCAGCCCGATCATGATGACGTTGGTCGCCAGCAGCGCGGCGGCCCGGCTGAGTAGCGGCATCTGGCGGCGGAACGGCGGCGACGGAATGAACTGCAGCCAGAACAGCACCCCGGCGACCAAGAAGCTGCCGAGCATCAGCCAGAGGTGTATGGCCTGGTTGCGTTCGGCCAGGTCGTAGGGGCCGGGCAGATGCCAGAAGATCATCACCGCGTTGAAGATCCCGATCGACACCCACGGCCGCAGCACGACGGCACCCAGCGCCCGCAGCGGCCGGGACCACGTGCCGGCCAGCACCCCGCGTCCGGACCGGCCGGGCAGTGCCTCGGCCAACGGCCGCCACGGCGCGCCCGCGACGATCAGCGACGGCGCGGCGAACATCAGCAGCAGGTGCTGGATCATGTGCACGAAGAAGTAGTCGTAAGCCCAGTAATCCATCGGTGACTCGACCGCGAGCAGGAGCACCGCCAGCCCCGCGTAAAACCACAGCGATCTCAGCCGCCATTCCCGGGTGCGCTGCGGCCCGGACCGGCGAGCCATCCGCCACAGCCCGATCTCATACCATCCGGCCACGACAACGGCCAGCACCAGGAAGGGATCGAAGGACCAGTGGCCGGTGAGGTAGCCCATACGCCGCCTTAGCTCGAGGAGCCGTACGAGATCGGCACGTTGATCCGCTGGACCTGGGACCAGGCTCCCTTGGTCAGCCGCCAGACGGTGAGTTTTGCCCCGGCCACGGCCAGCGCGTCGTACGAGCCGCGCGGCCCCGGAGCGAGCGTCGCGGTCCCCGCCGGCACCGCGGGCAGCGCCTGCCAGGAGCCGCCCGTTCCGCTGATGGTCTCCGCGCGACCGCCGCTGAGCAGCAGCCACATGCTCCCGCCGGTCCCGAAGCCAGACGCGCGCACGGCGCCGACCGCAACCGGGGCGGACACCGTCCAGTGCGTCCCGTTCGACCACGCAGCGAGCAGGCTGTCTCCGGCGAGCAGGAGTGCCACGTTGCCGCCGGAAGTAGCGGCCAGCCCGAGCACCTGCGCCTGATCGCCGCGGTACGCCGCGGGCAGCGTCAGCCCCGCCGACTGCCACGTACCGCTGGTATCAGTGAAAACCCCGGCCACACCCGGCCGCTCGCAGCTTCCCGCCGCCATTGGCGTTTTATTTGGTCCGAACGACACGGCATCCAGCGCCCGCAGCCCGCAGTTGCGACCCGGCGCGGACGCCGCCAGGGCTTGCCGCGTCGTGAGCTCGGACCACTGCCCGGCCGCCGCCGCGCGCGCCGTGGGCGCCGTCTGGACGGTGCCGTCTTGCAGCAGTGCGAGGGCCTGTCCCGACGGGTCGACGGCGAGGGCGCCGCTGTCATTGCCCAGGTCCGCGTCGAGCAGGCCGGGCGTCCAGTTCTTGCCCGCGTCGGTGCTCGTCGCCAGCGGCGAGAACGCCAGGTCCTGGCTGGGCCGGAAGCCGATGACCAGGGACGCCGGAGTGCCCGCGGCGACCAGGCCGCCGTTGTCGGCCACGCCAGGGGGAGTGGCAAGCGACCACAGGCTAGCGCCCGCGGGCCGGACGAAGAGCTGCCAGAAGTTGTTCTCCGACGCGGCCGATCCGCCCATGACGGCGATCGCCCAGGTACCCTGCGCGGTGACCAGCGAGGTGCTGAGCGGCACGGTCACCGTCGGCGCGCTCGGGGTGACCGCGTCACTGCGTGACCCGGACCCGGACGCGCTGCGCGAGGAGGACCCGCAGCCAGCCACGAGACCCGCGCAGGCCAAGGCCAGGCCTACCCGGACCCACCCCGAGAACCCCGAAAACCCCGAGAACCCCGGGAACCCCGGGAACCCCGGGAATCCGGAGATCATGAGCGGCCCAGCGCCTGGCTGGCGTACTGGGTGAGCAGGACGGAGAACGAGGACCGGGTGCTCGTGGTACCGGGCCCCGGGTCGGCGCCGACCTCCTCGCGGATGTTACCTGACCCGTCGATGACGACAGCCAGGTCGTTGTGCGCGGACATCGCGCCGGCCGGCAGGTTCTGCACGGTGACCCCGTACTGCCGCCAGACCGCGCTCAGCTGGCTGAGCGAGCCGGTCAGGTACAGCCAGTTGGGCACCCCGGCGAGCCCTTCCTGCCGGTCGAACGCCTGGGTGAAGGCGGCGGACCGGTAACTGGGGTTGGCCACCACCGCGACCAGTTCGACGTCCTTGTCTTTCGCGCCAAGCAGTTCCCCGGTTTGCTTGAACTCCTGGGCGATGATCGGGCAGTCGGTCGTGCACACCGGGTCGAGGAAGGTCATCAGGACCACCTTGCCGTGCAGGCTCGCCAGGGTGACCGCCCGGCCGTCCTGATTGGTGAGCGAGAAGCCGGGGGCGGGAAGGTCGAGGCTGGTGCTGCCACCCTCGATGGCCAGGGCCAGGATCGGATCCGCGCTGCGGTTCGCCGCCGCCGAGGCCATCGGCGCCGCCCCGAGCACGATGACCGCCACCGCGGCGACCGCGGCGACCGACCGGGCGCTCGCGCTCGCGACCACACCGCCGAGCGTCGCAGGCCGCAAGGCCCGCAGTCGCTGACCCCATCCGGCCCCGGCAGTATCCTCAACCGACTCCTCCGGCAGCGGGGTAAGGGCCAGGTAGCCGGCCGAGAACAGCAGCGCCATGGGAATCATGCTGTTGGGATCGGTCCCGACCCCGCCGAGGAAACCGAAGTCCTGAACCAGCACCCAGTCGGCGAGGCAGAATACGATCCCGAACCACACCGCGTACCTGACCAGACGGGGCCGGGCGGTCAGGAAAATAGCGCCGAGCACGGCGAGCACGATCACCACGACCAGGTTGACCGCGAAGCCGTGGCCAGCGACGAACGAGCCAAAGCTGGAGAGCAAGGCGGAGAGAAAGTGCGGCTGGGAGGTCGAGACCATCGACTGCACCATGCCGGCGAGGGATCCCGGCCGACCATGCACCGTGCCCTGCCAGAAGCCGCGGCCGGGCCAGGCCTGCAGGACAGCCATGCCGATGAAGAAGATCCCGAAACCGGCCAGCACCAGCCGGCCGAGCCTGGGGCTGCGCCAGGCACCTGCAGGCAGCGCGATAAGCGCGCCCGCGGCCGCGTAAAACAATACGGCCCCGGGGGCACCGGTCAGCCAGCTCAGGCCGGGCGCGAATATCCCGCCGAACGACTCCCCGAATACCCAGACGATCAGTCCCCAGCCCACACTGGCGGCCCCGGCGAGCCTGGACCACGGCCCGCGTCCCCCGACGATGAGCCAGGCACCGATCCCGACCTGGATCCAGACGCTGGCGGCGCCGGCCTGGATGGGGTGGTAGGACCAGATGGTGCCGCCCCAGTTGACCAGGTGCTGTACCCAGGCGGGTGAGCTAGCCGCGGTCGGCTCGATGACCAGCGATGGCAGCCCGGCCGCCATCTTCGGCTGCGCCTGCAAGATCCCGTCGAGGATCCAGAGCACCCCGAACCCGATGCGGAGCAGCCACCGCCCCCGGGCTTCTCCCGGGCCGCCCCGCTCGGTCTCGGCAGAGTCAGTTCTCGCCGCGTCAGCTTTGGCGGTCTCAGCTTTGGCGGTCTCAGCTTTGGCAGCGTCAACCGACACCTCGGCATCGCTCGCCGCATCAGCACCGCGGGTGTTTGGTGTCGCGCTTGGCGTGGTGAGCCGCCAGGTGCGTGCCGTCGCCCAGACGAGCCAGAGGAATACGACGGCGATAAAGGCGATCGTGCCCTGGTGAAGCAGCGCTGACCTGAAGGCGGCGACCAGTGTCGGGTCATCGGGGCTCAGACCCGAATTCATGCCGGGCACGGAATGCGCTCCTCTCGGTCCGGGCGCGTCGGGTTCGCGTGCGGCCAGGCTTGGTGTGCCTAGGGTAGTGGGTCACGCCGCGGCGGGATCCAGCCGGGGGGCAACATGATGAATATGTCATCGCCGGGGCGGATCGCCGCCTCCTCGAACCGCCTGCGCGATCTCCCACCGGGTGTCGCCAGGCGTGTCGCTGAGATCAAGGCCGGCCGCCGTCAGAGCCTGCCTGATGGCGTCGGCCGCGGCGAAATTGCGCTGCGCCCGCAATGTGTTCCGCAGCGCGATGAGCGGCTCGACCGCAGGCCGCAGCCGGTCCCTGGGGTCGGTGAGCCCAACTTGCGCCGTCCGTCCGAAACGGCCGATAAGGCTGCGCAGGAGCGCGCGCGCCTGCTCGGTGCCCTGGTCCTCGTCGGTGTCGGCCTCCCAGTGCCTGATCGCGGTCTCCAGGGCCAGGATCACCGCCACCATCGTGCCGGCGTCCCGGGCGCCGGCCGCCACCCCGAACCCCCGTTCCGCCTCCGCCATAACCTCAGGCAGCGGCACGGGCAGTGCACCTTTCCCCTGATTCGCCTGGGCCTTGCTGCCGCTGTCTCGGGACGGCCGGGGCCGGGTGTCGCTGCTCGTCGGCTTCGCGCCCACGACAAGGCCGCGCAGGTCCGCCACGGACATCGACGTGCCAGCGGGCAGGATCGTGCTGACACCGGCCCGGCGCACGGTGACGCCACCGCGGCCGCGAACCTCGATGCCGTCGGTTCGCGGGTCGATCAGCATGGCGGTGTGCTCGTCCACGCCCAGCACGGCGGCATCGGGCGGGAGCTCGCGCTCCATGACCGCCAGCCTTCGCTCCCCGAGGTAGCAGTACCTGGTGTCGTAGTGGCCGCCCTCGGCGTTGTCGTAGTGCGGGATGACCGCGACCCTGAGGCCGAGCGTGCCCAGCAGGTCAAGCCCGGTCAGCCAGCGCGGGGCGCCGCCCGCCTTGTAGATCTCGTACACCGGCAGGGCGAACTGGCCCGCCGTGGCCGCGGCGGCCGAGGCCAGCACGGTGAGCCCGTCGCCGGCCAGGACCCGCTCCCGCAGCGTCGCGCCGACCGGTCCGGTCCGCCAGTGCGCGAGCGCGTACGACGGGCTCCCCGGCCCGGCGAATACCCAGTCCGCGGACCTGAGGTCGGCCGCTTCCCGGCTCTGTTCGCCGTCGAGTCGGTCCAGGTCCCGCCCTGATGGCCCGGCCCCGTATGACGTCTCCCCGGCCCCGTATGCCGTCTCCCCGGCCATGGGCGGAGCCACTTCGGCACCCACCTCATGGCTGGTACCCAGGGCGATCCGGACTTCCAGGCCGACGCTGTCCGCGAAGTACCTTCGCGCCCGCGCCGACACGCTGGCGGCGTTTTCCTGGAACGCGTAGGGAGTGGCGAGCAGCAGTGCCAGCGGACGGCGCCGGCCGAGCCGCGTCAGGAGGTCTCTGTGTACCGTGACCATCGTCGGGCTGGTCTCGCCAGAGCCGATGATCGCCAGCATGCGGCTGCGTGCGCCCCGGCTTCAGCTCGCAGATTGCCGCGCCAGTCGCGGCCCGGCGAGGTTTCGCGGCGTCAGCCGCTGCGGCCAGGCCGATCCGGGCCTCAGTCCCCAGGCCGCGGTTGCGAACATGGTCAGCACGAACAGCAAGAACGTGATGACGTGCACGCTGGTGCAGTACAGGCAGATGCTTCCGATGATGAAAAGCTCCGCGTAGAGCAGGTAAATCACAAAACCGATACCGACCACGACGGAGGCTATCCGCAGCAAATGGATCTCGCGCCGCGCCGCCCGCCAGGCCCACGGACTCATGATCGCGACCGCGAACAGGAAGAAAGCTAGCCCGAGCACGGCCACCGGAATCCCGAACACGTACGACTGCGCGCTGGTCGTCACCTTGGTGCAGTTCACCAGGCCCTTTGTCTCCGAGCATCCCAGCAGGGTCGACTCGCTGAAGTGCGCGATCGTCAGGTAGATCGACACGCCCAGGCCAGCCAGCGCCAGCGCCAGCGTGGTGAGCTGCAGCCACACTGCAGGTCCGGTCTCGGCGGTCCTGGTAACCGGGTCATTCCCGGCCGCCGCTCGCCCGCGCGGTCCTCCGGCCGTCTTGGCCGTGACGGCGCTCTTGGCCGCGGGACCGTTCTTGGTGGCGACACCGCTCCTGGCCCCGTTCTTGGTGGCGACACCGTTCCTGGCCGCGCTGCCGTTCCTGGCCGCGCTATTCCTGGCCGATCCGGCCTGGGCGCCGCTTCGCGCGTTCCGGGCACGGCTTGACTTCGAAGCTGTCATCTGAGCTTCGCCTCCGGGTTCACGGCTGCTTTACGCGGTCCTGTGCTGGCAAGCCGGAGGCCTGCCACGCGACCGGCACCTGACGCCAGATTGTACCGCGCCGGTCAAAGTCACCGGCCTGAGCGTTGGCGGCCGGCTCTTGGCGGGCGGCTAGCTGAAAGTCAGATCTTGCTCTCCAGCGACTGAACGACCGAGGTGCACGCGCTGGCCGGCTGGTTGCCCGTCATCTTGCAGATCGCGGCGGTGATGTAGTTCGCCGTTCCGTCCACGGCCCGGGCGACCGCGCTGCTCGGGTTGCTCAGGTCCGTCGCGATCGTGCTCCAGCTAAGCCCGGAGAGCACCCCAGGGTTGTAGCTGGCCCCGATGATCAGGTCCTTGTTGCCGAAGTCGATGAAGGGTATCGCGCCCGCCTCGGTGGTATAAGGCGCAGCGTCAAGCTTGGTGATCAGCGCATTCTGCGCCGCGGTGGGCGTCTGCAGAGTGGTATAGCTGCCGTTAGAGGCATCCGGGATGTTCGTCTGCATCTCCACCGATGTGAACGTCAGGTACTTGCTGGTGTACGTGGCGTTGGCGAACGTCCAGGTCGGCGTGGACGGGTCAGGCTCGGCCTCGCCGGCCCCGTCCTTGATCCCGGAGTGCACGGTGGCAAGTCCGGAGAAGGTGCCGAACCGGTTCAGGGCGACGATCATCGCCCAGCGCTCGGCGGCGCAGTAGGGGCAGTACTCGGCTCCCATGTAGAGCATCTCGGGCTTGCCGCCGGACGTCAGGGCAGACCCGCCGCCCTTGATCGTCTGGGGCGTATCGGTAACCGCGCCGCCGCCGTCTCCCACTGAGTTCAAGGTGCTGGCGGGCACGCTGGCGACCTTGGCGACCACGCTGGCCAGGGCCGAGCCGGTGGGGCCGTTCGCCGACGAGGTGGTGGCGGGCTTCGAGGAGCTCGAGTTCGCCTTGATCACGATGAACGCCACCACGACCACGATCACGGCGAGGATGCTGCCGCCCGCGATGAGGATGCGACGGCGCTGCTCGGCCCGGCGGGCCGCGGCGCGCTGCGCGGCGATCTTCTCCCTGCGGTTGACCTCAACCTTGGTTCTGCTTGCCTTGCCCATGCTCGCTTCGTCCAACCCTTGCCTCAGCCAGCCCGTGGTCAGGCCGCACGTCGCTGGTTCCAGTCCTGCGCCGGCGCACAGGGGTAGTCGTCGTCCCGGTACCGCGCTCTATGTTAGGCGTTCAACCTTACTGTCGCGCCCGCCCGCGCGGTCCGGGTCTCCAGCGGGGCGGGAACGCCGAGGTGCCGACCCCCACGGCAGGTAGTGAGGGGGGCGCCGTGAGGGCCGGCGGCTCCGGGGCATGCGGTGCCCGGAGGTTTCGGTCGGCGATGCCTGGCCAACGCCGGTAACGCGGAGGTACGAGCGGCCGGTTACCGGGGCGGGCGGTTGGCGTGGCGAGAGGAAAACGGCAAACCGCACCTGCTGATCCCCCTAGAAGCCCCATCCACTATCGAGCGGCGATCTCTATACGATCTAGATTTTTTCTGGATGAGCAGAACAAACCGCTGTAACCTTGACAAAGACGCTCTGCCTGGGGGGTGGGCGCAACTTTGAGGTGGCTCAAGCGAGCGGAAGGTCGGCGATGCCATAGTGTTGCGCGTCGGCGTACTTGGCCCGGTCACAGCTTGGTACGGCGACCAGGAGTTGCCTGTGGGGCAGCCCAGGCAGCAAGCCGTTCTGGGCCTTCTGGCGATGCGGGCCAACCGGGTGATCTCCCGTGGCGAACTGGTCGATGCGGTGTGGGGTCAGGATCCGCCCGCCAGCGCTGAGGGCGGGATCTACACCTACGTGGCGGGCCTTCGCCGCATCATCGAGCCTAACCGGTCCCTGCGCGGGCCAGGCCGGGTCCTGGTCTCCTCCGGGGCCGGCTACGTCCTTCATCTGGTGCCGGGGCAGCCGGACGCCGTTTCCTTCGAGCAGCATCTGGGCCGGGCCCGCCAGCTGCGTAAGGGCGGCGACGCGGTCGGCGCGGCGGCCGAACTCAACTCCGCGCTCGGGCTGTGGCGGGGCGTCGCGTTCGCCGGAGTGCCGGGGCCTTTCGCGGAGACCGAGCGGGTGCGCCTGGGCGAGCTGCGGTCCACCGCCGCCGAAGAGCAAGCCGACGTACTGCTTTCGCTAGGCCGGCATGAGGAAGTCATACCTGACCTGACGGCGATGGTGGCGGATCATCCGCTGCGGGAGCGGATGCGCGGACTGCTGATGATCGCGCTGTACCGCAGCGGCAGGCACGCCGAGGCGCTGCGGGTATTCTCCGACGGCCGGCGGGTGCTGGCCACCGAACTCGGCATCGATCCAGGCCCCGACCTGTCCCGCATCCACCAGCAGGTGCTGACCTCCGATCCCGCGCTCAACGCCGCGACGGCACCAGACGGAGGCGCCGATCCGCTGATTACCGCCCTTGAACTGGATGACGGCAACCGGCGGCCACGTCACGAGGTCGCCGGCCGTCCCGTGCCGGCTCAGCTGCCGCTGGACGCGCAGGGCTTTTCCGGCCGCCGCGACGAGCTCGGCATCTTGCAGGACACGCTGTCCGCCCGATCGGCCGGCCCGGATGCAAGCGTGCCGATCGTCATCATCTCGGGAACGGCCG
>Ga0302229_10001667_pt1 | contig 16745 bp, 13 predicted proteins | sample II_Palsa_N1_3_FD_193518 | JGI IMG/M metagenome (GOLD analysis project Ga0302229, IMG submission 193518) | Peat permafrost microbial communities from Stordalen Mire near Abisko, Sweden - II_Palsa_N1_3 | ecosystem: Environmental > Terrestrial > Soil > Palsa > Peat permafrost | place: Sweden... | reverse complement strand
GGCGGGCGCGGACATCGCCGGGTCGCTCAGCTGCAGCGGCGCCCAGCTGACCGGCCGCGATGAGGACGGCATCGCCCTGTCCGCGGCCCGTGTGAAGGTCGGCGGTGATGTGTTCCTCGGCGACGGGTTCACCGCCGCCGGGGCGGTGGAGCTGGGGTCCGCGGAGATCGCCGGGTCGCTTAGCTGCAGCGGTGCCCAGCTGACCGGCCGCGATGAGGACGGCTACGCTCCGTCCGCGTACAAGAGCGGCTACGCTCTGTCCGCGTACAAGAGCAAGGTCGGTGATGTGTTCCTTGGCGAGGGGTTCACCGCCAGCGCGGTCGAGCTGGCGGGCGCGGAGATCGCCGGGTCGCTTAGCTGCAGCGGTGCCCAGCTGACCGGCCGCGATGAGGACGGCTACGCCCTGACCGCGGCCGGGATCAAGGTCGGTGGCGACGTGCACCTCGGCGATGGCTTCACCGCAGAAGGAGGGATATCCCTCATCTCGGCGCGCTTCGGCGGTTCGCTTGAGGTGATGCCGACGAGGCTGGCCGGGAACGAGGAGGACGCCGACCAAGACGATGATGACGAGGAAGAAGTTTCGCTCGATGCATCCAATGCCCAAATCACGGGCGCACTACATTGGCTGCCCGCCGAACAAGTCCGCGGGCAGGTCAACCTTGAGGGGGCCGCGGCCGGCGAGCTAAAGGATGACTGGACGTCATGCAATGGTTGGAAGAACGGGCACTGGCCGTGCGGTGGGCGGCTTAACCTCGACGGCTTTACCTACGTCAGTCTCGGCGGCTATGAGCGGACAAGCGCCGATCAGCGGCTGACATGGATCCGCAGCCAGTACCGGCGCTCTGACACAAGCTGGCAGGGATTCGCGACCCAGCCCTATGAGCAGCTCGCCGCCGTGTACCGGCACGCTGGGCAGGATGACCAAGCCCGCAAAGTCGCCATCGCCAGGCGCGCCGACCTGCGCAAATACGGGAACCTCAACCGGTACCGCAGGTTTGGTAACTGGTTTTTGGACTGGAGCATCAAATACGGCTACCAGACGTGGCGGGCGGCGACGGGCCTGGCCGCCTTGTTTGTGGTCTTTCTGGCTCTGTCTATTCTCGCCCAGCACCAGCACGCGATCGTGCCGATTGGAGAAATCGAGGGACTGCACCCGGCGCCGTCCGTGACCCAGTGCATGAGCAATTACCCGTGCTTCTACCCCGTCGGCTACACCATCGACACGGTCATCCCGATCATCAACGTGCACCAGACCGATTACTGGGGCCCCGACGGTCACGCGCCATGGGGCTGGGCCTGGCTCGGCCTAACCTGGGTAGTGACGGGGCTGGGCTGGGCGCTGGCGACCCTCCTGGTCGCCGGCTATACCGGACTCGTACGCAGGGACTGACACCGTATCGCTGGAGACCCGCAGCGGCGCGGAAGTATGCCACGCGGCTGGCTGGCCGGGTGCGGCGACCAGGCCCTCCCACCCGGCCTTCTCTCGGCGGGCCGAATAGGAGGTGCTGATCAAGAGCGCAGGGCAGCCACGGCGTCAGTGCGAGCCCGCCCGGGCAGGCGGTGCGGGCGAGGCCCGTTATGGCGCGACTGGCGGCAAGGAGTCAACGGGCGCGGCGATGCCCGAGTTGGGCACGGCAGGAGCGGCCGCCTGGATGATCGCGCCCCAGATGCCGTCCAGGTCGATCCAGATGGCCGCCGGAATCCAGTCCGGTGGCGGGAGTGCGGGCTCCTCGCCGGGCTCGTACACCCCAAGAAGCTGAAAGTACTCTCGCGCCTCGAGGGGAGCATTGAACACCGGAAACAGGTTCGTCAGCGTCAGGGGCCAGTTGTAGAGGGTGACCTGCGGATAACCCAGCACCACGAACGCGCGCAGCCGCTCGAGGAGCTCATCATTTGAGTTGAACACCGGTGCACCGTCATCGCTGACGATTATCAGCTTGATCAGGAAGGTCGCGGGGTATGAGACACCCGGCCGCGGCGACGAGGATGGCTGGTAGACGAACGCTCCCGAGATGTGGATCATCTGGCCACCTGTGCTTGCTGGATCGCTCCGCGATGACGCCCCGGGCGCGGGAAAGGCGCCGGGCACGGCACGATTTTACCGGCCTGAATTGCCGCGGCGGCGGCGACGGTGTGACGGTCATCGGCGGACGCCAGTGGCGCCCAGCCGGACCATATCGGCGCGATCACATTTCTCCTGGCGGTCAGGGGCGGGAAGCGCAGGACAGGCAGCGAAGCGACAAGGCGGACAGCCAGCCGAACCCGGCTGCGATCGACATGCGCTGGAAGATGCCTCCCTTTCGGAGCAGGCGGGGCACACGCTCACCGAACGCCGCGCCGAACAGCAAGAAGTTGCCGGCCATGCTCAGGCTCGAGACAGCCGAATAGCACGCCCAGCCGTAGTCCTTGCGCCGGGCGGCGGCGAGTGCGCTGGCCAGGCCTGCGACGGGGATGCCAGCGAAGATCGGGATCGCACAGAGGTTATGCAGACTGCCTTCGAGACTGGGCGAGGCCGCGGCGTCAGTTCCCTGGCTGGATCCGTTCTCGCCGGGTGCGGCGGGCGGGAAGCCGCCGACCGGATCGGTCACGAAGATGCCGGAGCCGATCAGGCCGGCACCTGCCGCTCCGAGCAGCGCTGGAATAAGCCGCGGCCCGGTGCCCTGGCGCGGGCACCGGGCGATGCCGCGTGCCGCGCAGGAGTAGAGCACGCCGGTGAGAACGAAGTTGGCGCGCTGGAGCCAGCCTTCACGACCACACGCCAGCGAGCTCACGGCATGAGCGCGCCAGTCATACCCAGCCCGTTTCGCTCCGATGGCTGTGAACGCGCCCACGAACAGCGGTCCGGCCAGGACTCCGCACGCCGTCTGCGCGCGAGCCCCCGGGCTGTTGTGCTTCACTGCTGCCACACCCAGACAGTAGCGCCGGATCCAGCGCTCATCCGCGAAGAAGCCAAACCAGCCGGCCGCGGCTGATCTTGGCGTCGCTGCAGGCATCCCCTGGTGCACGTGCCTGCTACGACGAGCAGCGCGCCAACGGACACGACCACGGTGACGCGCTCCGCAGGCTCGCGAACCGCCTCGTCGGCATCCTGCACGGATGCCTGAAGACCCGGACCCTGCGTTGTCCGTGCCTCATGATCAACAAGATGGAGCGACAGCCTCGACGGTATGGGACCGCTGCTAATACATTTGTGCTATGACGGGTGAGGCGGGCGGAGTGGTACCCACACGTCGGCTGGAACTGGTCGCTGACCAGGCAGGGGAGCTTCAAGCCGCGCTTGCGGATGGAGCCCGCGCCCAGGACACCGATGGTGATCTGCGCGCGGGCCGGCAGCATTTCGAGCTGGCCTACCGGCTTGCCGAGCAGGTCAGTGACGTCCGGGCCATGGCCGTGGCCGCCCTCGGCCTGGCTGGGCTGTGGGTTCACGAGCGTCGTACGGTCACCAGCGCGGTGCAGCTGGAGGCCCGGCTGCAGCATGTCCTGTCACTACTTGACGCCCGCTCTCCGCTTGCGCTTCGCATCCGCGCCCGCCTGGCGGGCGAGGCTGATTACCTCCGCGGCGAGCAGGCGGCGATTCTGCCCATGCTCAGCGAGGCGAGGGCGGCCGCGGATCCGGTACTGCTCGCGGAAGTCCTGAGCTTGGCTCATCATTGCCTGCTCAGCCCGGATCACCTCACCGTCCGGCGGGAACTGGCCGCTGACCTGATCAAGGAGAGTTTCCGCACCGGGCGCCGCAGCGACCTGCTGATGGGCTTGCTGTGGCAGACAGCCGATGCCTATGCCGCGGGAGATCCGCACGCCGGGCGCCTCCTGGGCGAACTGCGGGGCCACCTTGGGCAGCGCAGCCATCTAGCCGTCGGGTTCGTGGTCAGCGCAATCGACGTGATGCTCGCGATCCGCGCAGGCCGCCTCGATGAAGCCGAGTCCCTGGCGGGCATCTGCGCCGGGAACGGCGCGGCAGCGGGCGATATCGATGGTCAATGGTGGTCCGGCGCCCAGCTGGTGACGATCCGCTGGTACCAGGGCCGCCTCCCGGAGCTGCTGCCCATGCTTCGTGACATCGCGGACTCCCCGGTTCTCAGTGCCGTGGACAACTCGTCCGTCGCCGCCCTGGCCGTCGCCGCGGCCCTGGCCGGGGACCGCCGCACGGCAGCCAGCTCGCTGGCTGGCCTGTGTGGCAGCGACCTCGCGAACCTGCCCCGGTCCAGCAGCTGGCTGGTGACGATGAACGGCGTCGTCGAGGCCGCGTACCTGCTCGCCGAGGCCGGCGTTGCCTCGCGGGCGTACGAGCTGCTCATCCCGTATGCCTCCCTGCCGATGGTCGGCAGCCTCGGTGTCACCTGCTTCGGGACGACCCATCAGGCGCTCGGGGTCGCCTCGCTTGGCTCAGGGCACCCGGACCGGGCCGTAGGTCATCTGCGTGCAGCCGTCCAGCACAACCTCGCCCTGGCGCACTGGCCCGCGGTGGTGTCCTCCAGGCGGCGGCTCGCCCAGGCATACACGCTCCGCGGCTGGCCAGGAGATGGCGACGCCGCAAGGCGCGAGCTGGATGCGGTCATCAGCGAGGCCGCGGCGCTGGGCCTGCCCATCCCCGACCATCCCGGCTCCGGGCCGGCTGGTGCGCTCGCCGAATGCACCCGGGCCGGCCGGGACTGGCGCCTAGCCCTGGGGGATCGCAGCGTGCTCGTGGAGAACAGCATCGGGCTGCTCCACCTGGCGGTGCTGATCGCCAACCCGCGCCAGGAGATCCGGGCCGCCGACCTGGCCGCCGGCCTGGCCGCGCTGAGCGGTGCCGCCGGCGACAGTGAAGCGGCGCAGCCGCTCCTGGATCATGAGGCGATAGCCGAGTACCGGCACCGCCTGAAGCAACTGGACGCTGAGATCGAGCAACCGGAACCGGGTAGTGACACCGGCCGGGCAGCGCGGGCTCGCGCCGAGCGCGACTGGCTCGTCGCTCAGCTGGCCGCCGCGGCGGGATTCGGCGGCCGCACCCGGTCCTTTCCCGCCCAGGGGGAACGCGCGCGGGTAGCAGTGGGCAAGGCCATCCGCCGGGCAATCGTGCGTATCACTCAGGCGGATCCGGTCATCGGCGAGCACCTGCGCCAGACCGTGCACACGGGCGTGCGCTGCTCCTACTGGCCCGGCTGACGTCAGCCGTCGTGGCCCGGCTGTCCCGCCGTTCTGCCTCGGGTGGAACGGGATGGAACGGGATGGACCGCCTCAGTCATGAAGGCCGTGAATGGCGCACAAAGCCGCGGCCGCAACGTTTCTTTGCCGTTCTTTAGGAGGAGCTCGTGGCACTCCGCGACTCAATGCGTGACTCCGCTGCTCAGTACCTGCGGCCCGGCGAGCCCCTTCAGGCTGTGATCGGCGCGCAGACAGCCAGCCCGCTGCTTGCGGGCCTGACCGGCGTCTTCGTGTTCATGGGCCTCAACCGCTACCGGATCCTGGCCGTCACGCCGGCTCGCATCCTGGTGCTCGACGCAGGCAAGGCCAGCTTGAAGAGGGCTCGCGGCGTGGTGCTGGAACTGCCGCGGTCGACCCGGCTAGGCCCGGCGACGGGAGTGTGGCACCAGATCCCGGCGGGAAACGAGACCCTCCGGGTGCACCGTCGTTTCTTCAAGGACATCGAGACCGCCGACGCCGCCGCCGTCAGGGTCTGACCGCTGGTACGTGAATGGCGCGGGGGCACTGAAACGATCACTACGCGAGGGCGTCATGACGCAAGCTGCTTCGCAGCTTCTGGGAGGGAAGCAGCTGGCACGACGGTGAACCCAAGGGGATATGGGTGGAAGGAGGGAGCCGCACGAGGCGGGATCGCTAATCTGACGATCGACTTCACCGGCGGCGACAAAGTGGGATGGCGCTTTGCCACGCTAACCACGAGGTGAAATCTCCAAGACCAGCCGATCGACATTCCTGACGATTTCCTGGTAAGCCTCTTCGCGGTAAAGCTGCTTTTCCGATTCGGTATAAGCGATCCGGCCCGGTTCGCCTACATCGGCGACCGACCAGATACGCGGGCTGGCGGTAAAGGACACGATCCGCAGGCACTCGTCATAAACCCTTTGATTCATGCAGATTGCGATGTCGGCTTTCTCCAGGCGCGACTGCGTGAGCTGATCTCCATAGTCAGCCTGGGCGAACTCCCGTATACCGTGACTCTCGAGAAGCGCGAGCGTCGTGGCGTGGGAGACCAGATTCCGCGCTTTGTCCAATGCCGCCGCGGTCCCGCTCGAAAGAACGCTGCAACCCTTGACCTCGAGCGAGTTCAGATACGCTTCGGCGATAATGCTCCGGAACGAGTTGCCGCGGCAGATGAAGTGGATAATCACGAGGTTAACCCCGCCGTCCGGGTGAGCGCGGCATTCCCGGTGGGCTCGCGCCTGGCCGGGGGGAGGCACTACGGCCCGTTCTGATCAATGATCTTCTGCGGTGACGGGCAGCTGCACGGTCAGTACGGTGCCGGCCCTGGCCGGGCTGTCCAGGGTCATGGTGCCGCCCACGGCCTCGACCCGGTCGCGCAGGCCGACCAGGCCCGAGCCGCGGGTGGCGTCCGCGCCGCCGACGCCATCGTCGCGGACCTGGACGGTCAGCGCGCCATCGACCCGTTCGATGAAGATGTCCACCGCGGATGCCGCCGCGTGCTTGGCGGCGTTGGTGAAGGCCTCGGCGGCGACGTAGTACGCGGTCGCTTCGCAGGAGCCGGGGAGCCTGCCGTCGGTCTGCACCTGCACCCGGACCGGGAGCGGTGAGCGCCGGGCCAGTGCGCGGACGGCCGGCCCGAGGCCGGCCTCGACCAGGATGGCCGGATGCAGGCCGCGGGACAGATCACGGAGCTCGGTGAGCGTGACGGCCAGCCCGTCATATACCTGGGCGCCGCGGATGGCGAACTGGTCGTACGGCACGGCAAAGAAATAGTCGAAGGACAGCGCGGTGCTCGTCGCAGCCGCCAGGCTCAGCAGCAGCTCTCCCCTGGCCACGGCGGCCGCCGAGACCGTCAGCAGGACCAGGGCGATCAGCACGTCGCTCACGTGGCCGCGCAGCGGGAGCAGCGCGAGCGACAACAGCACCGGCGCGATCAAGGCCAGGGCCAGCCAGATCCCCTGCCGGAGCCAGGGTTTCATGCCAACATCATGCCACTGCGAGTGGTGGCTTCGCGGCTCAGCTGCCGTCGCTCAGCAGGGGACGGAGTGTTTCGAGGATCGAGGCGTCCTCGATGGTGGGCGGTACGGGCTCGTCGTTGCCGTCGGCGATGCCGCGCATGGTCTTGCGCAAGATCTTGCCCGAGCGGGTCTTGGGCAGCCCGGTGATGATGTCGACCCTGCGCAGCGCGGCGACTGCCCCGATCTGGTCGCGGACCAGCTTGACGAGCTCGGCGCTGAGCACGTCGGGATCGGTGTCGATGCCCGCTTTGAGCACCACGAATCCGCGCGGGATCTGGCCTTTGAGCTGGTCGTTGACGCCGATGACGGTGCACTCGGCGACGGCGGGATGGCTGGCCAGGACTTCTTCCATTTCCCCGGTGGACAGCCGGTGGCCCGCCACGTTGATGACGTCGTCGGTGCGGCCCATCACGTAGAGGTACCCGTCGCTGTCCAGGTACCCGCCGTCGCCGGTCAGGTAGGCACCGGGGTGGGTTGACAGGTAGGAATCGATGAACCGCTGGTCATCCCCCCACAAGGTGGGCAGGCAGCCGGGCGGCAGCGGCAGCCGCACGACGATGTCGCCGGCGGCGCCTGGCGGGACGTCCGCGCCGGTGGTTGGGTCGACGATGTGCACGTCGTAACCCGGTACCGGCACGGTGGGCGAGCCGGGTTTGGTGGGCATGGGGTCCAGCCCCATCAGGTCGGCCGCGATCGCCCACCCGGTCTCGGTCTGCCACCAGTGGTCGATCACTGGGACGCCGAGCAGTTCGCCCGCCCACCGGTAGGTCTCCGGGTCGAGCCGTTCCCCGGCCTGGAACAGGTACCGCAGGGAGGACAGGTCGTACTTGCGGGCCAGGTCACCGGCCGAGTCTTCTTTCTTGATCGCGCGGAGCGCGGTGGGCGCGGTGAACAACGTCTTGACCTTGTGCTCGGCGACCACCCGCCAGAACGCGCCGGCGTCCGGGGTGCCGACCGGCTTGCCCTCGTACAGCACGCTGGTGCACCCGGCCAGCAGCGGGCCGTAGACGATGTAGGAGTGCCCCACCACCCAGCCGATATCGGAGGCGGCCCAGAACACCTCTCCCGGATCGGTGTCGTAGAGGTACTGCATGCTCCAGCGCAGCGCGACCGCGTGACCCCCGTTGTCGCGGACAACGCCCTTGGGCTTGCCTGTGGTTCCCGAGGTGTACAGGATGTAGAGCGGGTCGGTGGCCGCGACCGGGACGCAGTCGGCTGGCTCGGCGTCGGCCAGCGCCTGCTCCCAGTCCAGGTCACGGCCGGCGGTCAGCGCCGCGGGCGCCTGCGGGCGCTGCAGGATGACGCACGAGGTTGGTTTGCGGGTCGACAGCGCGATGGCCCGGTCCAGGATCGGCATGTACTCCAGGACCCGGCTGGTTTCGATCCCGCAGGACGCCGACACGACGACCTTGGGGGCCGCGTCGTCGATGCGGGCGGCCAGCTCCGGCGCGGCGAAGCCGCCGAACACCACCGAGTGCACCGCGCCGATGCGGGCGCAGGCGAGCATGGCGACGACCGCCTGGGGGATCATCGGCATGTAGATCACCACGCGGTCGCCGGCCTCGGTCCCCAGGCTCCGCAGCAGGCCGGCGAACCGGGCGACCTGATCAAGCAGCTGCCGGTAGGTCAGGGTCTGGCCGCTGCCGGTCACCGGGCTGTCGTAGATCAGCGCGGCCTGATCACCGCGGCCATCGCGGACATGCCGGTCCACCGCGTTAAAGCAGGTGTTCAGCGTGCCGCCGGAGAACCAGCGGTAGAACGGCGGATTGGACCTGTCCAGTATCACCTCCGGCTGGCGGTACCAGTCGATGCCAGGCACCGCGCCGCCCCAGAATCCCTCCGGGTCCTCGATGCTCTGGCGGAACGCCTCGGTGTACCGGTCCATAGCCGTCGGCTCCTCACTGAGCGTCTTGTCGTCGAGGTGACTGGCGGCCAATCCTCGCGACGGGAGCGATCGGGGGAACCCGCGGCCATATGCACCGGGCCTCGCGGTAGCCACCGTCATGCCCAGCATGCTCCGTGCGAGCCTGATCAGCAAGGAAAACGAGCGGGCGCTTGGCGCACGCTACCCAGCTGCTCGCTCAGCTGAGGTGACTTTCGGCCCTTGCCCAGGTCAGCGTCAGGGTATGAGCTGTAAGTAGGGGACGAGTGTCTCAAAGATGGTTGAGGGGCTTCCTCCTAGGTGAAGGAGAGCCGAGATGAGCCACGGAGGCGACTACACGTGGATACCCGGAGTCCACGTCGGAGACGATATACCGGTTTGTGCGCGTTGCAGTCATCATGCTGGTTCACACCACGATGCCACTAGCTGCTCGATCCGGGGCCGCTGGTGGCGGCGCTGCCGGTGCAACGGCTACATCAGGTCTGATCTGACAGGTTCTCTGGCGCCTGGGCTCCTCGGCGCGCCAGGTGACCGCTAGCCGGCTATTGCCGGGACGGGGCTGCGGTCACGGGACGCGATCACTGCGCGGCGGGCGGCGTATGGATGAGCTTCTTGTTGACGAACTCGTCGATCCCCAGCGGCCCGAGCTCGCGGCCGACACCGGATCGCTTGGTGCCCCCGAACGGCAGCTCTGGGCCGCCGAGTTCGGCCGTGTTGATCCAGACCATCCCGACGTCGAGCCGGTCAGCGACGTCGGCGGCCAGCTTCTCGTCGCTGCTGAAGACGGCGCCGCCCAGCCCGAAGGCGCTGCTGTTGGCCAGCTCAACCGCCTCATCGGCGTCGGCCACCGGGTAGACCACGGCCGCCGGGCCGAACAGTTCCTCGGTGTAGGCCCGCATGTCCGGGGTCACCCCGGTCAGTACGGTCGGCTCCACGAATGCGCCCGGTCCGTCGAGGCGGTGCCCGCCGAGGTGTACCGTTGCGCCCTTACTGACCGCGTCGTCGATCTGCTCCATCAGGTTGCGCGCCGCCTGCTCCGAGGACAGCGGCCCGTAGCTCGTCGCCGGGTCGGTCGGATCCCCGGTCACGTAGCTGGACATCGCCGCCGTGAACTCGCGGATGAAGTCGTCGTAGATCGCATCGGTGACGATCATCCGCTTGGAGGCATTACACGCTTGCCCGCCGTTCTCCATCCTGGCCGCGGCGGCCGTCTTGGCCACCTTCGGCAGGTCGGCGCCGTCCAGCACGATGAACGGATCCGAGCCCCCCAGCTCCAGCACGACCTTCTTCAGGTTCTGCCCGGCCGCAGCGGCGACGGCCGACCCGGCCCGCTCGCTGCCTGTCACCGACACCCCGGCGATGCGCGGATCCGCGATCATGTCGGCGACCTGCTCGTTGCTCGCGAAGATGTTGATATAAGCGTCGTGCGGCAGCCCGGCGTCGTGAAAGATCTGCTCCATGGCCAGCGCTGACTCCGGGCACTGCGGCGCATGCTTGAGCACGATGGTGTTGCCGATCATCAGGTTCGGCGCGGCGAACCGGGCGACCTGGTAATACGGGTAGTTCCACGGCATGATCCCCAGCAGCGCCCCGATGGGGAACTTGCGCACCCACGCCGTGCCCGGCAGGTTCGAGGCCAGCGGCTCGTCCTTGAGCAGCGCCGCCCCGTTGTCGGCGTAGTACTGGTAGATGGCGGCGGTGAACCGCAGCTCTCCCTTGGCCGCCTTGGTGACCTTGCCCATCTCCCGGGTGATGATCGCGGCCAGTTCGTCAGCGCGGTCGCGGTACAGCTGAGAAACCCGGCGAAGGAGCTCGGCGCGTTCTTCCAGAGAAGTACGCCGCCATGAGGTGTAGCCCCCTGCGGCTCTCGCCAGCACGTCGCTGACCTCGGCGTCGGTCGCCGTCGGGTACTCGCTTTCCACCTTGCCTGTGGCGGGGTTCACTACCTGGTAAGTCATCGAGCCTGCCTCCATCGCAACGTCGGGTCATTCCATTACACGCCACGACGCCGCGCTGCGGGACCAGGGGCCCGCCGCCAAGGAGGCCGGCGCCCGCCGTGTCACGACTTACCAGCTTTCAGGACAGCGTGGATCTCAGCTGCCATGTCGTGGACCTGCTGAGTAAGAAGCGTATTTGACGCCAGTTCTGCGGACAGGGCTGCCTGGACATCCTCTATCTGCTTTTCCTGGTCCGCGATAGCCGCCAGCGTCAGTTCCAGGTTTCGCTCGGACCGGTTCGCTGCGGCTGCCACAAGAAATCCGATGAACAGCTCAGCGACCGTGGTAATAAGGTTCAGCGGGAAGTTGAATGCCGTTCCGGTAAACCATCCCGGCAGGAAGTTGGCGTTGGCGCTGACGATGTGTACTGCGAAGAGCAAAGTCCAGCCGACCACTAGCACGAGCCAGATCATAATATTGGTGGGCCGCCCCATAGCGGCAGATACATAATCCGCTATACGGTTAAAGATCGATTCTTTGCCTGCGGTTGCCGGTACGGGCGTCATTGTGTTCCTTATGAGTTGGTGGTCTTCCAGACACCAGGGCCAAGCCTGATGGCGACCGGCGGAACGATCGATTTAACATTAAACGGTCGCGCCGCGACTCGGCCTGTCGCGGATGGTATTCGCGGCCGGCGCGTCGCCACCGGCTACGCGTTACCCTGGGGTTAGCTACTGGAAGAAAGGAGCTCGCCATGTGCAGCGGAGATCGCCTGGTAGCGGACTTCGTGGCCGGGACTGGCGCGCGGCCTGGCCTGCCCGGAGAACTCGAAGAGCATCTGACCACGACTGTGGACGGGCTATGGGTGGTGTGGGCCTACAAGGTGGCCCGGCAAGCGGGCGACCGGTTCGTTCCGCTGACGGGCGGTTCCGGCTATCCGGCTGACGCCAGGGCCGAGTGCCGGCTCCGAGGCGCCCGGGGCGCCCGGGACGCTCACAGCGCCCCCGATCCGGGGTGCACGTGCGGTTTCCACGCCCTCTCCAGCCGGAGGTTGCCTGGGCTGCCCGGTCGCGGCGGCCTCAGCACGTTGACCGTGGCACTTTCCGGCCGGGTGCTGGCCTTCGAGTGGGCCGGCGGGGGAGTGCTGTGGCGGGCCGAGCGGCAGACCGTGGTTCGCGTCGAGCGGCCGGCCCGGTTCGACTGGACGGAAGAAGTCCGTGGCCGCCGCCGCCGCCGTCCTGACGACCCCGACGGCCGCCTCGCTGTCCGGCCCGCCGCGACACCTCGCGATTCGGGGCCGGTGCGGCTGAACCTGCCCGTCTCCTCTCCGGTGCTGCCGGTCTGCCACGACGACGCCGGCTGGTGCGTGGGATCCAGCGTGCCCGGACCTGCCCCGGCCTCCCTGGTCCTGGCCTAGACGTCGCGCTGGAGGCACCACGGTTGGTAAGCCGGGACGTGGACGAGGGCAAAAGGCGACGATATGTTATGGGCTAGTACCGTTGGCCGGTCCGGCGTGCGCGAAATGGGGGAGGGCGCGGTGAGAACTTCGATTGTGGGGGTGCAAGGCGACCTGGTCGGCATGAGCTTCGCGATCAGCGGGGCGCCGGTCACGTTTGGCCGTGAGGAGGATAACGACGTCGTTATCCACGATCCCCTGGCCTCACGCTGGCACGCCGAGCTCCAGCAGGAGGCCGATGGCTACGTCCTCACCGACCGGCACAGCAGCAATGGCACCTGGGTGAACGGCGCTGCCATCACCACTCACTATCTCCGATCCGGCGACGAGATCATGATCGGCGACCAGAAGTTCCGCTTCGAGGTGTCGGATCCGCGAGCCACAATTCAGCGCACCAGCCCGGCGCCGCCCGCCGAGCCGTTCGATCCCGCGTCCGTCTTGAGGGTTATCGTCAGCGGCGGCGGCCCCGTCGGCCTGACCTTCGCGCTGCTGCTGGCCGACCTGATGGGACCGAGGGTGGCCATCAGGATCCACAACGGCCGCTGGAAGCGCGACGGCGACCAAGTGGTGTGGAAGGGACCGGAAGAGCGCAACACCCGGCGCCAGCAGGTGGTGACGATTCAGAGCCGCCAGTATCTCAAGCTCCCGCAGGAGATGCAGGACCATCTGTTCACCGAGGGTGACTTCACCGAGACATGGCCCAAGGGGCCTGACTCGATCCGCGACCACGGCCCGCGCAATATCCGCATCGCCCACGTTGAGGACCGCCTGCTCGACCTCGCCAACCGCAAGCGCGGCCAGATCGAGCTCATCCCCGAGCCTTTCGACGCCGATTCGGCCCAAGAGGAGATCGCCGAGGCGCACGTGCTGGCGATCTGCGAGGGCACCCGGTCGCGCACCCTCGCGCATTTCTCCGGTAAGTTCGGCGCGGCCGATCCCGCCTTCTACGGGCTCGACGGCGAGCAGGTCACCGACATGGTGCTCGGCCTGCGGGTGAAGTCGCTGCTGCCCGACCCCATGGCGGTCCTGCTGACGGTGGCGCAGAACCGGTTCCTGCTGAACTCGCTGCGTGGCGAGGGATTCCTGAACGTGCGGCTCACCGCCACCGAAGCGAAGGAAGCCGTCGGGATCGACCCGATCAGGCAGTTGTTCACCGGTTGCATCCAGACCGAACCCTGCTTGCTCGAGCGCGCCCCGGGCGGCGAGTTCGTATGTGGCACGCACCACACCTTGTTCCTGCCGGCCCTGCTGCGCGGGTCGGCGTTCTGGACGCGGATGCTGGAAGGGCTCGCGCTGTTCGGCGTCCCGGCGGAGAACCTGACCGCCGTGACCGCCTTCCAGCTGAGCATGGTGCAACGGCCGCGGTTCTCGGTCCGGCTGTTCCCGCGCACCCAGACGACGCCGGGTACGTTCGGCTTCCTGCTTGGCGATGCGGCCAACGCCATCCACTTCTGGCCAGGGCGCGGCCTGAACAGCGGGCTGGCGTCGGCGATCTCGCTGGCCCGGTGCCTGGCTTTGCCGCGGCGCGGCGCGACGCTGCGAGATGCCGACTTCGTCCGGCACGAGGCCGTGATGTCCATGCTGCAGTACCGGCACAAGAGCCGGGCCTGGCTGCAGATGGTCACCGCCGATGACAACGGTAACTTCCGCGCGATCAAGGACATCATCGCCCGCGGCATTGCCGAGGGCGAGGAAGGGAACTACGACACCGCTGCCGACCGTGACGCGTTGCTGCGCCGGCTGATCCAGATCCGGGGGCGCTTGACATCGCGCATCGAGGGATTGCCCGACGACGCCACGCTGCGCGCGCACCTGGATTCGCTCAGCGGTCCGCTGATTCATACCCTGCTGGTCAGCGGCCCGTGGGACACCGCGAACGTCGGCGGTGAGGAGGTCGATGTCGACTGGCTCTTCACCGAACCGCAACCGGGACAGCCGGCCGTCTCCAGCGCCTCGCCCCGCCCGCTCGGTGAACCCCACACCGCCCCTCGCTCGCTCGCACACCAGTAGCGGGAGCGAGTTAACTGCTCGACGACTAGACCCATCGGGGATGCGTCACGGATAACCAATATCTTTTCTCCGCGGCGCAACTCAACCGGGAAGTCAGTGACCGCGCCGAAGAATGCCCTCGCGCATCCCGGTTTGAATCTGTCATGCAATTCAACGAAAATCGCGTCTACCCGGTCAATCCACGGAAGGGCGTTCGAGAATACTTCTTTTTCGCTGCCTTCGATATCGAGCTTAAGCAGGTTGACTCTATCGACCTCGCAGTCGCTCATTAGATCGGCAACGGTGAGAGCATCAACTTTCGATGGCGGGACCAGAGAATTTTTTTGATCCGGACTGGTGCCAGTGTCCGATTCTTCTACCGTCAAGCCCCAGTAACCGCGGCCCGGATCGGTAAGTACCAGCGAGCCGGATTCACCCCACAGCGCGGCGTTAATCGCGTGCACATTCTCTAGCTTACTCACATTGCGTATCAGCAGCGCAAAATTTTCCTCGCTCGGCTCGATCGCTATGATCTTAGCACCGGGGTAACGCGCGGCGAAGTAAGCTGTTGACAGTCCCGTGTAGGCACCCGCGTCCAGGATTGTCTCGGGTGCCACCTCGAAATTCCAATCATGCTCTTTTCCGTAATATATGTCAGTAAACACTTTAATATCGGGAGTGCCGAGCCTGACAAGAAGCTGGCTGTCCGAACCGGGAACGGTGGCGAGGACTACCTTTCCGCTAGGATAAAGTCGCGCCGTCGTGGCGGCAAGAAAAAAAGCCCCGCGAAGGAACCCGAAGCAACTGATGTATTCACTGGTATTTCCAACCAACTTATTAAAACTCTGCCAGCTGTCGCCAAGTCGCCCTCGCAATTTACTCATACGGGATAGTTCTGCCATACGCGGAGCGTATTCAGGCTAAGCATGCCTGTCAAGCGGAAGTGCTAATTAGGTCGGTCTCGTCTCGCCGACTTGACGCCATACGACCTCATCCGCCCAGCATGCAGGGGAGCCGAAGCACCGCAACGTAAGGCCATCGTGCACTTTCGTGTCCGCAAGCTCATCGCTTGTCAGCGGGTTTTGGTGTCGAAGATCACTCAATTTCTTACGGTTCGATGACGGTCATGTTCGCGCGGTACGTTGACGGTCATGCCGAACGTAGCTGGCGCCCTCGAGGCAGCAGAGATCTGGCCGCCGCGCCGCCACCACGGGCCCGGTGGCGTGCGGGCCGGCCTTCTCGTGGCCGGCTGGCTGATCGTCGCGGTGCTCGGGCTCGTCGCGCTCCTGCGGCTGGTGGCCTGGGATTCGGTCGAGCCGCTGGCCGTGCTCGACGGACTCAGCCTGATCGTCTACCTGCCGGCCTGGGTGGTGGCCGCCGGGGCGCTGATAGCGCGGCGCTGGTGGCTCGCGGCGGCAGCGGTCGTCATCGTCGCCGCCCAGCTGGCGTTCGTGGTGCCGGAGCTAACCGCGGCGGCTCCGCTGCCTGGGTGGGCCCGGCATGCGCCCGTGGTGCGGGTGTTCGACGCGAACATCGACTCGAGCCTGCGCTTCCGGGCCGGTTACGTGCGGGCCATCGAGCAGGACCGGCCCGACCTGATCACCCTGGAGGAGTTCACGCCTGAGGCGCTGCAGAGCATGACCGCCTCGGGCGTGCTGGCGAGCTTCCCGTACCGGTGCGCGGCACCAACCCCGGGCGCGACCGGTTTCCTGATCGCCTCCAGGCTGCGCCTGACCGGCTGCCAGGTGCAGATCACGCACTGGGAGAGCGGTCAGTGGGCGCAGTACATGGTCCAAGCCACCTTGTGGTCCCCGGGCGGGCCGGTGGCCCTGCGCCTGGTGCATACCCTGGCGCCGTTCCCCTCGACCTTTCGGGAGTGGTCGGGGGTGCTGGCCGCTGTCGGCCGGTCGGTGCGCGCCAGCGGCGCCAGCGGCATGCTGATGGTCGGGGACTTCAATGCCACCTGGGGCAACAGCGGGTTCGCCGCCCTGCTGCACGACGGGCTGACCGACGGAGCCGCGGCACGGGGGCAGGCCACCGACATGACGTGGCCGAACGGCGCCGTGGTGCCACCCTTCGTCCGCATCGACCACGTGCTGACCGGAACAGGCCTGGCCGTCACCCAGATCACCGCTAAGCCAGGGTTCGGCAGCGACCACCGCTACCTGCTCGCCACGGTCGCCGTCCGGCCCTGAGCTTAAAAGAGCCTGAGCTTTAAAGAGCCTGAGCTCAAACAGAGATGGTCAGGGCCAACTCAGTTCATCGAGTACTCGGCCACCCAGGCGACCGTCATGGTGTCGATGGTGCCGCTGGGC
>Ga0302229_10001659_pt1 | contig 16776 bp, 18 predicted proteins | sample II_Palsa_N1_3_FD_193518 | JGI IMG/M metagenome (GOLD analysis project Ga0302229, IMG submission 193518) | Peat permafrost microbial communities from Stordalen Mire near Abisko, Sweden - II_Palsa_N1_3 | ecosystem: Environmental > Terrestrial > Soil > Palsa > Peat permafrost | place: Sweden... | reverse complement strand
GCGGTCTCAGGCCTGAGCCTGGGGCCGTGCCATGCAAACCATTCCAGTTCAATGACGCCGAAAAACGACAAAGGGACAATCTCGCTGAGCCTCGTCGAAGAAACGCTGGCGCTCGCGCGAGCACGCGGTCTCGATGTGAAACCGCTCGTCGAAGCCGCCGGCATTGCGCCGCAGATGCTGGCCGTGCCGAAGAGCCGGGTTTCCTCGGCGCAATACGGCGCGCTGTGGGTCGCCATTGCAAACGCACTCGACGACGAGTTTTTCGGCCAGGACCCGCATCCGATGCGTTGCGGCAGCTTTATCGCCATGACGCAGGCAGCCTTGACGGCACGCAATGGTGCCCAGGCGCTGGCCAGGGCACTCAGTTTCATGCGCCTCGTGCTCGATGATCTGAGCGCGCAGCTCAGCACAGACCCGGGCCGTGTACGGATTACGTTCAACCATCGCGACGGCACACCACAGCCGACCATGTTCGCCTACGCGACGTATTTCATCCTGGTCTACGGACTGGTGTGCTGGCTGGTCGGACGGCGCATTCCGTTGCTAGCGGCGCGCTTTCGTTGCGCCGAGCCGCCTGCCGCGCAGGAATACCGCCTGATGTTCTGCGAGGATATGCAGTTCGGCGAGGACGCATCGTATGTCGACCTGGCGCCGGCGTTTCTCGAACTACCCGTGGTTCAGACCGCGCAGTCGCTCAAGCCGTTTCTGCGCGATGCGCCGGGCAACTTTGTCGTCAAGTATCGCAATCCAGGCTCGCTGGCGGCGCGGGTCCGTAAGGTGCTGCGCGCGCTGCCGGCGGCCGGCTGGCCCGCTGCCGATCAGATGGCATTGCGCCTGCATGTTGCGGAAGCAACCATGCGGCGGCATCTGAAGCAGGAAGGCTATACCTACCAGTCCATCAAGGACGACCTGCGGCGCGATATTGCGATTGCGGAACTGCAGGACAGCCGGCGCAGCATCGCGGAGATTGCGATGCGCGTGGGCTTTGCCGAGCCAAGCGCGTTCCATCGCGCGTTTCGCAAATGGACCGGCATGCGGCCGACCGATTACCGGCTCGAGCGGGCCGATCTCACGCATCCGGCGGAATCGGACTAAGCTGTAAGCAGCAGGCCCTTTTTTACGGCTGACGCCCTTCGAGTACGCCCGCCCTGTCTCATCAGGGACGGCCGAGTCCGACATGGCGCTCTGGCCGTCCGCGATGAGAACGTACCCGTTTCTCCCGTTCCGGCAGTCCGGCCCGCACCACCGGCGTATCCCCGGTGGTCTAGCGGTCCGGTTTCTACGCGGCGTCGCCGCGCTGGGCTTCCTGCTGGCGTTCGCCGGCGCCCTCCCCCTTGGCATCGCGGCCGCGCCGGCGCCCGGAGGCGTCATCGTGATCCCCGTCAGCGGCGCTATCGGACCCGCGAGCGCCGACTTTATCGTGCGCAGTCTGCAACGTGCGGCACAGCAACAGGCATCGCTCGCGGTGCTGCAACTCGATACGCCAGGCGGCCTCGATACCTCGATGCGGCAGATCATCAAGGCGATTCTGGGTTCGCCTGTGCCTGTCGCCGCGTTCGTAGCGCCGAGCGGTGCGAGGGCCGCGAGCGCGGGCACGTATATCGTCTACGCAAGCCATATCGCGGCAATGTCTCCCGGCACCAATCTCGGCGCGGCGACGCCGGTGCAAATCGGTCTGGGCGGCGCGGAGCCAGCGGGACAAAACGCACCCGGCTTGCCGGCGACGAACCCAGCCGGCCAGGGAGGCGCTAGTGCACCAACAGCCGTATCAGGAACATCAGGCGCCGCGGCAACCTCAAGCGCCCCTGGCACGCTGCCGCTAGACTCGCAATCGACCGAAATGCGCAAACAGGTCCACGATGCCGCCGCCTATATCCGCGGTCTTGCGCAACTGCGTGGCCGCAATGCCGATTGGGCCGAGCATGCCGTGCGCGAAGCCGTGAGCCTGTCGGCCAACGAAGCGCTGGCCCAGCACGTAATCGATCTCACCGCGCGCGACGTCCCCGATCTGCTGCGCAAACTCGACGGCCGCACGGTCAATACCGTTTCTGGCGACCAGTCTCTACACACGGCCAACGCCCCTGTCGTCACGCTGGAACCCGACTGGCGCAGCCATTTCCTCGCGGTTATCACAGACCCGAACGTGGCATTGATTCTGCTGATGATCGGCATGTACGGCCTCTTTTTCGAGTTCGCCAATCCCGGTTTCGTGCTGCCCGGCGTGGCGGGCGCGATCAGCCTCTTACTCGGCCTGTTCGCCATGCAGATGATGCCCATCAATTACGTAGGGCTGTGCCTGATCTTGCTGGGCCTCGCCTTCCTGGTCGCGGAAGCGTTTCTTCCGACCTTCGGCGCGCTGGGCTTTGGCGGCATTGTCGCGTTCGTGGTCGGCGCGCTGATGTTGATCGATACCGATGTGCCTGGCTACGGCATCCCGTTGCCGGTGATCGCGGCCGTCACCGCGTTCAGCGCGCTGTTTGTCTTCACGGTATCGAGCGTGGCGCTGCGTGCCCGCCGCCGTCCCGTCGTGACCGGTTCGGAAGCGCTGATCGGCAGCCTTGGCGTGGTGCTCGAGGAAGGGCTTGTGCTGCACGGCAGCGGGGACGCTGGCGTGGGTTGGGCGCGCGTGCATGGCGAACGCTGGCAAGTGTGTAGCGCGGCGCCGCTTGCGGCTGGCCGTGCGGTACGTGTGACGGCGCGGCACGGCCTCACGCTAACGGTGGTGCCGGCGGAAGAACTCCGCAGCAAGCTGCATGGGACCAGAGTAGACGCTAAAGCGCCAACTCTGGTCGACAAAGGAGAACCCTCATGATTGGTTTCACATTCGGCTTCAGCAGCATTCTGATCGTGCTGGTGGCCGTGCTGATTGCATCATCCGTACGAATTTTCCGCGAGTACGAACGCGGTGTCGTGTTCATGCTCGGCCGCTTCTGGAAGGTCAAGGGACCTGGGCTCGTGCTGATCATCCCGGTCGTCCAGCAGGTGGTGCGCATGGACCTGCGCACCGTCGTGTTCGACGTGCCGCCACAGGACGTGATTACGCGCGACAACGTCTCAGTCAAGGTCAACGCGGTGGTGTATTTCCGCGTCGTCGATCCGGAACGCGCGGTGATTCAGGTGGCGAAATACTTCGAGGCGACCAGCCAGTTGTCACAGACCACGCTGCGCGCAGTGCTCGGCAAACACGAACTCGACGAGCTGCTAGCCGATCGCGAGCAACTCAACGCGGACATCCAGAAGGTACTCGACGCACAAACCGATGCCTGGGGCATCAAGGTGGCGATCGTCGAAATCAAGCATGTGGATATCAACGAAACGATGATCCGCGCGATCGCCCGGCAGGCCGAAGCCGAACGCGAGCGGCGCGCAAAGGTGATCCATGCGGAAGGCGAGTTGCAGGCCTCGCAGCATCTGCTGGAGGCGGCACAGACGCTGGCGCAGCAGCCGCAGGCGATGCAACTGCGCTATCTGCAGACGCTCACGACGATCGCCGCGGACAAGAACTCGACCATCGTGTTTCCGCTGCCGATCGATTTGCTGAATGCCGTGCTGGACAGATTGGGCAAGCCGTCGTCGGCAGCGTGAGTGCCGAATCAGGAAAACCGCACCCTGACGTCCAGGGTTTGTACTGATCGCTCCAAAGGAGCTTGTGATGAAAACCATCTCTCGTATCACCCTCGGCGCCCTGCTGGCGGCCTGCTGCGCAGGCACCGCATTTGCCCAGACTTCGCAGGGTTCATGCGACCCGTACGCGCCCAAAACCCGCGCCGACGTGAAAGCGGATTACATCCAGTGGCGCGCAGCAGGCTACGATCCGCAGGACTGGATTGACTATCCCTACAATGCGCAGCACGCCGGACGCATCGTCGCGCAGCGGCGCGCAATGGCGGGCATTCCGGCTGGCTGCGTGCAGTAAGCGCGCCTGCCGCGGCAAGCGCACTTGCCGCGCCTTGTCTGGTGTCGCGACGCGTCATCCGGTGCGCGGACACGGTATCATCTCGCCCCTTCGATAGCACACAAGCCGACCGGCATCCGGGACTGTTGCATCGGCTCCACGCCCGCCGCACCGATCCGGTACATCACCGTCAATCGTGACTACAATCCGCCCGTAGCGCTTTGCGAGCGTCGGCCGTCGTGAGAAGCGTCGGCGCCTGTCGATCACCACAACAAGCAACTTCATCACGATCCGAGACCCGTCTAATGGACTCCGTAAAACGATACTTTGGCTTCGACGAAGCTGGCACCAATCTGCGTACCGAACTGCTCGCAGGCTTGACCACCTTTCTGACGATGGCGTACATCATCTTCGTCAATCCAGCGATTCTCGGCGACGCGGGTATTCCCAAAGACGCGGTCTTCGTCGCGACCTGCCTCGTTGCGGCGCTTGGCTCGCTGATCATGGGTCTGTACGCCAACTATCCGATTGCGTGTGCCCCCGGGATGGGCCTGAACGCGTACTTCGCCTACACGGTCGTCAAAGGCATGGGCTTCACATGGCAAGCTGCGCTCGGCGCGGTGTTCATCTCCGGTTGCCTGTTTATGATCGTCACGCTGTTCCGCGTGCGCGAGGTGATCGTCAACGGGATTCCCCATTCGATCCGCATCGCGATCACCGCTGGTATCGGCCTCTTTCTCGCGATTATTTCCCTGAAGTCGGCCGGCGTGGTAGTCGGCAATCCGGCCACGCTGGTGACGCTCGGCAATCTGCACGACCCGCACGTAATTCTCGCGGTGATCGGCTTTTTTGCCATCGTCACGCTCGATTATTTGCGGGTACGCGGCGCGATTCTGATCGGCATCGTCGGCGTAACCGTGCTGAGCTTTTTCTTTGGCGGCAACCAGTTTCACGGCATCGTCTCGGCACCGCCGTCGATCGATGCGACGCTATTTCACCTCGATATTCGCGCGGCCCTGTCGGGTGGCGTGCTCAACGTCATCATGGTGTTCTTCCTCGTCGAGCTGTTCGATGCAACCGGCACGCTGATGGGCGTCGCCAACCGCGCGGGCCTGCTGGTCGAAGGCAAGATGCATCGACTGAACAAGGCGCTGCTCGCCGATAGCACCGCGATTCTCGCGGGCTCCTTGCTGGGCACGTCGTCGACCACCGCTTACATCGAAAGCGCATCGGGCGTGCAGGCAGGCGGGCGCACCGGCGTCACCGCAATTACCGTCGCGGTGCTGTTTCTGCTTGCGCTGTTCTTTGCGCCGCTCGCGGGCGTGGTGCCTGGCTATGCGACCGCGCCGGCCCTGCTGTATGTGTCGTGCCTGATGCTGCGCGAGATGGTCGACCTGCCGTGGGACGACGCCACCGAAGTCGTGCCCGCCGCGCTCACGGCACTGCTGATGCCGTTCACTTATTCGATTGCCAACGGTGTGGCATTCGGCTTCATTTCGTACGCGGGACTGAAGCTGCTGACGGGCAAGGCGCGTCAGGTCAAGCTGGTGGTGTGGATCATCGCGGCGATCTTTCTGTTCCGCTATTTCTATCTGGGCGCCGACTGAGTATTGCCAGGCACCGGGCAGGCGCAGCCAGCGAAGCCTGGCGGCGCCAGGCTTTCCTTGATTGGCCTTACTGAGTAGTGCCCGGCGGCCGCGTCAGTTGCGCCAGTTCGCTTCGTAGAAGCGCACGTAGCCGCTGCGCAAAACGAGGCATTGCGCACGCGTTTCCGACAGCAGACGGCGCGTTGCCGCTTCGATATGCGCCCGATGCTCGGCGAAAGCGCCGACCATGTCTTCCAGACGCGGCGACGCCGCGCCGTAGTGGTCTTCAAGTGCCTCGGCGGTGATCATGCACTCCACCCTTTCCCCATCGACCATTGCCGGGAACGCCAGGGTAAGTTCGCGCCCCGAATATTCGGGGGTTTCGTTAGGGAAAATGATCTGCATGGGATTCGCCTTGGTTTGACAGGGTGGATCACTCGAGGCCGCGCACGCCTGTTTTTTAAGTGCCTCCCTCAGTGCTCGAGGCGCGGGCTACACCAGCCGCAGAAAAGTGCGAAAACACGCTCGCTGCGGGTGATGTCATTACTGTAGACGAGTTCCGGCGCGCCGCAAGTTTTCCTTCCAGATGGCCCAACTCTGGTGCAGGTCAAAGCCGGCTGCGTTCGCACTGCGCTCGCTGCGGACACAGCCGCGCCCGCCAGCGGGTGTACTTACGCATCCGTCGTCGACCTTCTTTCATCGGACAGCCCGCAGGCTGTCGGCGAGCTGTCTACGAGCGATTTCCCGGCCAGAGATTCAGGAAAGCGGCAGACGCGATAACGCCTAGTGCTATCGTTGCGGCCCCCGAGAGGGTCACCCCATTCTCGTCAAACAACATGCCGTGAATCACTACCGCTATGCCAATGACTGCGATAAACGTCGCAAGCACGGCAAGGACAACCCCTACTTCCGTATGTTCCGTGTGCACCATGGCGTACTCCCAAACTGGCGCTAGCGAGGCGGGTAAGGCCTCAATGGGGCACAGCGCGAACGCGCCCCATAGTTCAAATGATTGCACCTCTGCGGGCGAAATCAAGTACGGGATAGCCCGCAGCGTTTGGCGTGCGGCGTATACGCTCGATCCTGTAAGATTGAAACTTCGGCGGCGCGGCATGCTGCGCTGCGGGATAGCAACGGACGGGCAACGTACCCGCTGTGTCGAATTCCAACCGGAGACGAGCAGTGACCCATCGCCTTTGCGCGCCCTCTATGACGCCTGCCGCTGGCCACACCCTGGCCGGCCATCTGGATCTCATTGCGCAGTCCCATGCGCGTTCTCTCGAAGTGGGACTGCGCGCTTCGGAAACGCCTGATTTCCATCCGTTGCGTCAACCGGCGCTACGCGAGCTCGTCGAACGCAATCACTCGCTGTATGCGCACGCTCTGCCGGTCATGGAGACGCTGCACGCGCAAATCGTCGACACCCAGAGCATGGTGCTGCTCACCGACGATCACGGTGTGATCCTGCATAGTCTCGGCGACAGCGACTTTATCGAAAAAGCCAACCGGGTCGCGCTATGTCCGGGCGTGTCGTGGGCCGAAGCGGATCGCGGCACCAACGCGATCGGCACGGCGCTAGTCGAGCGTCAACCGGCGGTCGTACATGCCGACGAACACTTTCTCCACGCGAACCGCATCCTGACCTGCTCATGCGCGCCGATTGCCGATCCCTATGGCCGCATCATTGGCGCGCTGGACGTGAGCGGCGACACGCGCGGTTTTCATAAGCACACCTTGGCGCTTGTGCGGATGTCCGCGCAGATGATCGAAAACCATCTGTTTGCGAATCAGTTCGCTGATGCCGTGCGGATCCATTTTCATGCACGCGCCGAGTTTATCGGCACGCTATACGAAGGGCTCGCGGCGTTTGCGCCAGACGGCACGTTTCTGTCGGCCAATCGCAGCGCGCTGTTTCAATTGGGGCAGCCGCTTGCGGCGCTGCAGCGGCAACCGTTCGAAGCGCTGTTCGGCAGCGCGTTTCCGGCCCTGTTGCAACAAACGCTCTGCGCGCCCGGCGAATGCACGACGCTGATGCTGCCGAGCGGCGTTCGCGTGATCGCGCGTGGTGAATTTGCTGCGCCGCGTCAGTTCGTGCAGGCCGGCGGCCTCGGCGAACAATCGAGCGTGGCCACGGTGATTCGTCCCGCAACCCGTACAGTGACGCCGGTGACGCTCGCCGCGCTCGATACCGGCGACACACAGGTGGCGGCAATCCTGCGCCGTGTCGAGAAAGTCCGAGGCCGCGATATTCCAATCCTCGTGCTCGGCAAGACGGGCACCGGCAAGGAGTGGCTGGCCCGCGCGATCCATCACGATTCGCCGCGCAGCACAGCGCCGTTTATCGCGGTCAATTGCGCGTCGCTGCCCGAGACGCTGATTGAGGCTGAACTGTTTGGCTACGAAGACGGCGCGTTTACCGGCGCAAAAAAACGCGGCCGAGTCGGCAAGATCGTGCAGGCCGATGGCGGCACGCTGTTTCTCGACGAGATCGGCGATATGCCGCTCGCGCAACAGGTGCGGCTGATGCGTGTGCTGCAGGAGCGCACAGTGACGCCGCTCGGCAGCACGCGGGCGATTCCAGTCGATTTGCGGATCGTCTGCGCAACTCACCGCAATGTGCGCTCGATGATCGAAGACGGCACCTTCCGGGAAGACCTTTACTACCGGATCAACGGGCTGGTCGTGAGCTTGCCTGCACTCAGCGAACGCACGGATCTGCCGGCGCTCATCTCGCACATTCTCGCCGCGCAGTGCGACGGCGAACGGATACCGGTGCGCGTCTCGGATGAAGTGCTCGCGTGTTTCAGACGGTGCCGTTGGCCCGGCAATCTGCGGCAACTGGCGAACGTCCTGCGCACGGCCGGGATCATGGCCGAAGGTGCAGCGCAGATCGAGATCGAACATCTGCCGGACGATTTCCTGCAGGATTGCAACGATGCGTCGGACGACGCACGGGCGCAGGAGAATGCGAAGGAAGCGGCGTCCGCGACGACGCTGCACATCGCAGACGCAGTTCTCACGCCCCAGCACACGCCGGCTTCGCCCGCCTCGCCAGCCCGGATGGAAGAGTGGCAAGCCACGCTGATCGCGCAAACCCTCTCGCGTCACGGCGGCAACGTCTCCGCTGCGGCGCGCGAACTCGGCCTCGCGCGCAATACGGTCTACCGGTATCTGCGCCGCACGCCGGGTGCATCAATGCAGACACCGGGGCAGCGCAACTAGGCGCAACTTCACGGGCGTTCGCAGTCGGACAGGCGAGTCTGAGGTATCGTGACGGACTGACTCCAATCCCATCCAAGATGGTTGCCGTTTGAAGCAATGTCCGAAACCAAGCCCCCGTTCTCGGTGCGGGTCGAACCGCTCGGCCGCACGTTCGAAGCCCCCGACTCGCTGACCGTGCTCGAAGCCGCCGGCTTCGCCAATCTGCGTTTGCCGCGCTCGTGCCGCAATGGCACGTGCAGGACGTGTATGTGCCGGCTCGTCAGCGGCACGGTGTCGTACACCATCGAATGGCCGGGATTGAGCCGGGAAGAGAAGGCGGAAGGATTGATCCTGCCCTGCGTAGCGGTGGCGCAATCGGATGTGGTGATTGAGGTGCCGGACGCCGTGGAGCTAATCTAGCGGCTTTGGTGTCCCGTGCCCTTCACGCTCTCCGTTCGCACACGCTTGCCCAGACGCAAAATGATGGTGGCAACCGCGCTTTCGACCCGGCAACGCGCCGTCTCGATCAAGAGATCCGGGTTGGCCGGAACCTCGTAAGCGGACGAGACGCCGGTGAATTGCGCGATCTTGCCGAGTCGCGCCTGCGCGTACATGCCCTTCGGATCGCGCTGCGAGCAAAGCTCGGCAGACGCCGAAATGAAAGTTTCCAGAAAGCCTGTGCCGATAATTCCCCGAGCCAACTCGCGCTGCGCGGCGAGCGGCGAAATGGTGGCGACCAGCACGATGTGACCCGTCTGCTGAAACAGCCTGGCGACATGCGCAATGCGGCGAACATTTTCGAGGCGGTCCAGATCTGAAAATCCCAGGTCGGAACACAAGCCCTCTCTAAGCGTATCGCCATCGAGCACCACCACTTTTGTGCCCTGCTCCAGCAACGCGATATTCAGTGCCTGCGCGATAGTAGTCTTACCCGCACCTGGCAGCCCCGTCATCCAGATAACCGATGGTAATTCGGCGCTCGTCAATCCAATGTTGGCGTTCATGAAATCGCATCCAGATTATTTTCGATCTCACTTTAACGTTTGCGCGCCGACTTTCCGTCGCTGGAAAAAAATAATCGCTTTACCGAAAATTTCACCCCGGCATTGGCAAGTGGAGGCGTTGTCCGGCAACGGCGTCCCGAGTGGAAACCGGCTGCGTCCGTTAATTCGCGCGGAATGAACAGTGTGTTGTCATTTCAGCGGATTTTCTAAAACAGGCAACGGACTACACTCACGGCACTCCATCATCGTGAATGCATCATGCTGCTCGCATTTTTTATCTTGTCGCCGCTAGCCATTTGGGCGCTGATCGGGTTCGCGCGCCATATCAACCCGCTCACCGGCCACTTCACCCCCGGCGAGTGGCGCCGCCGCTCACTTGAAACCCTCAAAGTAAGTCGGCCAATGTAAAAGCTGCGCACGAGGCCGACGATTTTTTCAAGCGCTCCGGCTTAGCGACGGCCGTCGATATCAAGGCCGGTCGACTCGGGCGCACCACCTGCCAGAAATGCTTCAAGTCCGAACAGCCACGCGAAACAGAGCGTGACGCGAGCCAGCGAGCCGCCATGCCGTTGTGAATGGGAAGCCTCGGTGTTCGCCTCGGGCGGCGCAAGCGGTAGTACCGTGCGGGATGAGGCGTAGTCGGCAGCGGTGTGGTCAGGGCGCATGGTGATTCTCGTTATGTGCTTCGGGTAGCCTCACCAAGCAAACGGCGTGCCTTCCCACGCGAGCCCCCGCCCAGCCGACGAAATCCGCGCTCCATGCATCAAGGGACAGCCGGCTTCCGCCGTAATCGTCTCATCTGCGCGAACCTAGCGCGCGCTCGATTTTCTGGTCGGTCTTGTACTGGCTCAGCGCATATACCGACCAGATCGCCGCTGGAATCCAGCCAATCAATGTGATTTGTAAAATCAGGCAGATGATGCCGGCGAACGGTCGGCCGATCGTAAAAAACTGGAACCACGGCAGGATGATGGCAAGCAGCAGGCGCATGCAGATTTCCTTATGTTATGACTTTCCGGCTCGCCTTACTCGAAGCGGCGCACCGGACCAATCGACTGGAGCGAAGCGCGGCGCAATGCCGCCTCCGTATTCCGCCCGCTCGAAAAATGACTGAAGCTGGACGCGCCAAGATCGTACCATTCGCGGTTTGCGGACCGGCAGGCTGTGGGTCTGCAGACACACGTGCATTTTTGTTCGCGTAGCGGGCAGAATTTTTTCGTGCGATAAGGGAAACACCTATGGGTAATCCCTATTCCACGGAGCAACAGATGGCCACGCTAGAAGCGTTTCGCGCCGTGCTTGACGATGAAGGCACGCCGGAAATCATCCGCAATCACATCATTGACTCGCTGCAATACACGCTGCGCAACTACGGCCAGGTGTTCACGTCGAAGGAAGTCGAGTGGCTGGCTGTTTGGGACGACGCCCGCATTCCGCTCGCCGCCTCGCGCGAACTGAAGAAACGCATCGCGGAAACCACCCGCTGACACCATCGCCATAGAGAGTCGCCGGCCGGAAGCGCTGGCGTCCTCGCACAACGCATCCGCCCAACCACCCTCTCTCGCCGCCCGCAACAGGGTCCGCGAGAACGCCTGCAATGCCGCTTTCCGGCCCGCCGCTGGTCGTTCGGCATGTTTTGCTATCCAAGCTGGCCCATTTAGTGCATCATATTGGAATAGCTGTATTCGGCACCTGCAGTATCGGCAGCACCAATCGGCATCTCCGCAGTACCCCCGACTGTTCGACCGCCGCCTGTCGGCGATCCCGTCACTCCGGCAGTGCGCAGCATGCATTCGCCGTCGCGAGTTGTGCAGTTTTCATGCGCCTGATGTCCACGCGGCATTAGCGTGTTTCTTCTCCATCCAATCCGCGATTTTGCGCGGCTGCGCTCAAGCCCCCTGCCATCGGGCCTGTGCCACTCTTTTTCCATGGCGGCGCGCCCCAAGGTGCTGCACTGCCGGGCCTGTTGTGCCGGGCGTAACACGCCTGACACGGCAGCCACGTATTACAGGACAAGGACTTCATGAATCAAGTTGTAAAGACCTACAAGGGCTACGAAATTCATCCGCTCGTGTATCCGCGCCGTCCCGCTGACGGCACGATCAGCCGCAATCCGGACGCAGGCTACGACGCCTCGGTGCGCATCTGCCGCGTTGGCGCCAATCCGGCAGCCGACGGCCGGGTGTTCCGCCTGCCGTATCTGTGGCCGTTCGAAGGCACCGGCAAGGCCCGCATCGCTTGCATGGCGCACGCTGAACAATTGATCGACGGCCGCGTAGACGGCCAGTCGGTGGCCGATCTTTGATTGGCAATCGCACAACTGCCCCCATCTACGCAAGGTGCGCCTCGCGCGCCGCGCCGCTCCATCCTCTGCGGGTGCGCCGTGACGGCGCCCGCCCTGCCTCATTACAAGCTTTGCCGTTGAGCAAGGCACCCTTACCCCATCGACCAGGAGTAATACATGGCGAAAGAAGAACTGCTTGAACTTGACGGTATCGTCGACGAAGTACTTCCGGATAGCCGTTACCGCGTGACGCTCGACAACGGTGTCGTGGTTGGCGCTTATGCGTCCGGACGCATGCGCAAGAATCACATCCGTATTCTCGCGGGCGACCGCGTGACGCTCGAACTGTCGGTCTACGACCTGACCAAAGGACGGATCAATTTCCGTCACAAGGACGAACGCGCCTCAGGTGGCGGCGGCGCCCGTAATACGCAGTTCCGTCGTCGCTAATCGTAGTTGAAACGGCGGCACGTTTGCCGTCGTCTTGCGGCCTGGTGTTGATTGCAACCACCCGCTAGCGAAACTTCTCGCGCGCCTTCTCCGGCTTGAATAATGCCAGAGCGGCGCGCAGCGGAGCCGCATCGCCGCCGAGCTGCTCGCTGGCTTCGATTGCCGCCTCCAGCATCGGCTGACGCATCCGCAGCATCAGCGCCTCATCGACCCGCGAACGTGGCCCAGCCAGCGTGAACACGCCAGCAAGCGGCCGTGCCGCCGAAAGCACCGGCGTCGAAATCCCCGCCGTATCTGCATCCCGCTCTCCCACCGACAGGTAATAGCCGTCGCGGCGGATTCGCTCGAACAGCTCTCCATGACCGCCGTCGAACGCGCTTAGCACGCGTCCGCCTGACCCTTTGTCCATGGGCAAGACGTCGCCCTCGCGCACGTGATCGCGGATCGCATGGGTCGAATCGACACGATGCAAACACACGCGCAGATCTTTTTGCCGCACGTAGAACGAGACGCTTTCGCCGCTGGCGTCGCGCAGGCGGCGCATCAACGGCAACACCACATCCCCTAGTTGCAGGCTGCGCTGATACAGCGCGCCCAGTTGCAGCGTCGCCGGACCGACATAGTAGAGACCGTCGTCCGAGCGCAGCAGCATCCGATGATGCGCAAGCGATGCGATCAACCGCAGGATCGTGCTTTTGTAGAGGCCAGTGCGGGCCGCAAGCTCAGCGAGCGATACGCCTTTATCGTCAGGGCGAAACGCAAACAGGATGGCGAACGCGCGATCGAGCGCGGCGACGCCGTCGGGTGCGTGCGAGGGGCCCGAGGCAGCTTCGGCGTCGGCGGTAGAGGGACCGGAAGCGCCGGAAGATCTGGAAGCGGCCATAGGAAGTGTGCAAGCGGTGAAAAGAGCTGGGAAACGCCGGATTTGACCAGCGTTATGCGTGACAGAACGCCATCTTACCCGCCGCGGCCGGGAGTATTCCACTGCGCCGTCAAGACCGACCCGGTGCTCGAATCAGTGATAAATACGGAGCTGTGATGCGGACCACCAAACGTAACATTGGTGATCGTGCGGCCCGCGCACGATTCGATTTTGGCGATCCCCTCGCCGTGCGGATTCAGCACGAACACCGCGCCAAGCGATGCATGCGCGACAAACAGATTGCCGTCGCGGTCCATCGTCAGGCCGTCGGGGCCGCTCACGCCATAGAACTGCGCAAAACGTCCGACCTTGCTGGTGCTGCCGTCGTCGAGCAGCGGCAGGCGCCACACCGAGTTGTCGCGCGTCATTGCCACAAACAGCACTTTTTCGTCGGGACTTAGCACCAGTCCGTTCGGGCTCGGGCCATTCGCAATCAGACAGTCGAGCCGGCCGTCGGGACGCAGCCGGTAGACGTGCCCCGTCGGATCGTGCAAGCCCGTCTGGCCCTGATCGGTAAAGTAGATATCGCCATTGTTCGCGACGATCAGATCGTTCGGCCCTTTGAAACGCTCGCTATTGCGTCGTGCGATCACCGGGCCGACCGTGCCGTTTGCCGGATCGAGTGCGAGGATGCCGTTTTTGTAGTCTGCAATCAGCAGGCGGCCATCGGGATGCCATGTCAGACCGTTCGGCTCGCCATCGTATTCGGCCACCACGCTCCATTCGAGCTTCGGTGAAATCCGCAGGATGCGGCCGTGCGGAATATCGACCAGATACAGATTGCCATGTGGATCGAAGCAAGGGCCTTCGATAAACGAATCCACCATGGCCCCGCCCTTGTTGGCGCGCGACCACTCCGTCACTTCGTGGCGGCGCATCGATGGCGGCATGGCCGTCAGAATCGCGGTTCCAACGATGGGCGGCACGGGAGACCAGTTCATTGCCCCTCCTCTTCCTGCTCGAGATGGCGTGTTGCGGGCCCTGTATAGCGATAGGCCATCTGGCGCGGCATCGGTCCCTTGTTGCGCTCGCCGCGGCCGCGCTGCTCCCACGCATGAGACAGAATGCCGACCGCGCGTGACAGGCAAAAGACGCCGCGCGCCAGTTCGGGGGCGAAGCCGAGCTCGGCGTAAATGACGGCGGTGGCGCCGTCGATATTCATCGGAATCGGCTTCGATTTGCGCTGCTTGAGCAGGTCCTCGATGGCGCGCGCGATGGTCGCGTACTTGCCGGACACGACGCCCTGGGCCGCAGCTTCGTCGACCATGCCAAGCAGGCAGCCCGCGCGGGGATCGACAGGGTGGAAACGGTGTCCGAAACCCGGCAGATATTTGCCGTGCTCAGCGATAAAGGCGTCAATGCATGTCTCGACCGCAACTGCCAGCGTTGCCCCGTCGACCTGCGCCTGTTCGATCGCATGGAAGAGCTCGACGGCTTGTTGCCCTGCGCCGCCGTGCACATCGTCGAGCGTATTCAGCGCTGAGGCCATAGCGCCGTTCAGCGGCAATCCGCAGCTCACCGCCATACGCGAAATCGCAATGGAAGGCGCATGCGGACCGTGATCGACGGACGCCACCAGCGCCGCTTCCAGCAGACGTGCTTCGCCTGCACTCGGCAAATCGCCGCGCAGCATCAGCCAGATCATCTGCGGAAAGCTGATCTGCCCGATCAGCTCCTGAATCGGATAGCCGCGCACCTGGATCGAGCCCGGGTGAATATCGATGATCGAGGTGCTCCAGTAATCGGCAGCGAGCGTGGCGGGGTCGATCGGGGTATGGGTCATATCAGTTGCGTCGGTTAAGTCGGTTATGTCAGCGGTTGATATCTTCGAGTGCGAGGCCTTTCGTGGCGGGTCCCATGATGCCGATCAGCAGCATCACAAACACCATGCAACTGCTGATCATGACGAACACGCCGTTTGCGCCGAAATCGCGCAGAAAGAATGCCACCAGAAAGCCGGAGAAGATCGCGCTCAGGCGGCTCCATGAGTAGACAAAGCCAATCGCCCGCGCACGGATTTCGGTCGGATACAGTTCGGACTGATAGGTCTGGAACGAGTAAGTCATGATGGTCAGCGCGAGGTTCATGCAGAAGCCGAACACGATAAGCCCGATCGACCCGGTCTGATGCGCGAAAGCGAGCCCGAACACCGCTATCGCACCCGATGAGCCGACCAGACTCCACTTACGTTCAACCCTGTCGGCAAAGTAGAAAAACAGCGCCGGCCCGAGCGGCAGCGCAATCGACATCAGGAAGGAGTACTGCAGGCTATGCACGAGATTGATGCCCTTGCTCGTGAGGAGCGAAGGAATCCAGTTGCTGAAGCCGTAAAAGCCGATCACCGAGACCGCGTTATAGACCGACATCATGATCGTGCGCTTCAGGTACGGCGCTTTCAGGATGTCGCGAAAGCGACGCTCGACGGTAGGCACGCTGTGCGCATGCGGAACCGCCACCGGCAACGGTCGACCGTACTGACGCTCGACGACGCGCTCGATCTGCTGCGTCACGCGGGCCGCTTCATCGAGGCGGCCGCGCGTCACCAGCCAGCGCGGACTTTCGGGAATACCGAGGCGGATAACCCACACGATCGCCGCGCCGACGGCGCTCGCAAGCACGACCCAGCGCCAGCCGTCGAGACCGAATGGCTGTTGCGGAACGAGCCACCACGACATCAACGCGACCACGGGCACCGCGCAGTACGGCACGATTTGTGTGATCGCAAAGGCGCGGCCGCGCAGATTCTTCGGTATCAACTCCGCGACGTAGGTATTGATGGTCACCATCTCGACGCCGAGTCCGATTCCCGCAAGCAGGCGAAACATATTCACGCCGAGGGCGCTTTGCTGAAACGCCATCATGAGACTCGCTGCCGTATAGCCCAGCAATGCCACCACGAAGATACGTCGGCGTCCGAAACGGTCCGCAAGAAAGCCGAGTCCCATGGTTCCAATAAAGAGCCCGAGAAACGTCGACGCCACAAACGCAGCGATACTGTTCATCGCAAAGATCGATGTCGAGGTCTTGACGAACAGGCCACTCACAATCAGCCCCGGCGCGATATAGCCGGTCATAAACAGATCGTAGAACTCGAAGCAACCGCCGAGCGACAGCAGGAACACAATGGTCCAGATATGTCGCGTGGCAGGCAACCGGTCCAGGCGCGCGACAATGCCGCGTGCCTGGCTCTCCTGATCGGCGCGATGCTCTACGGCGTCCGCGAAGCCGCTGCGGGCAACCGTGTCTGATGCTTGTCTCATGAATTTCCCCATTCAGGTCTCTTCGGGACGCGGGCTTAAATAGCGCCGTCTTTTCGCAGTTGCGCAATGGCGCTGGCGTCGAAACCCAGACGCTGCAAATGCGAGTCCGTGTGCTCGGACAAATGCGGCGCGCGCGAGGTGGGCGCGCCGCTCGAAATTTCGCCATTGGCGTCG
>Ga0302229_10001653_pt1 | contig 16799 bp, 15 predicted proteins | sample II_Palsa_N1_3_FD_193518 | JGI IMG/M metagenome (GOLD analysis project Ga0302229, IMG submission 193518) | Peat permafrost microbial communities from Stordalen Mire near Abisko, Sweden - II_Palsa_N1_3 | ecosystem: Environmental > Terrestrial > Soil > Palsa > Peat permafrost | place: Sweden... | reverse complement strand
TCCGCCCCGGCGCCGCCGTAGGCCTCCGGGATGTGCACGGCGTGCAGGTCCGCCTTGACCAGCGCGTCGTACACGTCCCAGGGAAACTCGGACGTGCGATCGATCTCGGCGGCCCGGGCGGCGATCTTGTCATCGGCGAGGGCGCGTACGGCTTCGCGAAGCGCCTCTTGTTCTTCTGACAGGGCAAAGACAGGACAATCAGAGCTCATGACTCGATGGTAAGGCGGAGAGCCGGAAACGGCTCGGGCAGGTCAGAAGGCGACGACCTCGAAGTGCTTGCCCTCGGCGACCACACCCATGTCGAGAGGGTCGCTGGTCAGCACGGTGACCTGGTCCGCGGCTCTGATGGCGGCGCCGAGATGGGCATCGGCCACGGAAACCCGGGTCCGGTTCCGGATGCCGGCCGCGGCATTGGCATGGCCCGGATCGAGGGGGATATCGGCTATCCGCAGCCGGTTGATGAACGCCCAGGACGCAGAAGTGCGGTCCCAGCCGGCCTCGACCCGGACGGCGGTGGGCACCGCGATACTCACCGGGAGGGCGCGCGCCTTGCGGCTGACGGCAACCTGGGCGCGGCTGACGGCGCGGCGATGCTTCGGATGCGCCGGATCGGCGAGAGCCTGGACCGCCTCGTTGTCCAGCAAGATGACCCGGCTCATGCCGCGGCGCTCGTCCGGGCCTCGGCCCACAGCAGCACATCCTCCGGGCTGGCACCGGGATGGCGCTGCTGCACCTCGGCGGCCGACCGGCTGATGAGTCCGGGGTTATCCGCCAGCGGATGGCCGTCTATCTCAGCGGCGGCGATCGCCAGGTCGGCCAGCGTCGGGCGGGATTCGGGATACTCCTGGTAGTGGCGGTCGAGCACCGCCTGCATCACAGCGGCCTCCAGCGCCGCTCGCAGTGCGTTCGCCGTCAGCACCGTCGTCGAGGGCGCCACGTCGAGTTCGCTGACGGCCAGCGCGGCGGCGTCCCTGAGCGCGCCCGGTATCCGCATCGAGGTATTGACGGTCTCCGGATCCGCGCTGTCGAGGAGCTCGTTGATCCGGTCAATGACCTGGTCAGCCTCCATGCTCAAACTGTACCACAGTCATGTGGTACAACGCCTGGGTCACGGCTGGCCCTGGACGACCACCTGGTAGATGCTGGCCTGGTAGGTGCCGGCCGGGGTCGGAGGCAAGCCGGTGAACCAGATAAGGACGTAGCGGACGCGCACCGGTGCGCTGGGCCGCAGCGGCACGGTGCCGCCGGCGCCGGACACCCCGGCGACCACTGGCAGCCAGGCCAGAGCGGGCTCGCTGCCGGCCCGCAGCTGGAGGCTGGCGCCGGGTTCTCCGCCCAGCGAGACGCGCACCGAGGTGACCGTCACCGTCCGGCCCATGTCCAGGAGCAGGCCGGTGCCAGGCGGCAGGTCGAAGAAGTCCGGGCTGGCGTACCAGTCGGTGTACCAGGGGGTGGCGGGATCGCCGGCCACGGCCTGCGCGACGTTCTGGGGGTTGTCGCCGTCGGTCGTTCCGGCGGGGCCGAATGCGGCCACGCCGGCCACGGTGAGAACCTGCGGCGGCGGGGTGCTGGCGGGCGCGGTCGTGGCAGGGGCGGTGGCGGCGGGGGCGGTGGCAGTGGCAGTGGCAGTGGCGGCTGGGGTGCCCGCCGTGGCGGGGCTCGCCAGAACGGCGGGGATGCCCGCCGGGGCCATCGGGCCCTGTCCGTGCGGGTGGGCGACCGCGGCGGCGCGCTGCGCGTGGCCGGCGTTCGCGACGAACTCATAGCTGGCCAGACCCAGGACGGCCAGGACCGCCATGGCCAGCGCCGCGGCCGCTTTAACCCGGCGGCGCTCGCGCACCCTGACCGGCGCCGGCGGCACGAAGGCCGCGGCCGCGGCGGCCTCGCGCGCGGACCGCTGCGTCACGTCATACTCGTCAATCAACGGCGGGATCCTTCCCGGGGGCATGGGCAAGAGCGCGGATACCGACCCGGGCGAGCCGGCGGCTCCGGTCATATCTGGGCGTACCGTTACCGCTACTGGCGGTGACGGATCGATGCATGGCTGATTGTCTCCCAGATAAGGAGCTCTTGACTCCCAACACGCTGATGTTGTAAACGCTCACCTGGTAGGTGCCGGATCCGGACGGCGGCAGCGCGGTGAACCAAAGTAGCACATAACGGGCAGTGACCGGGAATGTAAGCCGGACGCCCATCGCACCGCTCGCATCGGTGGCGATCGCCACCGGAGACAGATCGGCTACCGATGGCGTGTTACCGACACGGAGCTGAAAGTCAGCGCCCGGGGCGTTGCCGAGGGTGACTCCGGCACCGGTGATCGTGACCGGGTGGCCCATGTCCAGCAGCAGGCCGGTGCCCTCCTGGACGTTCGCGAACCGCGGCATGCCGTACCAGTTAGTGGTCCAGGCCGTGGCCGGGTTGCCGTCGATCGCGCGCGATGCGAGCTGCGGGTTGTCGCCATCGGCGGTGCCGTCGGGACCGAACGCCACCGCGCCGACCGGGGCGAGAACCGTGACGCGGCCCCGGGCCGACGCCGGAGCAGCCGAGCCGGCCGGATGGCCGGGGCTGGTCCGGCCCAACGTGCCGAAGACGGGCACGCGCCCGGAGACCAGCCCGTAGGCGACGCCGCCGATTACGGCCAGAACCAGGACCGCGAGCACCGGCCGCCAGTTGATCCGCCGCCGACCGAGCCCGCGGAGGCCGCGGAGCCGGAGCCGCCGCCGGCGAAGCCCGCGAAGCCGGAACGGGACCCGGAACGGGATGGTCGACCCGACGGCCTCGGCGCCGTCCAGGTCCGGCGACGAGGCGTAGCTCGCATCGAACTCGCTTATCAGCGGGCCGGGATCGACACCCAGGCCGCGGGCGAGCATACGGATCTGATCGCGGGTCGCAGCGTCGCTGCCCGGTAGTAAAAAGTCGTTGCGCTCGATGGAGCGGATGACCGGTTCCCTGACCCGCGTGTAGTGGCTGACTTCGGCCACCGTCAGGCCCCGCCGGTGCCGCGCCTCGGCCAGTGCTTCGCCGATGCTCACGGCCTGGCTCCGCCGTCCATCACCGATGTCCTTGCCCTCGGGGGATCCGCGTCTTGTATACCCACCGTGAACCAGAACTATCTCCTCGTCCAGAGGCGGGTACCCGATTCGGGACTGATGGGTCTCAGGAGGCGTCGGGGTCTTCGGCGTCGGGGTCTTCGGCGTCGGGGTCTTCGGGTTCCCGGAGCGCGGCCCCTTTGGCGCGGGCCTGATCGGCCAGGCGTTCGGCGAAGGAAGTCAGCTTGGCCCGCAGCGCCTGGCCGGCGGGCCCGTCGGCGGCGCCGAGGATGCGGACGGCGAGCAGGCCCGCGTTGCGGGCGCCGCCCACCGCGACCGTCGCGACCGGGATACCGGCCGGCATCTGAACGATCGAGAGCAGCGAGTCCAGGCCGCCCAGGTTCTTCAGCGGGACCGGGACCCCGATCACCGGCAGCGGCGTGACCGAGGCCAGCATTCCGGGCAGGTGCGCGGCGCCGCCGGCCCCGGCGATGATCACGCGCAAGCCGCGGCTTTCGGCCGAGGAGCCGTACTCGATCATGTCGCGCGGCATCCGGTGCGCGGACACCACGTCGGCCTCGTAGGCCACGCCGAACTCGTCTAGGGCCTCGGCGGCCGCCCGCATCACCGGCCAGTCCGAGTCGCTGCCCATAACAATCCCTATGACAGCCGGGGAAGGGGCCGAAGGGGCCGGGGAAGGGGCCGAAGGGGCCGGGGAAGGGGCGGAAGGGTCGACGCCGGTCAATGGCCGTCCTCCTTGCCCCAGCGGAGGTAGCTAGCCGCGCGGCGGGCGCGGTCGGCTAGTTCCTTCGGGTTCGGGTGATCATGATCGGCGGTGATCGTGACGTGGCCGATCTTGCGGCCGGGGCGGACCGGCTTGCCGTACATGTGGATCTTCACCGTGGGGTCGGCGGCCATGACGTGGATGTAGCGGTCGTAGATGTCGCCGTCATCGCCGCCGAGGACGTTGACCATCACCGTGGCCGGGGCGGTCAGCTGGGGCGAGCCAAGCGGCAGGTCGAGCACGGCCCGCAGGTGCTGCTCGAACTGGGAGGTCCGGGCCCCCTCGATGGTCCAGTGGCCGCAGTTGTGCGGGCGCATGGCCAGCTCGTTGACCAGCAGGCCGGCCGGGGTCTCGAACAGCTCGACCGCCAGCAGGCCGGTCACGCCGAGCTCGGCCGCGATCCGCAGCGCCAGCTCGGCCGCCTGCTCGGCCCGGTCCGGCGCCAGCCCCGGCGCGGGCGCGATCACCTCGCGGCAGATGCCGTCGCGCTGGACCGTCTGCACCACCGGGTACACCGCGCCCTGCCGGTGCGGGGAACAGGCCGCCAGCACCGCGAGCTCCCGGGTGAACTCGACGTACTCCTCGGCCAGGAACGCGAGCCCCGCGCCCTGCCGCAGCACGTCCGCGGCCTGCGCCGCGGAGTCGCACACCCATACGCCCTTGCCGTCGTAACCGCCGCTGACCGCCTTCAGCACCACCGGCCAGCGGCCCGCGGCGAACTCCTGCACCCCGGCCAGATCCGCGACCGGGGCGAACCGCGGGCACGCCACGCCCATCGCCGTCAGCCGCTCCCGCATGGCCAGCTTGTCCTGGGTCAGCCGCAGCGCGGCCGGACCGGGCCGGACCGCCACGCCCGAGCGCTCCAGCGCGGCCAGGTGATCACCGGGCACGTGCTCGTGGTCGAAGGTGAGCACGTCGCACCCGGCCGCGAACGCGCGCAGGTCCGCCAGGCTCCGGTAGTCCCCCAGCTGGGTGCCAGCCCAGACCTGGGCGGCGCTCTCGTCCGGCGCCGCGGCCAGGATGCGCAGCCCGACGCCGAGCTCGATGGCGGCCGGGCAGGTCATCCGGGCGAGCTGGCCGGCCCCCACCATGCCCACCACCGGGGCACCCGGCAGCAGGGAACGGCCCAGGGTACCCGGGTCCGCGGAATCGGTCACGCACCGTACCCTAACCGACCGGCGGCGAGCGGGTGGCGGGCGCACGCAGGAGGATCGTTCCGCCTCATGGTTTTGATCTTTCGAGGCGGGACGTAATGACCCGAAAGTTTACTTTCCGGATACATCCGGCGGAGAATTAAGAAATATGATCGCGCCATCTACCAGGCTGATCAGGCCTTGGCCGAAGGAGCACGCTGATGGCGACACGCGACCAAAATGCCCCGGTCAGTGACCCGGGCGCAGAGCCAGGCGTCCTCGTCCGCGAGGGCACCTACGGCACCCGCGTCCTGGAGGTCGAACCGGGTGGCGCGGAGTTCATCCCGCTGAACGAACGGCACGGCAAGCCGCTGCAGCTGTTCTGGACCTGGACCTCGCCGAACATGGAGTTCGCCACGATCTTCGTCGGCGTGCTCGGGGTGGCCGGCTTCGGTCTCGGCTTCTGGGAGGCGGCGCTGGCCCTGGTCCTGGGCAGCGCGATCGGCGGTCTCACCCAGGGCATCTTGTCGCTACGCGGGCCGAAGTACGGGGTACCGCAGATGGTGCTGAGCCGGTTCGGGTTCGGCTACTGGGGCAACATCTTGCCCGCCGGGCTGAACTCGGTCACGGCCGGCATCGGCTGGTTCGCCGTCAACAGCGTCAGCGGCGCCCTGGCGCTGAACGTGCTGACCCACCTGCCGCAGGTGCTCTGCCTGATCATCATCGTGGCGGTGCAGCTCGTGGTGGCCTTCTTCGGGTACAACCTGGTGCACGTCTTCGAGCGGTACGCCTTCCCGATCCTCACCATCATCTTCCTGATCGCGGCCGGGGTCATCTTGAGCAAGGCGCACCCCGGCGCGCCCCACAAGACCATCCCCGGCGCGTTCCTGATCGAGCTGGGCGCCTCGTTCGGGTACGCGGTCGGCTGGAATCCGTACGCGTCGGACTACACCCGCTACCTCAAGCCGGACACGAGCAAGAAGGCCATCGCCTGGTGGACCGGGGCCGGGCTTTTCCTGTCCTGCGCCGTGCTCGAGATCGTCGGCGCGGCCGTCGGCACCGTGGTCAGCCCGGGCAACGCGCTCGCCGGTCCCGGCGGCATGACCAGCCTGCTGGCCACCCCGCTGGCCGACCTCACGCTGCTGGCCATCGCGCTCGGCGCCGTCTCGGCCAACGTGCTCAACATCTACTCGGGCGCGCTGTCGTTCACCGCCATCGGCATCAAGCTGCCGCTGACGGCGCGGCGGGCGATCGTGGCCCTCGGGTTCGGCATCATCGGCTTCTTCCTGGCCTGGAGCGGGCTGCACGACGCGGGGACCAAGTACGAGAACTTCCTGCTGATCATCGCGTACTGGATCGCCCCGTGGCTGGCCGTGTACTTCTGCGATCTGCTGCTGCGGCGCAACCCGCACGAGAACCTGCTGTTCTCGGCCAGGCGGGAGAACTGGGCCGGACCGGTGGCCATGCTGATCGGGATGGGCATCTCGATCTGGCTGTTCTCCAACCAGACCGAGTACATCGGCGTGGTGCCGACGCACATCGGCTCGGCCGGGGACCTGACCTTCGAGGCCGGCTTCTTGATCACGGCCGTGGTCTACCTGGGCTGGCACGCCATCGCCAGGACCGGACGGGAGACGACGCTCACCACGTGACCGCGGCTGACCTGGGCGGGAAGCTCTGGGTTGTTTCAGAGCTTCCCGTCAGGGAAGGTTAGGGCGGCAGTCAGCCGGAGCCGGTAGCATGTGCGGGTCTCGTTGCAGCCTGGACGGGGGTCTTGGGCGCGCGCAGGCTGTCTGATGTCATGTGGAAAGGACCGTCTCGTATGGTGAGCCTTCGCCGACGTTTCGCCGAACTGATCCCTGAGCTGGCCAAGTTCGGCGTGGTCGGGCTGATCGGATCGGTCATCGATCTTGGTGGCGCCGCCTACCTGCACGGTGACGTCGGCATCGAGGCCATGGCCGCCAAGGCGCTCTCCATCACCGCTGCCACCGTGGTCACCTACCTCGGCAGCAGGTTCTGGACCTTCCGGCACCGGGTCAACCAGGCGCTGCTGCGCGAGGGGACGCTGTTCATCGCGCTGAACGTCGTCGGCCTCGTGCTCGCCGAGGCCGTGATCGCGTTCACCACCTACGGGCTGGGCGCCAAGGGTGCACTGGCGTACAACGCGGCCAGCGTGGCCGGCACCGGCCTGGGGACCATCTTCCGGTACTTCTCCTACAAGAAGTGGGTGTTCCTGGCCGGCGCTCCAGGGGCCGCGGTCGCGGCCGGGGAAGCCGCCGTTTCCGGGATAGTCGATCCCACGGAAACCAGCGAGGCCGCAGCGGTCCTGGCGGGAACGCCGGACGGCTACGGATCGCCGTTGGAGCACCTCGACCCGGCCGACGCGGACCTCAGGCGGCGCTAGGCGGCACCGCTAGGCGGGGCCGCTAGGCCGACACCGCTAGGCGGGGCCGCGCACGGGCTGGGTGCCGGGGCGCAGCGGGTGCCGGGGCAGGAAGACCGCGAACGTGGCCGGCTTGGGCTTGATCAGCACGACGCGGCCGCCGTCCGCGGCGGCCATGGTCCGCGCCAGGGCCAGGCCCAGCCCGGTTCCCTCGGGACGGCCGCTGACGCTGCGCTCGAAGATCCGGGACACCAGCTCCGCCGGGACGCCGTTCCCCTCGTCCCGGACCTCGATCACCACCGAACGCGCGCTCTGTGAGGTCTGCAGGGTGACCGTGCCCCCGCCGTGCATGAGCGCGTTGTCCAGCAGCGTCGCGAGCACCTGAGCCAGCCCGCCGGGGGTGACGTGCGCCTGCAGGCCGCGCACGCCGATCACCTCGAGCTTGCGCCGCGCCCGCCGGAACGCGGGTTCCCACTCGACGACCTGCTGCCGCACGATCTCGTCGATACCCGTCAGCGCGGCCGAGGCCGCGGTCGCCCGCCGGGCCGGGCTGAGCAGCTGGGTCACCACGTCGGCCAGCCGCTCGGCCTGGGTCAGGGCCGCGTTGCCCTCTTCCCGGACCACATCGGGATCATCCGCGGCCGCGATCATCTCTTCCAGCCGCATCGACAACGCGGTCAGCGGCGTCCGCAGCTGATGGGAGGCATCCACCGCCAGTTCGCGGTCCGCGGCGAGCAGGCTGCTGAGCCTGCGGGCGGAGCTGTCGAGCCCGTCGGCCACCTGATCGAGGTCGGGCACCCCGTACCGGCGGCCGAGCGGGCGCGGATCACCCGCCCCGAGCCGTCCGGCCGCCTCGGCGAGCTCTTCCACCGGCCGGGCCAGCCTGCCCGCGAACACCGCGGCCAGCCAGGTGGCCAGTGCGGTCGCCACGACGATGAACGCGGCCAGCACGGTCAGCGCGGCTGCCCCGCGGCCGGCGCTGATCACCAGCGCGGGCACGCCCACGATGAGGATGGCGACGGCCGCCACGGCGAAGCTGGAAAACCACAGTTTCCTGCGCACCGTTCAGCCGCGATCAGTCGCCGCGTTCAAAGCGGAACCCGACGCCCCGCACGGTGGTGATGTACCTGGGGCTGTGCGCGTCGTCGCCGAGCTTGCGGCGGAGCCAGGAAATGTGCATGTCGAGCGTCTTGGTCGAGGTCCACCACTTCGCGTCCCACACCTCGCGCATGATCTGCTCGCGGGTGACCACCTTGCCCGCGTCCCGCAGCAGGATCCAGAGCAGGTCGAATTCCTTGGTGGTGAGGTCAAGCTCGGCGTCGCCGTGCCAGGCCCGGCGGGCGTCCGGGTCGATCCGGACGCCGTGCGCGGCCGAGCCTTCCGCCGTACCCCGCCGCAGCAGGGCCCGGACCCTGGCCAGCAGCTCGGCCAGCCGGAACGGCTTGGTGACGTAGTCGTCGGCCCCCGCGTCCAGGCCCACCACCGTGTCCACCTCGTCGGCCCGGGCGGTCAGGATCAGCACCGGCACGGCGTACCCGCCGGCCCGGACCCGCCGGCACACCTCGAGCCCGTCCAGCTCGGGCAGGCCGATGTCGAGCAAGATCAGGTCGACGCCTTCGCCCAGGGCCCGGTCGAGCGTCGTCGGCCCGTCCGCCGTGACTTCCACCTCGTATCCCTCCCGGCGCAGCGCGCGAGACAGGGGTTCGGAGATCGAAATGTCATCCTCGGCGAGCAGCACGCGAGTCATAAGTAAATAGTAAAGGAACGGTAAAAATCAGCGCCCGCCAGCTCGGGGCTAGCGGCTCACGGCTGGTTCCGCTCGTTCCGCTCGAGCCGACGCTGTTCCTCCTCGACCAGCCGGAACAGCGTCGCCTGCACGGATTCCACCCGCGGGATGTCCCTCAGCAGGATCTGGCCGTGCTCGGCGGCCGACTCCACCACCAGCCGCCCGCTGCCCAGCAGGCGGTCGAGCGGCCCCCTTTCGAACGACACGTCGTTGATCCTGGCCAGCGGAATGTCCCGGCCGTGCCGGGTCACGATGCCGTCCCGCATGCGCAGCCGCCGGGTGGTCAGCTCGTACGTCGTCGTCCGCCAGCGCAGCACCGGCACCATCAGCCAGAGCATCAGGGCGAGGATGGCGACCACCGCCACCCCGAGCCGTTCGGCCGCCGCCGCCGAGCCGGACGGGATCACCGCCTCGATCACCAACGCGACCGCGACCACGACGAACGCAAAGAAGAACGGCCGGATCAGCGTTTTCCAATGCGGCCGCAGCCGCAACACCGGCCGCTCATCCTCGGTGAGCGGGTATTCGTACGCCATACCGCACATATTGGCACGCCCCGGCCGAGCCGACGGGCCGCGCCGCCGCCCCTGGGGTCGGGAGGGGCACACTGCCTCAAATCGGTCCATAGGCTGGCGAAGCACCAATAAGGTGAGCTGATGGACTGGGCTCGGCTGGGCGGGGTCGTGCGGCGGCACTGGCTCTTCGGGCTCGCCCTGGCCGGCGCCATCGCGGTGCGGGTCCTGGTCATGCTGGCGTTCCGGCCGATCATGTGGTTCGGCGGCGACTCCGCGTCCTACCTCGCGACCGGGCTGCGGCTGATCCCGGACCCGGGCCGGGTCGGCGGTTACGGCTTCTTCCTGTGGCTGCTGCGGCCGCTGCACAGCTTCACCGTGGTGGCCGCCGTCCAGCACGCGATGGGCCTGGTCATCGGCGTGCTCATCTACCTGCTGGTGCGCCGGTACGGGCTGCCCGGCTGGGTCGCGACCCTCGCCGCCGTCCCGGTGTTCTTCGACGCCTATCAGCTCCAGCTTGAATCGGACGCGGTACCCGACGTCCCGTTCGGATTCATGGTTTTCATCGCCCTTTACCTGCTGCTTCGCTCCCCCGCGGAACGGCGGCCGAGCCGCACGGTGCCCGCCGCCTTCGTGGTCGGCGCGACCGCGATCGTCTGGCCGGTGGGGCTGGTGCTGCTCGCGGTGCTGCTGATTACGCTGGTGATCCGGCGGTCTGGCTGGCTCGTCCTGGCCGCCGCCGTCCTGGCCGGGGCGCTTCCCGTGGTGGGCTACGCCGGCTGGTTCAGCCTGCACGAGCACAAGTTCAGCCTGAGCCAGAGCAACGGCGTGTACCTGTGGTCGCGGACGATGTCGTTCGCGAACTGCGCGGTGATCAAGCCGCCGGCCGACGAACGGGCGCTGTGCCCGCCCGCAGGCCCGCGGATGGCCGCCTCGCTGTACATCTGGGACGAGAACTCGCCGTTGCGGGCGATGCCAGGCGGCCGGTTCTCGGCGCGGACCAACGCCCTCGCGCTGAACTTCGCGGTGCGCGCCGTCGAGGCGCAGCCCGGCGGGTACCTGACCGCGGTCGGGCACGACTTCGCGCTGAGCTTCTACTGGGACCGGCCGGTCCATCCCGACGCCGGCATCGTGGACAGGTACCAGTTCGCCGACGCGACGACGGCGTGGGTGCCGGCCGGCATGCGCGCCATCGGAGGCGGAACGGTCGCCAGCGACCAGGCTGCCTACAACGGCGGCGCTCCGGCCCCGACGCGGGCCGTCCAGCCGTTCGCCTCGTGGCTCGTGAGCTACCAGCGGTACGTCTACCTGCGGGGGACGCTGCTGGCGGTGATCCTGTTCGGCGGCGGCGTCGCGATGATCGTCCGGTGGCGCGTTCGGCGCGGCCGGGGGCGGACTGGGGAACCGGGCCGCCGGGGGGCGGGGGCGCTGCCGTGGGCGTTCGCGGTGACGATCCTGCTCGTGCCGCCCATGGTGGCGGACTTCGACCTGCGCTACCTGGTGCCGGCCATACCGGCCGCGTGCCTGGCGGCGGCGCTGGCGTTCGCGCCGCGCGCGGCTCCTTCCGGTCAGCGCAGGTGGACCACGTCGCCGGCCGCGACGGGGACCTCGGCCTCCGGGAGCGCGGCACCGGACGAGACGCGGACCAGCAGCCTGCCGTCGGGGTCGACGCCGGCCGCCAGGCCGGAGACCAGCTGACCGCCCGGTAGCTCCACCCGGACACGGCGGCCGATCGTGGCGCACAGGCGGGTGTACTCGGCCCGCAGCCCGCACCGGTCCGGATCACCGCCGGCCTGCCGCCAGGCCTGATACCAGTGCTCGAAGGCGGCCAGGATCTCGGTGAGCAGCCGCTCCCGGTCGGCCGGACCCGGAGCGGCCAGGACGCGGAGGGAGGTCGCGGGCAGCGCGCCGCCCGGGCCCGGGCCCGGCGGCGGCAGTTCGCTGGGCTCGGTGGACACGTTCAGGCCGATGCCCACGACGACCGCCTCACCGACCGCCTCGGCCAGGATCCCGCCGAGCTTGGCCGGGCCCGCCAGGACGTCGTTCGGCCATTTCAGCCGCGCGTCGACCCCGGCCGCGACGCGCACCGCCGAGGCGACCGACACCCCGGCCAGCAGCGGAAGCCAGCCGCGGCGGGCGGGTGAAACGGTGCCCGGCCGCACGAGCAGGGAGAACGTCAGGGCCGCCCGCGGCGGAGACACCCAGCTCCGGCCCATCCGGCCGCGTCCCGAGGTCTGCTCCTCGGCGGCGAGCACGACACCTTCCGGCGCGCCGGCGACCGCCCGGGCCAGCAGGTCGGCATTGGTCGAGCCGGTCGAGGCCAGCACCTCGACGGCACGCCACAGGCCACCTGGCCTGACCAGGGCGCGGCGCAGGACCGCGGCGTCCAGGGCGTCCCGGTCAGCCGCGGCGGCCCGCCCGGCTTTTTCCGCGGCGACATGGCCGGGTGTATCGTCCTCGGCTCGCATCATTACCCACTATTGTTCAGGTTCCAGGAGGTGGGAAATCCGTGAACGGTCTCAGAACCAGGCCGCGCCGCAGCGTGGACGGTGACAGCGTGTCGCCGCGCCAGCGGAGCTGGCAGCTATGGCCACCGGAGATCTCCTGGGACGCCGGCCCGCTGGCCGCCCGGGTCCGAGGCACCGCCGGCCGGCTGACCCCGGCCGCCCTGTGGCGGAACCACCGCCTGTTCACCATCGCGGCCTGCCTTGCTGTGATACCCCGGGTCATCGCGGCGCTCGGGTTCTCACCTGCCCTGCTCATCCAGGACTCGTTCGACTACATGAAAGAGGGTGTCCACCTCTTCCCGCTTTCCGGGCTACGGCCGGAAGGGTATTCCGCGCTGCTCCGCCTGCTCGAGCCGTTCCATAGCCTGCTGCTCATCACCACGCTGCAGCACCTGATGGGGATCGCGCTGGGCGTGATCATCTACGCGGTGCTGCGCACCCGCGGGCTTCCCGCCTGGGGAGCGACGCTCGCCGCCGTGCCGACGCTGTTCGACTCACGGCAGATCTGGCTGGAATCCTCGATCCTGCCCGACACCCTGTTCACCTTCGTGCTGATGATCGCCGTCGCGATCCTGATTGTCCGGCCCAAGCCGACGATCTGGCAGGCCGTCATCGTCGGCCTGCTGGTGTCCTGGGCGTCGGTCATCCGCGGCAACGGCGCCCCGGTCATCGTCATCATCCTCGCCTTCCTGCTCCTCCAGCGGGTCGGCTGGCGGGTGTTCACCGCGTGCCTGGCGGCGTTCGCGGTCCCGGTGGCGGGTTATGCGCTGGTGTTCCTCGTGGAAAACGGCCAGTTCAACATCACCAACAGCAGCGGGTTGTTCCTGTGGTCACGGACCATGTCGTTCGCCAACTGCTCGATCATCAACCCGCCCGCCGACCTGCGCGCGCTGTGCCCGACCGCGCAGCCGAACCATCCGACCTCGCCCGCCCCGGCCTGGTCCGTGCCGGCGATGCTGGACGGGCGCAGCCCCGCCGATTACCTGTGGGCGCCGGGGGCGTGGTACGAGATCGACAAGGACCCGGGCATCAACGCCTACAACAACAAGCTGGCGATGGAGTTCGCCGAGAAGGCCATCGAAGCCCAGCCAGTCGACTACCTCAAGTCGGTGGGCGTGGGCGTGTTCGAGACGTTCTTTGCCACCGACAGGTCGGAGGCGTACCTGTCGGATCACTTCACCGTGGCCCCGCACATCCCCACGCTCGCGCCGTACATGAAGTACTGGGAGCACAGGTACGCGCACACCAGCTCGAACACGCACGTGGTCCAGCCGTGGGCGTACTTTATGTTCCTGTACCAGCTGCCGGTGTGGTTTCCCGGGTGGGTCTTCTTCGCCGTGATGGTGGGCGGGCTGGTCCTGCTGATCGCGAGATGGCGGCGTGGCTGGGGTAAATTCGCGGGCCTGGCCTGGGGGGTCGCGGTCGTCAACCTGGTGGTGCCGATCGCGGCCCACGAGCTCGACTACCGGTACGCGCTCTCGGCGGTTCCGTTCGCCTGCCTGGCCCTCGGGCTGGCGTTCCTGCCGAAGCGGGCGCTGACCGCCGGGCCGGCGGCCGTTGCGCCGGCCGCCATGCCGCCGGCCGCTGACGCGCCGGCGGCCGACCCGCCGGCGGCCGACCCGCCGGCGGCCGACGCGCAGGCGGCCGTTTCGGGGCCCGACGAGGCGGACGAGGATTAGTCGCTGACGCGGATGCGCAGGCGGCGGAAGCCCTTGCCCTTGCTCTCGATCTTGACGACCTGGATCCGGCCGACCTGGCTGGTCGACGCGACGTGGGTGCCGCCGTCCGCCTGCTGGTCCAGGCCCACGATGTCGACCACGCGCACGTCCTTGACCTCCGGCGGCACCAGGTTGGTGGCGGTGCGGATGATGTCGGGCAGGGCGAACGCCTCGTCCCGGGGCAGCACGCGTACGTCGATGCGCCGGTCGGCGCGGATCTCGGTGTTGCAGGCGGCCTCGACCACGTCCCGGAAGCCGGCCGGCACCTCCGGCAGGTTGAAGTCCATCCGCGCGGTCAGCGGCTCCATGTTGGCGCCGGTGACCAGCGCCCCGAAGTCGCGGAACACCACCCCGCACAGCACGTGCAGGCCGGAGTGCGTGCGCATGAGCGCGGTCCGGCGGTCATCTTCGATGGCGCCGCGGACCGCGGTGCCTGGCGGCGGCAGCGGATCGCCCTCGGCCGGGATCAGGTACAGGTCATCGCCCTTGCGCGCCCCTTCGATCCGGGTCTGCACCCCGCCCCACAGCAGGACGCCGTGGTCCGGCGGCTGGCCGCCGCCGCCCGGGTAGAAGGCCGACCGGTCAAGCACGATCCCGTCGGCGCCAGCTGCGAGCACCGTTCCTTCCCATTCCCGCAGCGTCTGGTCGTCCAGCTCAAGCCGGTGCGTGCGATAGCTCATCCCGGCAGCCTACCGACGCGCGCGGGCGAGGGTCAGCCGGTGTTCTGCAGGCCGGCGGCGACGCCGTTGACGGTCAGGAGCAGGAGGCGCTCCAGGCGGGCGCGTTCTTCGTCGGGAATGGGGCCGCGCAGCGCGGCCAGGGCCCGCAGCTGCAGGTAGGACAGGGCGTCCACGTACGGATCACGCAGCGCGACCGCCCGGGAAAGCACCTGCTTGTCGGCCAGCAGCCGGTCGTGGCCGGTGACCGCGAGCACCAGCAGCCGGGTCAGGTCGTACTCGGCGAGCACCCGCTCGGTCAGGTCATCCCGCCCGCCCAGGGCCAGGTAACGCGCCCCGATGAGCCGGTCCGTCTTGGCCAGGCTCATCTCCGCGTTGTCGAGCAGCACGGTGAAAAGCGGCCAGTCGCGGTAGGCGCGCCGCAGCACCTCGGCGTCGCCGGCGTCCGTTATGGCGGCAAGCCCGCTGCCCAGGCCGAACCAGCCGGGCAGGTTCATCCGGGTCTGCGACCAGGCGAAGACCCAGGGGATGGCGCGCAGGTCGGTCAGGTCCATGGTGGCCACGGCGCCCGGACCGGCCGGGGTTTTCGAGACCAGGCCGCGCTTGGCCGGCCGGGACCCGATGCGCAGCTGGCCGATCTCGCCCAGCGGGCTGATCCGGGCGAACCAGTCGGCGAACCCGTCCGCCTCGACCAGGGCCCGGAACACCGAACGCGCGGCCGCGTCGATCCGGTCGGCCACGTCGCGGTAGGTGGCGGCCGCGGCCGCGTTCCGCTCCGCGATCCGCGGTGACGAGGCGAGCAGCACCGCGGAGCTGACCTGCTCCAGGTGCCGTTTGGCGATCACCTGCCGGCCGTACCTGGCGAAGATGACCTCGCCCTGCTCGGTGACCTTGAACGACCCGTTCACCGAACCAGGCGCCTGGGCGAGCACGGCGCGGCCGGCCGGGCCGCCGCCGCGGCCGAGCGCGCCGCCCCGGCCATGGAACAAGGTCAGCCGCACCGCGTGGTCGGCGGCCCATTCGGCCAGCTTGGCCTGGGCGTCGAACAGCCGCAGGGTGGCGCTGGCCGGCCCCAGTTCCTTGGCCGAGTCGGAGTAGCCGAGCATCGCCTCGAGTTCCCGGCCGCCCGCGGCGAGCCGCCGGGTGACCTCAGGGATCGCGAGCATGCCGGTCAGCACGTCCGGCGCGTTGGTCAGGTCCGCCGCGCTCTCGAACAGCGGCACCACGTCGAGCTCGGGGACCGCGCCGCCGGCCGTCGCGTAGCGGGCGAGTTCGTAGACCGCGGCGATGTCATCGGCGGACCTGGTGAAGCTCACCACGTAACGCCGGCACGCCTCCGCGCCGAACCGGTCCTGCACCCAGGCCACCGCGCGGAACGTCGCCAGCACTTCGGTGGTCTCCGCCGACCAGGACCCGCCGTCCAGGCCGGAACCGTCCTCGAACCCGGGCGGGCCGGCGGCCCGCAGCTCGGCCAGCGCCCGGGCGTGCACCTCGCTGTGCTGCCTGACCTCCAGGCCGGCCAGGTGGAAGCCGAACGTCTCGGCCTGCCAGATCAGGTGCTGCAGCTCGCCGAAGGCCTGCTTGGCGGCGCCCGCCGCCGCCAGCGACTCCTGGACGACCCGCAGGTCGGCGAGGTAGTCCGCCGGCCGGGCGTAGGCCAGGTCGGCGTGGCGCGTGCGCGTCGCGGCCAGGCGCTGCGCCACGTACAGCAGGTAGGTCCGGTAGGGCTCCTGCGGTGACCGTTCGGTGATCTCGGTCAGAAGCTCCGGGTGCGCGGCCGAGGCGGCCGCCAGGGCGCGCCGCAGCGGGGCGGCGGGCGGCGCCGACCCCTCGTGCAGGGTCAGGGCCCGGCCGATCCTGGTCGTGGTGGTCTCAAGCGCGCGCAGGGCGTGCTCGGCCTGGATCGTGGCCGCCTCCCGGGTGACCTGGGCGGTGACGAACGGGTTGCCGTCCCGGTCCGCGCCCACCCAGCTGCCGAACCGCAGGAAGGCCGGCACCGGCGACGGCGTCTGCCCGCTGGCCGGCCCGGCCAGCGCCCGGTCGAGCTCCCGGTACACGACGGGGACGACGCGGAACAACGTCTCGTCGAACGCGGCCATGACCGTGCGGACCTCGTCGATCGGGTCCATCGCCTTGACCCGCAGCTGTGACGTCCGCCACAACAGGTCGATGTTCTCGTGCAGGACGCGCCGCGTCTCGGCCCGGTCCGCGGCACCCGTGCGCGGGTCATCCAGCACGTCGAGCAGCTCGCTGACCCGCCGCAGCACCGA
>Ga0302229_10001651_pt1 | contig 16808 bp, 11 predicted proteins | sample II_Palsa_N1_3_FD_193518 | JGI IMG/M metagenome (GOLD analysis project Ga0302229, IMG submission 193518) | Peat permafrost microbial communities from Stordalen Mire near Abisko, Sweden - II_Palsa_N1_3 | ecosystem: Environmental > Terrestrial > Soil > Palsa > Peat permafrost | place: Sweden... | reverse complement strand
CCGCCCGGACTCCCACCTCTCGGTAACGGACATATGCTCTCACGCTCAGTGTCCAGTGGCCACAAGCTGCGGATCACAAGATCCGTGCCCGCCGCGTGCCCGGCTACGGGTAGTCACGGTCACCCGCAAGCAAAACCAGCGCGCACGACCGTGGAAGGTGCCCAGGGCGCCGCGCCCCGCGCGGCAGGCGCACATACCGGTAAGTGCCAGGTGATCATGGAAGCTGCCACGCTTCGCGTGGCCCCCGCGCATAACGTGTCGCGTCTGCTGCCCGCAGAAGTCTGCAAGCAGCGCGGAGGAGTTCGTCAGAGCCGGGCGCCGAGTTCGAGCACGCTGGTGTCGAACTCGAGGTAGGACTCCTCTGGGCCGGGTTTTAGGCCTGCCTGCTGGAACGCCGGCATGAGCCGCTCGGCTGCGAAGAGGTCGGCGTGAGCTTTGTCGTCCCAGACATCCACGATGTGCAAGGCGCCGTCGGTCTCTCCGACGATGAGGGCGAGGCGGCCGGCCGGGGGTTCGGGACCGAGCACATCGGCGACCGCCTGGTAATCGCTGAGGCTGTGGCCGGGAACATGACTGATGTGGGTGTACGGCATCGTGTTCTCCCTTTTTGGTTGTGGCTGTTCAAGGAGAACGATGACAGGAGACGGCACGGCGTTCGTCCGCCGAATTACTCAATCGCGGTACTCATCTGGCGGGCGATGACCCATGACGTGATCTGGCTGCGGTTCGCCAAGCCGAGCTTGGTGAGGATGTGCTGCACGTGGTTCTGGGCGGTCCGCTCCGAAAGGAACAGGGCCGAGGCGATCTCGCGGTTGGACTTGCCCGCGGCGACCAGCCCGGCGACCTCTAGCTCCCGTGCTGTCAGCGTTGATGCCGTCGGCTGACGAGGGGATGGCCCCTGGGCTAGGGCTCGGGCCCGCTGCAGCCAGGGTCGCATCCCGAGTTCGGACGCGGCGGCTGCGGCACGCCGGGCAAGCTGGCGGGACCGTTCGGCATCGTCGTCGCTGCCTCGCTGGGCGAGCGCGGCGGCCAGCTCACAGTCCGCCTCGACGGCGAATGCGGCGGCGCCGGTGGCCCGGCACGTGCCGGCCGCGGCGGTAAGCTCCGATTCGGCCTCGTCCCAACGCCCGAGGTGGGCCGCGGCGCGGCCGCTGTGCAGCTCAACCGGACCGAAGTAGCTGGCGTTGCCTGCCCCTGTGACGGCGTGACGTCCCTGGTCGGCCAGCAGCCGGTCGCGCAGCACGGCGACATCGTCGTCCTCGCCGAGGGCAGCCGCCACCAGCGACCCGACAACCCAGGCCGGGATCCGGAAGTAGGGCGGCGGCCGCCACGAGGACACCGGGCCGGCCCGCCGGTAGGCCACCGCCGCATCCTCCAGCCGGCCGGATTCCGCCAGTACCAGGGCGGGACCGATGTGGCCGAAGAGCTCGTTACGTACCTCGGTGGTGTCGGGAGGCGTGTCGGCCAGCACAGTGAGTGCACCGGTTCGGTCGTGACCGATGTGGTGGCCAAGTGCCGTGGCCAGGCTCATGTAGGCGCCCATTGCTCCTGGGTGGCCGACGGCGCGGAGGGTGTCGAACGCGGCCCGGCCCAGCTCAAGGGCCGGGGTGAACTCACCGCGTGCCTGCGCCAGCGCGGCCTTGGTACGCAGCAGATGCCACCGGGGAAAGGGGCCGTCGGCCTGCTTGACGCACCATTCGAGCCGCCCGAGCGCCGCGGCGATTCCGGCCAGATCGCCGCGTTCCCACAAGGCGTCGATGACCCAGAGCCGGCCCCGCATTTCTGTCGTTGTGCGGCGCAGGCCAAGACCCATCTCAACCATCCGCGCGGCGATGGTGTCGCGCTCCGCCAGGTTTTCCGGGCCGCTGCACGCCAGCTGGCGGGCGCCCAGGGCGGCGATGACTGCGATGCCGTCGGCCGACCGGTCGGCGAGTTCCAGCGCTGTCCGGCTGGCCTGGTCGGCAGCGGCGTGCTCACCGAGATAAACCGATGCCTCGGTGGCCCGAGCCAGCAGCCGCGCCCGATACGCCGCCTCGGGTTGGGGGGCTGCCGACAGGGCGTCGTCGCACCAGCGGCGCACATTGAGATCCCAGGCCAGGTCGCCGATCGGCTCGACGGTGAGGGCAGCGTCACCGATCAGATCGGGCCGCCCGATGCGCTGCGCGATGGCGACGGCCTTCTCGCATGCCGCCCGGCAGCCTTCCAGGTCGCTCGACCGCCACTGGGCGTCGGCGAGGTCGATCAGCAACCGGCAGCGTTGCTCGTCGCCCGGATCCGGGTCGCCAATATCCAGCGCCATCTGAAACAGGCGGGCCCCTTCCTCGTAAGCCAGGCTCCGCACCGCTTCGTGCCCGGCCCTGACGGCCCACTCGACGGCGTTGGCCCGCTCGCCCGTGACTGCCACCACGGCCCAGTGCCGGGCTAGATCGGCCAGCCGGGGGGCCAGGTGGCCGGCATACCTGCGCTCGATCGCCTGCGCGGCCATCCGGTGCAGGTCAGCTTTCTCCGCTATCGGCAGGCCAGCCTCCACAGCGTCGCGTATCAGGCCGTGGCCGAAGCGCCACTCGCCCGCCGTGGCGGTCGCTTCCAGCAGACCGGAGTCCCTGGCCTCTTCCAATGACTGCATGCAGGCCATGACCGGGTAATCGATAAGGGAGGCGGCGATCGCGACCGCGAACTGCTCGCCCAGCACAGCGGCTGCCCCCAGCAGCCGGCGGGTCAGCGGCGAGAGCCGCTCGACGCGAGCGCTGATCAGCTCGATCACCGAGGCCGGTACGGTGACATCGCTCCCGGCCCAAGCCGGCAGAGTCCGCGCCACCTCCCGCACGTAGAACGGATTTCCGCCGGTCATGCTGTGCAGCGCGGCCCCGGCTGCGGCGGACAGGGGCATGTCCGAGACGGCCTCGGCGCAGCGGGTCGTGTCAGCCGCCGACAGCCCGCTCAGCTCGACCTGCTCGGTGAGCGGCTCGCGAATGAGGTCTGCCAGAACTGCCCGCCAGCCAGCGGTGGTGTCGGCTCTCGTCGTCCGGTGGGTCGCCAGCACGAGCAACCGCACCTCGCGCAGCTCTCGGGCCAGGTGCCGCAGCAGAAGCAGCGACGGCTGATCCGCCCAGTGCACATCGTCCAGGACCAGCAAAACCGCCCTGCCGACCGCCGAAGCGAACAACTGCCGGGTCGCGTCCTCAAAGAACGCGAAGCGCTCCGTCTCCTGATCCGGCTCGTACCGGCCGATGCCATGAGCGGAGAGGACTTCAGGAGAAGGCAACGCCTGCCGCCACAGCCAGAACGGCGGAGCACCGCGGTCCTCTGACGCCCTCGCCCACACCACGCCCGCGCCGTAACTCGCCGAGGCCATCTTCGCCAGCTCCGACGCCAGGCGGGTCTTGCCGATCCCCGGCTCACCACCGCACAACACCAACCTGGGCTGCCCTTCGACCGCCGCCATGAGCCAGCCGCGCAAATACGCCAGCTCCCGGCGCCGACCAACGAACTCGCCTTGGACCACAGCTCCGACCTTAGTGCCTGCAACCCTCAGGTCAGGACCCATCAGGTCGCCCTCGGGGCCGCGGTCGAGCCGGGTGGCGCATGAAGTGACACCGGATCCGACGCGGGAACATATCGCAGCTGATCCTGACAGTTAGGTGCCTGCAGCCTTGCCAGACCGGAGGCCAGGCGCAGGATAATCGTTGCGGGCCTGGCGAAGGAGAAAACACGATGGGTGACAGCGACCCCGGCTACCAGTTCGGCGGTGGTATCGGTGACGACGAGCTGGGCCGCCTTGAGGCGCAGAGCGCGGCGCTGGCCCCGGCGACGCGGATGATCTTCGCCGAGGCGGGCATCCAGCCCGGCATGCGGGTGCTGGATCTGGGCTGCGGGGCCGGAGACGTGGCTTTCGTGGCCGCCGACCTGGTGGGACCCGACGGCTCCGTGGTCGGCGTCGACCGCTCTCCGGAGGCGCTGGCCCGGGCTCGGCTGCGGGCAGGACAACGCGGCCTGAAGCAGGTGCGTTTCCTGGAGGGCGACCTCCAGGATCCAGCCCCAGGCGGGCCTTTCGACGCGATCGTCGAGCGGCTGGTCCTGATGTGGATTCCCGACCCGGCCGCGCTGCTGCGACAGCAGGCAACGGTGCTGCGCCCTGGCGGCCTCGTCGTGCCAATCGAAATGGATCTCGCCACGATCCGGTGGCTGCCACAGACCCCGTTTGCCACCCAGGTCAAGTCCTGGCTGGTCCAAGCGTTCGCCAAGGCCGGGATCTCCACGCTTGGCCCACGGCTGTGGACCATTGTCCAAGAGGCCGGGCTGCGCCCGCTAGGGATGATCGGGATTCAGGCGCACTTCGGACCCGGCGATCCCGTCGGCATCGCCACAGCAGTGGAGAACATGCGTCTCGCCGCGCCGCTGATCGTGGGCACCGGAGTCGCCACTGCCGAGGAGATCGGCATGGAGACGTTTGAGCAACGGCTGAGGGACGAACAACAGCAAAGCCAGGCAGTAGCCGCTAACCCCATCCTGCTCAGCGCGTGGGCGACAACCGGACCGGAGTAACGCCGGCGACCCGCTCACCCGGTCAGCTGCTCGTCTCTCCGCCGGCCTTTCCGCCGAGCGGCATCCCCGCTGGAGATTTGGACGAGTGTAACGCCGGACCCCATGCCGGGTCAGCGTACTGCCGCGCCGACGCCGCCATCGGACGGGGCGCGCAGAGAAGCATCAGCGCAACCGGTGTACTCCAAGGCACCCGATCCACCGCGGAGCCTGGATCCACCGCGGTAACCGGAGAACCCCTCCGCCTGGCGTGGCGGTAGCGGGTCCTGTGGCGGCTGTGACGTCCAGGGGCGGGGGCGGAGCGATCACGCGCTCACCGTAGCTCGATGGTTAACCGGCGGGCAGGCCGGACCGCTGCACACAGCTGGCGTGCTCCCCTCTGCCTGGCCTGTGTGCGGCAAGGCCGGGTGGCCACGCCTCCCGGCCCCTGCCCGCAGCGGAGTCACGTCGTGAACGTGGCCTCCATCACCAGACGGCGCGTTGCTCTAGCCGGACGATTGGGGGATTTATCAAAGAGCCTCTTTCCAATAAGTTGCTACAACCATGGATTCCGGCCCGTGGGCAATGAGCGCAGAGGGTCCAGCGATGCGCGTGGTGCGCATGTGCCACCCCGGCGCCGCTAATACCCCGCTGGCGCTGGATTCGCGGCTGACTGGTCAGCGCCAGGTGACCGCGGCGGCGCGGAAGTAGGTGAGGTCGTCCTGCGCCCAGAGGCGGGCGTGCCGGGCGAGGCGGTCGCGGTGGTCGGTCCAGCTGGCGGCCTGCGGGTCGCTCCAGGCCTTGTGGGCGACGCCGGGCAGGCGGGGCAGCAGCAGGAAGGACAGGTCGGCGAAGTCAGCGACGGTCTCGGCCCAGACCGCGGCCTCGACGCCCCCGACCTGAGGGGGGTGCGGACGCTGTGAGGGATGCGCGGCCTGCGGGGGGCGGGTGAGGGCGAGTGCTTCGGCGGGGTCCCAGGCGAACGAGTGGGCGAGGGTCTGGGGGGCATAGAGGCGCAGGCCGACGCGGGCCTGGCGGTCGGCCTGGGTGGGATCAGCGGACGGGCCGGCGTAGGGGACGTCGAGGTAGCAGTGGCTCTGCGGGGACACGATCACTCGCGCCGACGCGGCGGCCGCGGTCTGGACGTCGCGGCGCGAGCGGGCGAGGTCCGCGTGCATCTGGGCCCGGACATCGGGCGGCACCGAGGCGGCCAGGGGAACGCCGGACACCCAGTACTGGATGAGGTCGCCAGGACCGAGGCCAGCCCGGGCCGACTCCTGCCAGCCCAGCGGGCGCCGGCCGGCCGCGCGGACCAGATCCCGGACTCGCCGGACGAACGACACGTAGAGGTCGTGCGGCATCGCGCCGGGCTCGTCCGCGCCGATGTGCAGGTACGGGCCAGGGAAGATCCCGGCCACACCCGCTAGGACCTCCTCCACCAGCGGGAACGTCGTGGGCAGGTCCGGGTCGAGCCAGGCGCCGCCGTTCCGGCCGCTGTCCAGCTCCGGGCGCAGCCGAACGAGCGCCGAGGCGTGTCCCGGCATATCGACCTCGGGGACCACGGTGACGAAACGGTCCGCGGCGTAGCCGACCAGCCCGCGAAGATCCTCGGCGCGGTAGCAGACGGAGTCGGGCTCCCCGCACCCGGCCGGCAGGCGCCAGCCCTGGTCGTCGGTCAGGTGCAGGTGCAGCACGTTGAGCTTGTACAGCGCGAGCAGGTCGATCACCCGGCGGACCTCGCCGGGGGTGAAGAACGTGCGGGCCAGGTCGAGGGAGAGGCCACGCCAGGCGTAGCGGGGCGCGTCGAGGATCCGGCCGCACGGCAGCGACGGCTCCCGATCATCGGCCAGCAGCTGGATCAGCGTGGTCAGGCTGCGCGCGACGCCGGCCGGGGCCGCGGCCCGCAGGACGACCTGGCCGGGCTCGACCGTCAGCAAGTACCGCTCGTCGGCGGGGTCGCCGCCGGGTGAGACGCCTAGGGGGGCGGGGAGCGTGCCGAGTTCGGGTCCGGCCGCGAGCTCGATTCGGACGGACGGTTCGGCCGACCCGGGCCGGGCGGCCAGCGGCGCGACCGGCGGCCCGGGCACGGGTGTGACGGGTAGGGGTGTGACGGGCAGGGTGGTGCGGCGGGTGAGCTCGGCGCAGAATCGCTCGACGAGCGGGGTGAGGCCGGGCGCGGTGTAGACGATCCTCGTGCCGGGGCGCAGCGCGAACCGGCCTGCGCGACCCTCGAACCGGAGCGGGGCCGGTATGACCGGATGGCTCATCGCGCCGGGCTGTCCGCCGAGAACGAGCCGGCCTGCATCAGCGCGACGTGGCACGCGGCGGACTGCCCCGGCGCCACCTCGCCGAGCTGCGGCGTGACGTAACGGCACGCCTCGATGGCGAACGGGCAGCGCGGCTCGAAGCGGCACCCGGGCGCCGGATTGACGACCTTCGGCGGCTCGGCCGCGTCGGCGGGTCCGGAATCGTCGCGCGGGGCTTTCGGGTCCGGCAGCGCCGACAGCAGGAGCTGCGTGTAGGGGTGGCGGGGCGCGGTCAGCACCTGCTCGGCCGGGCCGACCTCGACGATGTGACCGGCGTACATGACGATCAGCCGGTCGGCCACGTACCGCGCCGAGGCGAGGTCGTGCGTGATGTACAGAATGGACACGTCCTCGCGCGCGCGCAGCTCGGCCATCAGGTTCAGCACGCCCACCCGGATCGAGACGTCCAGCATGGACACCGGCTCGTCGGCGACGATGAGCTTGGGCCGCAGCGCGAGCGCTTGCGCGAACCCGATCCGCTGGCGCTGGCCGCCGCTCAGCTCGTAGGGGTACTTGCTGAGCATGGTCTCGGCCGGCTGCAGGCCCACGGCCTCCATGACCCGGACGGCTTCGGCGTGCCGGTCCGCGCCGCGGATGTCCGGCCGGTGCAGTTCGATGGCCCGCGTGATGCCGTGCGAGACCCGGTACGAGGGGTTGATCGAGGCGTACGGATCCTGGAACACCATGGGCACGTGGCCGCGGTAGGCGAGCCTGGCGCCGCGCCCGCGCAGGGTGCTGACGGGCTGGCCCTCGAACCGGATTTCACCCGAGTTCGGCCCGTAGACCAGGGTGAGCAGCCGGGCGACGGTGCTCTTGCCGCTGCCGCTCTCCCCCACCAGCGCGACGATCTCCCGGCGCCCGATGGCGAAGCTGACGTCGTCCACGGCGTGCAACGTCCTCTTGGACCACAGGCCGGGCAGGCTGAACTGCCGGGATACGCCGTCGACCTCGAGCAGCGGCACCGCGGCCCCGTTCTGCGGAGGGGCGCCGGGCGACGGCGCGGGCGGCGCCACCGGCTGGGCCGCCGGCTGGGCCGCGACCCGGGCCGAACGGCCGGCCAGCGTGCCGGTCCCGGGCGGCGCGTCCTTATAGAGCAGGCACCGCACCGCCGATTCGTCCAGCTGGTACAGCGGGGGCGGGACCTGCGAGCAGTCGGGCATGGCGTCGGCGCAGCGGGGCTGGAACCGGCAGCCCGGCGGGGGCGCGGCCATGTTCGGCGGGGCGCCGGCGATGCCGGTGAGCGGAATCTTCGGGCCGCGGACCGACGGGAACGCCTCGAGCAGCGCCCGGGCGTAGGGGTGCCGGGGCGTGGCCAGCAGCGAGGACGTGGCGCCGAGCTCGGCCACCTGGCCGGCGTACATGACCAGCACGCGGTCGGAGTACCGGCTGGCCAGCGAGATGTCGTGGGTGACGAAGATCGTCGCGAACCCGAGGCGGTCCTGCAGGTCCTTGATCTGCCGCAGCAGCGACCGCTGCGCCACCACGTCCAGCGCCGAGGTCGGCTCGTCCATGATGACCAGGTCGGGGGTGAACAGCAGCGCCATGGCGATCATGCAGCGCTGGCGCATCCCGCCGGACAGCTGGTGCGGGTAGCTGCCGAGGTGCACCGGGTCGATGGAGACCAGGCGGAGGACCTCCCGGGACCGTTCGGCGATCTGCTGCTTGGTCATCGTGGAGTGCGCCCGGCACGCGTCCCGCATCTGCTGGCCGATGGTCATCACCGGGTTCAGCGCGTTCATCGCGCTCTGAATGACGACGGAGAACTCCTGCCAGCGGACGTGCCGGAGCTGCTTGTCGCTCAGCTGCGCCATCTGGCGGCCGCGGAAGGTCACGGTGCCGGCGATGATGCCGGCCGGCTTGTCAAGCAGTTGGGCGATGGCGAGCATGAGCGTGGACTTCCCGCAGCCTGACTCGCCCACCACGGCGAGGAACTCCCCCGGGTCCAGGTCGAGATCGACGTGATCCACGGCGACCACCGGGCCGGCCTCGGTGACGTAGGCCACCGTCAGCCCCCGGACCGCGAGCAGCCGCCCCGAGGGAGTCAAGGGGGCCGAAGGGACCGGGGGGCCGGAAGGGACCGGGGGGCCGGAAGGGACCGGGGGGCCGGAAGGGACCGGGGGGCCGGAAGGGACCGAACGGGTGGCGGGCTTGCGGCGCAGAGGGCGCACCGGGCGCAGGGCCGGGTTCGAGATCTCGTCGAAGGCGTAATTTAGGAACGCGAAGGCCCCGCCGAGCAGGGCGATGCAGACACCCGGCATGATCGCCCACAGCGGCATGCCGGCGCCGAGCGCCTCGTTGTTCTGGGCCCAGTAGAGCATCGTGCCCCAGCTCTGGGCGCTGGGGTCGCCGAGCCCGATGAACTGCAGGGCCGCCGCGGTGAGCACCGCGAACACGGCCGCGCCCAGGAACGTCGCCACGATGAGCGAGGTCAGCGTGGGCAAGATCTCGGCCACGATGATGTAGCGGCTACGCTCCCCGCGCACGCTGGCCGCGGTGAGGAAGTCCCGGTTCCGCAGCGACAGCGCCTGCACCCGCAGCTGCCGGGCGCCGTAGGACCAGCCCAGCGCGCCGAGCACGATGATGATGTCCCCCAGCCCGGCGCTGCGCAGGTACGCCGCGATCACGATGATCAGCGGGAAGATCGGGATCACCAGCAGCACGTCGGTGACCAGGGACAAGATGCTGTCCCTGATCCCGCCCAGGTAGGCCGCGGACACGCCGACCAGCACCGAGATTCCGGTGGCCATTCCCCCGGCGGCCACGGCGATGATCAGCGACTGGCGGGTGCCCCAGATGAGCTGGGAGAAGATGTCCTGGCCCTCGGAGGTGGTGCCGAGCCAGTGCGCGCCGGACGGTCCCAGGGCGCGCGGGAACCCCAGGAAGGTCGGGCTGTACGGGGCGATCTCGCCGGGGAAGATGGCCAGCACCACGAAGAGCAGCAGCAGGATCGCGCCCGCGGTCCCCTTGCGGCTGCGGAACAGAGCCCGGGCGAACGTGCGGCCGGGCTGTCCGGCCGTTGAGCGGGGTGACGCGCCGGGCTCGTTCGGCCCGTTCGTGTTCTCGATTGTTACCATCGGCGGGCGCTAACCCGCCTCTCGGGTGCGGGGATCGATGATCGCCGTCACCACATCGGCGGCGAGCACGCTGAACAGGACCGCGACGGTGATGAGCAGGAACAGCGCCTGCATGAGCGGGTAGTCCAGCCCGTTCACGGAGGTCAGCAGCAGGGTGCCCAGGCCCGGGTAGTTGAACACGTACTCCACCACGATCGCGCCGGAGACCACGAAGCCGAGCGACATGGCGAACCCGGTGAGGTTCGGGAGGATGGCGTTACGCCCGACGTAGGCCCACATGATCCGCCACGGCGTCAGGCCCTTGGCGCGCGCGGTGCGGACGTAGTCGTCGGCCATCACCGTGATCACGTTGTTCCGCATGGTCAGGATCCAGCCGCCGATCGCGGTGATCAGGATGGTCAGGCCGGGCAGCACGGCGTGCTCGAACACGTCCAGCAGGTAGTGCAGGTTCACCCCGGGGGTGTCGTTGAGGAAGTTGTAGGCCCCTTCCTGCGGGAACACGCCGAGCCTGATGGCGAACACGTAGATCAGGATCAGCCCGACCCAGAAGTAGGGGAAGGCCGAGGTGATCACGAAGATCGGCGGCAGCGCGCTGTCCAGCCAGGTGCCGCGGCGCCAGGCGCTGACCAGGCCGATCAGCGTGCCGAGGACGAACGCGGCCACGGTGGTGACGCCGACTAGGCCGAGCGTCCACGGCAGCGCGTGCAGCACCATGGTGCTCACCGAGGTGCCGAAGCTAGTCGTGATCGAGATGCCGAAGTTGAATGTCAGCACGTGCTGCCAGTACGTCAAGTACTGGCTGATCAGGCTCCCCTGGTAGCCGCCGCCGAGCAGGATCGTCAGCGAGTGGATGGCCTGCGGGTTCAGGTGAGGGTGCTGCGCCTCCAGGGCCTGCACGGGGTTGCCGGGCATGAGACGCGGGATGACGAAATTAAGGCTCACCGCCGCCCACAGCGTGACGACGAAGAAGCCCAGCCGGCGCAGGATGAACGGCATCCCGCGCCGTTACTTCTCGTACAGGTGCAGCAGGAGCACCGCCCAGTCGGGCACGGCGTACTGGGCCGGCTGCGCGTACGGGTCGCTCTGCGTCACCCAGCCCCCGATGTTCTGGGTGTCGTACTGGTACCAGTCGACCGCCTCGGTGACCGGGATCACCGGCACGTCCGCCAGCATGACCTGCTGCAACTGGTCGACCACCTGATGCTGAACGGCCGGGCTCGTGGTGGCCGCGTAACGCTCGATCAGTGCGTCGGTCGACGGGCTGGTGTACCGCTCCCAGTCGCTGGCGGCCGACTTGCCCACTGGCGCGGTGTTGGGCGAGTACAAGATCGCCCGCAGCTCGTAGTACGGGGTCGGCCCGCCGCTGTCCCAGTCGTAGGCCAGCTGATAGTTGCCGTCGTAGATGTCGGAGTCGAACGTCGTCGCGGACAGGTTGTCCGGCGTGACCGCGATGCCGACCGCCTTCAGCTCGCTCTGGATTACCTGGACCGAGGCGACCCAGTCCGAGAAGCCGCCGTTGTTGATGATCGTGAACGACAGCTGGTGGCCGTTCTTGGCGAAGATGCCGTTGCTGCCCCGGGTGTAGCCCGCCGCGGTGAGGATCTTGATGGCCTGGGACGGGTTGTAGGCGTACGCGTTCCCGTACTGGGACGCCTGGCTGGCGTCGTACCAGCTGGAGTACGTCGGCTGCACGATGTCGGTCTGGTTCGAGGCCGGCTCGTAGCCGTATTCGCCGATCTTGGACACCTGGGCCCGGTTGATCGCGTACGCCATCGCCTGCCGTACCGGCAGGGTCAGCAGCGGGTTGGCCAGGTTGGGCCAGATCATGACGTTGTAGACCGGCTCGAACCAGTAGTGGTAGTACTTCGAGTTCGCATCGAGGTAGAACGACTGGATGTTCGGGATGAACTGCGAACCCCACTGATCCGTGCCGTTCTTGAGGTCCGCGTTGGCGGAGTTGTTCGAGAGGTAGGACGGGAAGTTGACCGTCTCGATCTTCGGGAGCCCGGGCTGCCAGTAATCGGGGTTCTTCTTGTACTGGATGTTGGCCGCGCTGCAGCTCGACATCTTGAACGGCCCGGTGCCGACCGGATTGTGGTCGAGGTAGGTGACCGGGTTGGCGATGGTCGACCAGATGTGTTCGGGGACGATGGGCGTCTCGTCGGCGATGTAGTAGAAGTACGGCACCGCGGCGGTCTTGAAGTCGAAGACGACCTGGTCCGATCCCTTGAGGGCGACGCTGCTGAGCACGGACCAGTCCGAGTTCAGGTCCAGGGCCGGGAACTTCTTCAGCTCCTCGAAGGTGAACAGCACGTCCTGCGCGGAGAAGGGCTTGCCGTCTGACCACTTGACGCCGTTGCGGATCGTGAACGTCAGCGTCTTGTCGCTGTTCGACCAGGCCCAGTCGGTGGCCAGCCACGGCGTGGTGGCGCCGTCCTTCAGCGAGTCCACGTAGACGAGCTCTTCGTACACCGGCCCGAACGAGGCGAAGTCCACCGAGGGGTTGTACGGGTTGAACTGGCAGTTCCAGGTCTCGCCGTACTCGTCGGAGATGGAGACCGTGCCGCCGGATCCCCCGCTCCCGCCTCCGCCGCCTCCACCGGAGGAGCCGCCGGCGGTACCGCCGCAGGCCGCGGCGCCCAGGGCGATCATGGCGCCGAGGACGGTGAGCTGTCGTGCCCATGTGCCACGCAGCACTGTGGGTCCTCCTCTCAGGCCTTATCGACGGCCGGGCGGGCTGTTACCAGCTCGATCCGGTCATCGATGAGCAAACCGTAACCCCGAAGGAAGTTGTGAGAACAGGGAGAAAACGGCACCGTGATCAAAAAGCAGCTAGGCAGGCAGTCACAGCCATGCAAGTCAACGGGTGGCCGCGGGGACGCGGCGGGCCAGCAGCTGGCGTTTCGGACCTCGGTCGTGCGCTGGATATCCTCACTAGATATTTACGACACCGAGTGCCAAAATAAGTGTCAGCATTCAGTCGGCGTGCGAGGGAGACCGATGGCAAGCACACGTGAGTGGTTCGAGACGGTAGAGGAGGCACGCAGGAGAGCCAGGCGGCGCCTGCCGAGACCGGTCTACATGGCCTTGGTCGCCGGAACCGAAAAGGGCGTCACGCTGCGGGACAACACGGCGGCCTTCAGCGAGCTGCGGTTCGCGCCGCCGCGCATCGCGGACCTGCCCGCCGCCAGGGAGATGGCCACGTCGGTGCTCGGCCAGGAGATCTCCATGCCGGTGATCGCGTCTCCGACCGGCGTGCAGGCCGTGCACCCTGACGGCGAGGCGGGGGTGGCGCGCGGATCGGCCGAGGCGGGCACGGCCATGGGCCTCAGCTCATTCGGCAGCATGCCGGTCGAGGCCGTCGCGGAGGTCAACCCGAAGCTGTTCTTCCAGAGCTACTGGTCAGGCGGCCGGGACAAGATCCTGGAGCGGTCCGAGCGAGCCCGCCGGGCGGGCGCTAAGGGCCTGATCGTCACGCTGGACTGGTCGTTTTCCAACGGCCGGGACTGGGGCAGTCCGGCTATACCCGAGAAGATAGACCTGCGTACCCTGATGCGCTTGGCGCCCGAGGGCATCATCCGGCCTGCCTACGTGCTTGAGTGGCTCAGGCACGGAGGGCTGCCCGACCTCACCGTGCCCAACATGGCCTCCCCCGGCGAGCCCGCTCCGACGTTCTTCGGTGTCTACGGCGAGTGGATGCAGACCCCGCCGCCCACCTGGGAGGATCTGGCCTGGCTGCGGGAGCAGTGGGCCGGGCCCTTCATGGTCAAGGGCGTGATGCGTCCGGACGACGCTCGCCGGGCGGTCGACATCGGTGCTACCGCCATCTCGGTGTCCAACCACGGTGGCAACAACCTCGACGGCACGCCTGCCTCCATCCGGGCGCTGCCCGGGATCAGCGACGCCGTGGGCGGCCAGATCGAGGTGCTGCTTGACGGCGGGATCCGCCGCGGCAGCGACGTGGTCAAGGCGCTGGCCCTGGGCGCCCGCACGGTCATGATCGGCCGGGCCTACCTGTGGGGGCTGGCCGCCAACGGGTCCGCGGGCGTGAAGAACGTCTTCGACGTGCTCCGCGGCGGGATCGACTCCACCTTGCTCGCGCTCGGCCGGTCCTCCATCCACGACTTGTCCCCCGACGACCTCATCGTCCCGGCCGAATTCAGCCGCGGCCTGGATAAGTGACGGTCGGCGTCAGGCGACGCCCGCGCAGCAGGGGCAGCAGCGGACGAACGGTCCGGCGTTCGGCGCATCCCTGCCAAACCCCGAGGCTGTACCCGATGTCGTCGAGGAGCCGCGCGGCCACGTAGCGTGCCGGGTCGAGCGGCGGGCGGCGGTCCAGCCAGTCCAGCAGCGGCGGCGTGAGCACCAGCGCGGCGAGCGGAAGCCGGAGCCGCCGCGCCGCCACCGCCGCGGGCAGCGTCAACGGCCACCAGGTGCGGGAAATCGCGCTGCCCAGCGGCCTGACGGCCGCCAGGGTCCCGCCGCCGGCCTGGTGTGCCGCCAGCCGCCATGCGGCCGAACTGGCCGGCCGTGGCCATCCCTCGCCGGTGACCTGAGCCAGCCGCCGGGCGAGCAGCGCGGTACCGGTGCCGGTGACCATGGCGCCCGCGCCGGGGCGGCCCGCGGCCGCCGCCAGCCAGGCCACCGCGGTCCACGGTGAGGAGTACAGCGGGCGCACCGCGCCGGGATGGCGCAGCTCGAGTGCCGCCGCCGAGGTCCCGTAATCCTTGCGCCTGGCCAGCCACTCGCGCAGCCGCACCCGGTGCTGGTGTCCCATCGTGGCCGCTGGCTCATAACGGGTCCGCCAGCCCGCCGCGGCCATCCGCCAGATGAAGTCGACGTCCTCCCCCACCTGCATTTCTGCGGCAAAACCCGCCCCGGCGGCAGCTTTGCGCACCACCAGGGCGGCCCCGGGGACGTAGGGAACACGCGATCCCGGCCGGACGATGCTGGGCCGCTCTCCCATGTCGAGCGTGGAACTCGCCCCCTCATACCGGGCCAGCCAGCTTCGCCCGTTCTCGTGCGGGACGATGCGCGGCGCGACCGCGCCCACCGCCGGGTCCGCGAAGTGCGGCAACAGCAGATCCAGCCAGTCTGGCCCGGGCACGCAGTCGGAGTCGAGGAAAGCGATCAGCGGCGTATCGGCGGCGGCCAGGCCCGTGTTCCTGGCCGCCGCCGGTCCGCCGTTCACCGGCCGCCGCAGCACCCTGGCACCCGCCCCGGCAGCGATACTCGCGACGGCCTCCGGGTCCCGTGAGCCGTCGTCGACCACGATCAGTCGCGGCGCCTTGGTCAGTCCGGCCAGGCAGCGGGAAAGCTCGGCGTGCCGGTCGCGCACCGGGACCACGACCGTTACCTCGTCGGCACCTACCTCATCGGCACCGTGCTCGCGGCCGGCCGGCCAGGCCTCGTCCACTGCGGGATGGGCGATCCCGGTGTCGAGAAGACGCCTGGCCAGCGCCCGGGCCTTGGGATTGTCCTGGACCGGCGTACCTGACCACCAGCCCGACACATGCCGGGCGCCCGACCGGGTAAGCCGCAGCACCCTGGTGGGGTAACCGCCGGTGAGCACCGTCCCGTCCGCCACCATCCGCGACCGTGGGTCGGCGCGCAGCCGGAATCCCGCGGGGACCAGGTCATCGGCTGGTCCAGGTCCGGCCGGAGCTAGCGCTCCAGCCGGCTTCCGTTCGGTGGTTCCCTTCGGCACGAGCCAAGGCTACTAGCAGTAGTAGTTGGCGTTCTGAGGGTGGACTGAAGGATCTAGGCGGCATCCTCGATGATCTGCCGCAGTAGCGAGATGAGACCCTGCGGATCTGGCACGGTGACATCAGCCTGCTCGGCGATGGGACCGCTCCCGCCGGGGCTCACCCCGACGGTCAGTGCGGGCCGGCCGCTGCGCCTGGCCCATGCCGTCACTTCCGCGATGGCGGGCAGGTCACCGAGGTCATCGCCGGCGTAGAAGGCCGCCGCCGTATCGTCGCAGAGGAGCTCTCGGATCGCCGTGCCTTTGTCGATGCCCGGAATGCAGATTTCCAGGACTTCCTTGCCGGGCCGCACCCCTAGCCCGGCAGCTGCCGCGCGCTCATCGACCGGAGGGCGCAGCATCTCCAGCAAGCGTTCCGGCTCCGCGGTCAGGCGGGTGTGTATGACGAGCGACAGTCCTTTGTCTTCGATCCATATCTCAGGGTCATGAGCGGTGCAGAGCTCGGGCAGGCTGAGGCGTAGCTCGTGCAGGCCAGGTGGGGGCACCGGAGTGCGGAGTTCGCCCGCCTGCCACCTCTCGGCGCCGTGAGTGCCGTAGATAACGATGCCTGGCACGGTACCGAAGCTGCTGACGCGCAGGAGCGAGGCCACGCTTCGACCGGTGACGACGGCGAGAGTTGCTCCGGTGGCACGCACATCGCGCAGGATCTGGTGGACGCCTGCCAGCGGACGTGCGTCGCCAGGGTGTGGTGATATCGGTGCGAGGGTGCCATCGAAATCCAGTGCCACCAGTGCGCGGGAAAGAGCCGCCCGCAGGGGCTTCAGGTCCGTCAGCAAACGGCACCGTCGCCGGCTGGCCGCACCGGCAACGCGGTCACCGCTGGCCGACCGTGACGAGGACCTTCAGGTGATCTCCCGACGAGGCAAGCTCGAAGGCCTCGGCGACCTGAGCGAGGGGCCGCGTGGCGGTCACGAAGTCCGTCGTCTGGACGGCTCCCCGGCTCAGCAGGCCGGCCGATTCCTGGTAGTCCTCCGGCAGATAGGTGGCGCTGCCCTGGATCCGGATCTGATGATCCTGCACGATCGGCAGCGGGACGGTGACTTCCCGGGCCGGGACGCCGACCACCATGACCGTCCCGCCCTTGTCGGCGATGGCGATCGCCTGGTCTATCGACGACTGGACGGACACGCAGTCGAACACGAT
>Ga0302229_10001649_pt1 | contig 16829 bp, 18 predicted proteins | sample II_Palsa_N1_3_FD_193518 | JGI IMG/M metagenome (GOLD analysis project Ga0302229, IMG submission 193518) | Peat permafrost microbial communities from Stordalen Mire near Abisko, Sweden - II_Palsa_N1_3 | ecosystem: Environmental > Terrestrial > Soil > Palsa > Peat permafrost | place: Sweden... | reverse complement strand
CGCAGCCGACCTTGGCGGCAAAGGCCTGGCCCGCGGTCTCGGCGGTGGCCAGCGTGGCCTGGGTCAGGTCGTAGGTGCCGCTTTCCGCGATGGCGCGGGCGAACAATCCGCGGGCGCCGGGAGAGATGAGCTGGGACAGGACGCTGAGTCCGCCGGAGGATTCACCGGAGAGGGTCACGTTGCGCGGGTTGCCGCCGAACTGGCGGATGTTGGCCTGCACCCAGCGCAGCGCCGCCTGCTGGTCCATCAGCCCGTAGTTCCCTGATGACCCGCCCGGGTGGCTGGCCAGCGCCGCGTCGGCGAGGAAACCGAGCGCGCCGAGGCGGTAGTTGATGGTGACGACGATCACGCCGTGCCGGACCAGCCCGGCGGGGTTGTAGTCATCGCTCTCTCCGGCGATGAAGGCGCCGCCGCGGATCCACACCATGACCGGCAGGCCGCGCCCGCCGGCCCGGTCGCCGGCCGGGGCGAAGACGTTCAGGTAGAGGCAGTTCTCCGATGTGCTAGCCACGCCGAACCCTGAGGGCGGCTGCGGGCAGTGCGGCGCGAAGGTCGTGGCGTCGCGGATGCCGGTCCAGGGGACCGCGGGTTGCGGGGGACGCCAGCGCAGCGGGCCCACCGGCGGCGCGGCATAGGGGATGCCGAGGAACTCATCCGCCGGCCCGGCCGTCGTGCCGCGGGGTTCCCCCGGTAGTGGCCACGATCAGCCCCGCCCGCGGGCTGGGCTGCACCGGAGCCACACTCGCATTAGCCGCGAAGGCGCCTGCGACCAGGGCACCGACCGCGATGGCCCCGGCGCCGAGCCGGACGCCCGTTCGCACTCGCCAGGTGCCGCCGTTCTTGGTCATGTCTGGTTTCTCATTTCCGGATGTTCGCCGATGCGCGAGGCCGCAGCAGTTCGGTCAGGGCGGGTGAATCCGTGATCCGGGCGGCCATGTCGTCGCCTAGAGCCCGCATTTCGGCGCCGGCGTGCCGCGAGTGCCCGGCGAACCACAGCTCGCCCATGGGCGAGCGCATGGTCCGGGCCCAGTACCGCACGGCCACCATCCTGAGCAGCGGGCTGTGCAGGACGGCGAGATTCCGCGGGAGTCCGGCTACGCCGTCAGCGCGCAGGCCGGCGAAGGCCCCGGTGATGGCCCGGCACATGAGGGTGAGCGTCGCGCGGTCCGCGGCCAGGCGGACCGGGTCGGTTCCGCAGCGGACCAGGGCCGCCGCGACGCATGCGACGAAGGCGGCGTGGTAGGCGAGCCACCCGTCCATGTCGGTGACCCGCTGGATAGCGAAACCACGATCGGACAGGATCGCTTCCAGCGCCGCCAGCCGGGGATCAGCTGCCGCAGGCAAAGTCGTGGGCTGCGGCCCGATGCGGACGTAGTCGGCGGTTTCGCCGGTCATCACGCCACCGACGCCGGGGAAGCCGAGGTAGACATCGCCGGGCAGGTCGCCGGGGATGGCGAGCCGGCCCGCCGGGTTGTTGCCGAAGAAAACCACGGCGGGCTTCCCGGCCAGGACCGCGAGCCCGGCGCAGGCCGGGGCCATCTGATCACGCCGGACCGCGACCAGGACGACGTCGTAGTCCCCGCAGGCGTCCGGCACCACCTCGGCGTCGGCGTCGACGCGCCCGCCGCCGAGTACATCGCGGGCCCGCAGGCCTGCCGCGGCCACTTCACCGGTCCTGCGGCCGTGGCTCAGCACCGAGACCTGATTGCCCGCGGCCGCGATATGGGCGCCGTAGACAGTTCCGATCACGCCCGCGCCCACGATGAGCATTTTCATCACGAGCTCCCAAGACCGGTTATATGGCGGGCACAGTCCCGGCGAGCGATTAGAAGTAGTGCTTGCGTCCGCCGACCGCGTGACCAGCCATCCCGAGGATCCACAGGATTGCACCGATTATGACGACGACGATGCCGATCGTCCAGAGAATGGCGATTCCGGTGACGAAGCCGATAATGAGGAGAAGAATGCCGAGAATAATCACAGGGGGCTCCTTGCAGTTGACAGCCGCCGCCCGGGATGGGCGCCGGAGAATATCCGGATGTTCATCTTTCTGTTCAGGGTGGCCTGGCTTCCGCTGGCTAGTCCGCGGCGGCGGACGCGTCGGCGGGGACATTGCTGGCGGGGACATTGCTGGCGGGGACATCGGGGGCATCCCCGCTTGCCGCTGGCGCGGAGGGGGTGACAGCGTGGGCAGGGGCCGATCGGGGCGCGAACAGGCGCCACCTGCTGCGCTGGCCGTCGTCGGCATCCCCGGCGGGACCGCGGTCGCTGGCGGTCGCGTCGTTACCCGGCGTGCTGGCGGCCTGGGCGCGGGCGGTCTCGCGCTGGTCGAGTAGGTCGTCGCGGTCCCGGCTGACGGCGGCGGTCTCGCGGCGGGACCGTCTGAGTCCGTGGCGGGCCTCACGGCCGCGGCGGGAGGTGCGGCGCGCGCCGGCCAGCAGCAGGCTCAGCCCGAGCAGGCCCAGCGCCCCGACCACGATGCCGTACAGGAAGAGCGTGCCGGTGGAGCCGGTCACGTGGTAGCCGAACACGGCGAAGTGGTGGGTGAGCGCGTGGCCGCTGCCGCTATTGGACAGGACGCCGGCTAGGCCGGCGACCACCGCCGCGATCAGGATGACGAGCCCGATGATGATCATGACGTACTCCGATCTGAGTTCTTGACTGACGCTGGTAGGCCGTGGCGCCCGCCACCGCGCCGGTTCCGGGTGGCCCGGATCCGGCGCGGCTGGGCGGGCCGACACGTCTGTGCCGTTTGCGAGCGCATCTTGCTGGCGTTGCTCAGCGGTGCGCGAACAAGCCGCGGGAACGGCTGGACCGGCGGGAACCGCTAGACCGCGCGCTGATCAGGTGGAAGATGAGCAGCAGGACGGCTGCGCCGGCGATGGCCGTGAGCCAGGTGGACAGGTTGAAGAACCCGTTCAAGGTGTGGACGTGGAACACGCGGGTGGCGACCCAGCCGCCGGCCAGCGCCCCGACGATGCCGATCACGCAGGTCAAGATAAGGCCCTGTGATCTTCTGCCGGGGATCAGCATATTGGCGAGCAAGCCTGCGACCAGGCCGAGAACAATCCATGCGATGATGCCCATTACCGACTCCTTAAGTCAGTGACCAGGTGATGTACGCGGTGGTCGGTCATGCTGGGTAGATCGCGATGGGAGAAGAGGGTTCTCCCGGGAGTTCTCACCTTCCTTTGGCCGTGGCGTCTGGCCGGCACCGTGCCGTGTACGAGTAAAAAAAAATCCGGACCTGCCGCCACATCCGCAGAAATTACGCGAGTGTAGCTGCCGTGGTCCGGAGCAATGTCTTTATAGTACTCCTTTTTCCTTACGGATAAGGCCTTCCGCAGCCGGCCGGAGAGCTCTTTTTGGGCATGCGGAGGCGGACACGGGCTCAGCAGCACCCGCCGAGGCCGCTCTACCGCTCAGGGGCGGGTGCCGGGGTGGCTTCGCTCGACCCGGCGAGAACACCGTCTGCACGTAAGGCGCTGGACGGGTTACCGTAGTAAGGACAGTCATCCGGGCGGCTGACGCGATTCATGACGCTGCTCCGCCCCGCACCCGCCGCTCCGGACCCTGGCGGCACATCTACCAGCCTGACCGCGATGTGCCCTCCAGGAGTCCCGCAGTGCCGTCCCCCGCACCCGCAGTGCCGTCCCCCGCATCAGCCCCGGTCCGCCGAGCGAAAGCCGACGGACAGTGAACGTCAAATCCCGCCGGACGACTCACCGAAAGTTCCGGCTGGCCCGCTTGCTGACCGGGCGTAACGCGCTCATACGGCCCGTCGACAGGATCGAGGGCGCGGTCCTGGTCGCGTTGTCTGCGGCCTTCGGTGTGGCCGTGGTCATCGCGTGCCTTTTCGGCACCCACACCTACCTGGTGCAGCGGGCGGCTACGGCCGGCGTGCGCCCGGCTACGGCCGTACTGCTTCAGGACGGGCCGTCCGCCGACAGCCTGGGCCGCGTCGGGCAGGCCGAGGCGCGCTGGCCCGTCCCGGGGAGCGGCGAGCGATCCGGCGTGCTGACCACCGCGACGGCGCCGGACATCGCCGGCGCGGCCGCCGGCGCCCGGATACCCGTATGGCTGAATCGCTCGGGTCAGCCGGCCGGGCCGCCAGCCGATCAGGCCGTCATGATCATTTACTCGCTGGTCGCGGGCGCCATGGTGGCGGCGCTCGCCGGAATGGCGCTGCTGCTGGCCTATGCGCTGTGCCGGGGGGCCCTCAACCGGCGACGGCTGGCCGCGTGGGAGTCCGCCTGGAACCGGACCGGGCCAACATGGACTACCCGCCGCTGACGGGGCTGCCGCTGCGGCCGGAGCCGATCAGGTCCCGCAGCCGCCGGTACTCATCAGCGTCGATCTCGCCCCGGGCGAGGCGCTCGTCGAGTATGCGGGCCGCGGCGCCGGCCTGCGGGTGCCGGTCGCGGCGGGGTTTGCGGGCGGCGATCACCAGGGCGTAGTAGACGGCCCAGCTCAGCAGTCCCAAGAACGCGATCATCCCGACCCACATCAGGGCGGTCTGCCAGAACGGCCAGCCGCCGCCGTATCCGAACATCATCACGGCCATCTCCTCCCGGCCCGGACTCGCGGTGTTCAGCCTGCTGGTCTGGGCGATTGCCGAGGGGTTCGGCGGTCCTTACGGCTCCGGATCCACCGACATCGGCACCTCGATCATCTACGCGCTCTTCTTCGTGGGCCTGCTCGTGCTGGCCTACTACGCCGGGACCGACCGCTACAGCGTTGACTACCACCTGGAGCAGAAGGTCTCCTGGTGGTGGCGGTCGCTGAGCTCCGTCGGCCATTCGCCGGCCGCCCGGTTGCGGCCACCCTGGTCCCCGCGCAGACGGCAGCTGTTACCCCGGACGGTGTCCCGCAGCTCAGGACAGACGAGCCGGTCAAGACACCTGAGCCAGCCGGACCTCGCTCATCCTGAGCCCTGACGCACCGCCTGACCTGGCACCAGACAGCAAAATCCGGACCCACGGAGGACTCTTGTGAAGCACATCCGGCTTGCCGCGGTGCTTGGCGCCGTCGCCATCACCGCGGCAGGACTGGGAGCCGGAGCCGCTATTACCGGCTGCGGGTCGACCGCGCAGGCGCCCGCCGCCACGGCTTCGGCCCGCACCGCTGCCCCGGCAGGCGGCTCGGCTTACTCGTATTACCTGTCGATGATGCGCCGTCTGTCCCCCGGCTCGTCCGGCACGATGATGGGCGGCGGGACGTCTTACGGCTGGATGATGAGCGGCACCGGCTACCGCTGGATGATGGGCAGCCTGGACGACGCTCCGGCCTGGATGACCGGCACCGCCCTGCCCGGCTTCATGATGGGCACCGCCCGCGACCCGGGCGAGGTCATGGGGGCACTGTTCGCCGCGGCCCCGGGGCCCCGGGTGACCCCGGCCGGCGCCACCCGGCTCGGCAGCCAGGTCCCGGCCGGTGCCACCGTCATCCGGGCCCGCAACGAGATCACCTTCTCCGGCACCAGCGTCCGGCTCACTGTCCTGGCCAGCCCGGCGGGCGGACCAGATGAGACCTTCCGCATCGCCGGGATGGTCAACCCGGACATCGTCGTGAACCCCGGCGCGCACATCAGCATCCAGGTCATCAACGCCGACCCGGACACCGCGCACGGCCTCGCCGTCGCCGGCAACACCTGAGCTGCTAACGGAATCGCCGCTGCCCGTACGATCGACACGGCTATCGGAACCGGCACGCTGAACGGAACCGGCACGGGCGGCGGAATCGCCGATGGTAGCTAGTGTCCGGCGGTGACGCCGAGAGTGGCGAATAGTTAACAGCGGATGGTGCTGAAAGGAGCAACAGATGTCAGCACAGGATTACCCCGAGGGGTCCCGGATCGTGGCGGGCGTCGACGGTTCGGATTCGTCCTTGAGCGCTTTGCGCTGGGCCATCCGGCAGGCCGGGCTCACCGGCGCGGCCGTCGACGCCGTCGCCGCATGGCATTATCCGGTCTCCAGCTATGGATATGTCCCAGTGGGCGCCGCAGAGGACTACGACTTCCAGAAAATCACCGAGAAGGTTCTCTCTGACGCGATCAGCAGCTCCCTTGAGCCGGGCAGCGACGTCGCCGTGCGCAGCCACGCCATCGAGGGCCATGCTGCCCAGGTGCTGATCGACGCCTCGGACGGCGCTGACCTGCTGGTGGTGGGCAGCCGCGGGCATGGCGGATTCACCGAGGCGCTGCTCGGCTCGGTCAGCCAGCACTGCGTGCACTACGCGCACTGTCCCGTGGTCGTCATCCGCGGTCAGGACCAGGCCTGACCGCGGACAGCATTGTTTTCCCGGCGGACCGCTCGCGGCGTCGGCCTTTGCCGTCGCGGGCCGCATCGGGTGTGACGGGTACCTTATGATGGACAGCCAGCCGGGCTCCTGACGCCACGCACGACGCGTTCCCCCGGCACTCGCCGCCCCGGACCCCGGCGGCACATCAATCAGCCCGACCGCAATGCCGCGATGTGCCCTCAGGAGTTTTGCTATGCCATCAGACACGGTGCCTCGCGCGGCCACGGGGCGGATGTCCCGGCTGGCGCGGATGCTGGCCGGGCGCAACCCGCTCAGGCGGCCTATTGACAGGTTCGAGGGCGCGGTCCTGGTGGCACTGCTGGCCGTCTTCGGCGTGGCCGTGGCCGTGGCGGCCATCGTCGGCACGCACACGTACCAGTCCCAGCAGGCGGCGGCCAGCCTGCACCCGGCCGTCGCCGTGCTCGTCCAGCACGGGCCGCCGGCCGGCGGCCTGCCCGGTGCCGGGCAGGTTGAGGCGCGCTGGCGCGTCCCCGGAGGCGGCGAGCGATCCGGCGTGCTGACCACCGCGACCGTACCGGGCATCTCCGGCGCGGCGGCGGGCACCCGGGTGGCGGTCTGGCTCAATCGCTCGGGCCAGCCCGCCGGGCCTCCCCCCGGCCAGGCCGTCATGATCATTTACGCGCTGATCACGGGCGGCGCGGTGACCGCGGTCGCCGGGGTCGCGCTGCTCATCGCCTACGCGCTGACCCGGCATGCGCTCGACCGGCGGCGGCTGGCCGGATGGGAGACTGCCTGGGCCAGGACCGGGCCCAGCTGGACCCCCCAGCGCTGACGCGCACCGGCAAGACGCGCACGGGCAAGGGGCCAGACCGGCGCAGCCTCAGGTCACGTGCCCGCCGCCGATCAGGCTGCCCACCGCGAATGTCACCGCGACGGCGACTCCGCCCAGGACGAGCTGGCGCAGGCCTGAGCGCACGACCGGGCGCCCGGTGAGCCGGCCCACCACCATGCCGCCGGTCAGCAGGGCCACCGCGGCGACGCCTAGGGCAGCGCTCAGAACGGACAGCCCCGCCAGGTACGGCAGCAGCGGGATCAGGGCGCCGACCGAAAAAGCGATGAAGGAGGAGACGCCGGCGAAGATCGGGGAGGGCAGCTCGAACGGATCGACGCCGAGTTCTTCGCGGGTGTGCACGCGCAGCGCGGTATCCGGGTCCGCCGATACCGCCGCGGCCATCCTCGTCGCGGTTTCGGCGTCGGCTCCGTAGCCGATGAAGGTATCCGCGAGCTCGGCCTGCTCAGCGGCCGGGAAGCGGGCGTGCATGGTGCGTTCGGTGGCCACCTCGGCGGCGACCAGCTCATTCTGGTTGGTCACCGACACGTACTCCCCGGTGCCCATCGAGCACGCGCCGGCCACCAGCGCGGCCACGCCGGTCAGGATGATGACGTGCGGTGACACGTCGCCCCCGCCCAGCCCGGCGATCAGCGAGGCGTTGGTGACCAGCCCGTCCACCGCGCCGAACACGGTCGGCCGCAGCCAGCCGCCGGACACGTCGCGGTGCCGGTGCGACCACCCCGCCGCGAGCGCGGCCTGACGTACCGCATAGTCCTTGTCAGGGATCTGTTCGCCCACCCGGTGCATTATCCCCCACTGACCACAGGGCCAGGACCATCGAGCCGATGGTGGCGTCCGGGGCTTTCGGGGTCCACGTCAGCGCCGACCGCGGGCAGGCATGATAGTCGGTATGCCAGCTGGGTCTGTCTCGCCGCGGGACGCCTCCGTTCTTGACGGCGTGCTCGAGCGGGTGACGTTCGCCAACCCGGAGACCGGGTACACGATCGCCAGGATCGACCCAGCCCCAGGGGGCCGCGGGGACCTCATCACGGCGGTCGGGCCGCTGCTCGGCGCCCAGGTGGGCGAGTCCCTGCGGATGCGCGGCCGGTGGACCAGCCACCCGAAATACGGCAAGCAGTTCGAGGTGCACTCCTACACCACGGTGCTGCCGGCCACCATCGCGGGCATCCAGCGGTACCTGGGCTCGGGCCTGATCAAGGGCATCGGCCCGGTGATGGCCGATCGGATGGTCGCCCACTTCGGCGTCGACATCATGCACATCATCGACGACGAGCCCGGGCGGCTGATCGAGGTCGACGGCCTCGGCCCCAAGCGGACCGCGAAGATCACCGTGGCCTGGGCCGAGCAGAAGGCCATCAAGGAGGTGATGGTGTTCCTGCAGGGTGTCGGGGTGTCTACCGCGCTGGCGGTGCGGATCTTCAAGAAATACGGCGACGCCTCCGTCTCGGTGGTGCGGGCCGAGCCGTACCGGCTGGCCTCGGACGTGTGGGGCATCGGCTTCAAGACCGCGGACACCATCGCCGCGGCGGTCGGCATCGCCCGCGACAGCCCGGAACGGATCAAGGCCGGGCTCGCCTACACGCTGTCCGAGGCGGCCGACGACGGACACTGCTACCTGCCCGCGCCCAACCTCATCACCGACGCCGCCAAGATCCTCGAGGTCCCGGCGGAGCTGATCGCCCCGTGCCTGGACGAACTGGCCGCCGCCGAAGGGGTGGTCCGCGAATCCGTGCCGGCCGCCTCGACCGGGCCCGGGGCCGCGGCCGCACCGCAGATACCCGCCGTCTACCTGCCACCTTTCTATCAGGCGGAACGATCACTGGCCTCAGCCCTGCTGCGGCTGCTCGCCGCGCGGGCTGACCGGCTGGCCGCGTTCACCGAGGTCGACTGGGACAAGGCCCTGGCCTGGCTACGCAGCCGGACCGGCACGCCGCTCGCGCCCGAACAGGAACAGGCGGTGCGGCTCGCCCTGACGTCGCGCGTCGCGGTGCTGACCGGCGGGCCCGGCTGCGGGAAGAGCTTCACCGTGCGATCGGTGGTGGCGCTGGCCCGGGCCAGGGGGGCCAAGATCGTGCTGGCCGCGCCGACCGGACGGGCGGCCAAGCGGCTCGCCGAACTGACCGGGCACGAAGCCGCGACCATCCACCGGCTGCTCCAGCTGCGGCCGGGCGGCGAGGCCTCGTTCGACGCCTCCTCGCCGCTGGACGCCGACCTGGTCGTGGTGGACGAGACCTCGATGGTGGACGTGATCCTGGCCAACAAGCTCGTCAAGGCGGTACCGCCGGGCGCGCACCTGCTGCTGGTCGGAGACGTGGACCAGCTACCCTCGGTCGGCGCCGGGGAGGTGCTGCGCGACCTGCTGACCGCGGGCACGCTGCCGGTAGTGCGGCTGACCAAGATCTTCCGCCAGGCTCAGCAGTCCGGCATCGTCGTCAACGCGCACCGCATCAACGCGGGCCAGCCGCCCGGCCTGACCGGCTTCGCCGACTTCTTCTGGTTCTCCTGCGACGACGGAGACGAGAGCGCCGCGCTGGTGGTCGACATCGTGACCCGGCGCATCCCGGCCAAGTTCGGCCTGGACCCGCGCCGGGACGTGCAGGTGCTCTGCCCGATGCACCGCGGGCCGACGGGAGCAGGGAACCTGAACCTGCTCCTGCAGGAGGCGCTCACGCCGTACCGTGACGGCCAGCCGGAACGCCGGTACGGCGGCCGGGTCTTCCGGGTCGGGGACAAGGTGACCCAGCTGCGGAACAACTACGAGAAGGGCGCGGCCGGCGTCTTCAACGGCACCGTGGGCGTGGTGACCGGACTGTCGGCCGAGGAGCAAACCCTGACCGTGCTCACCGACGAGGATGAGCGGATCGGCTACGGGTTCGACGAACTCGACGAGCTCGCGCACGCCTACGCGGTCACCATCCACAGGTCCCAGGGCAGCGAGTACCCGGCCGTGGTCATCCCGCTCACGATGGGCTCATGGATAATGCTCCAGCGCAACCTGCTCTACACCGGCGTCACCCGGGCCAGGAAGCTCGTCGTGCTGGCCGGCTCGCGGCGCGCCCTCGCGGCGGCGGTACGCAACAAGGGCTCGGGGCGCCGCTTCACCGCGCTGGACTACCGGCTGCGCGCCTGACCGCCTAGGCACGCGAGCACGTGCGCAGGAAGGCACGAATCACCTGGTGTTATCGGTAGCCGTGATGAGCCTTGCCCCTGATTGCTCCTATCCGGCTGGCCTCAGATGGGGTTCGCTGGACGGTGGGGGAGTATGGATCGGCCCGCGGCACCTCTGCCGCTACCTCTCGGAGATTCCGGCGGCATTGCGAGGAGGAACATGACGACGCTCAAGTCTGAGGAACCAACGAAAGGCGCGCAGACCGCGCCGGCGGCGCATGCGGTCGACCTGCGCAAGACGTACGGGACGGGACAGGCCGAGGTGCATGCCCTGGCCGGTGTCAGCGTGACCTTCGAGCACGGCCGGTTCACGGCCGTCATGGGCGCGTCGGGTTCGGGAAAGTCGACGCTGATGCAGTGCATGGCGGGCCTGGACCGGCCGACCTCAGGACAGTGTTTCGTGGGCGGCCTGGACATCGGGAGCCTGGATGATGCCGGGCTCACCCAGCTGCGCCGGGACCGGATCGGGTTCGTGTTCCAGTACTTCAACCTCGTCCCGACGCTGACCGCCGCCGAGAACATCACCCTGCCCGCCGCCCTGGCGGGCCGCAAGGCCGACCAGGAGTGGCTCGATTACCTGGTGGACCAGCTGGGCATCGCGGACCGGCTGACGCACCGGCCCGGTGAGCTGTCCGGCGGCCAGCAGCAGCGGGTCGCGTGCGCCCGGGCCCTGATGAACAAGCCGGACCTGGTCTTCGCCGACGAGCCCACGGGCAACCTGGACTCTAATTCCTCGGCGGACCTGCTGGCGTTCTTGCGCCGGTCGGTGACCGAGCTCGGCCAGTCGATCGTGATGGTGACGCACGACCCGCGCAGTGCCGCGTACACCGACCGGGTCGTCTTTCTCGCCGACGGGAAGGTGGTCGGCGAGCTGGAAAAGCCGACCGCTGATTCGATCCTGGAGCGGATGCGGACGCTGGGGACCTGACGTGCGGAACGTGACCCTCAAGGGCATGCTGGCCCACAAGCTGCGGCTGGCGCTGACCGCGCTGGCGATCGTGCTCGGCGTCACCTTCATCTCCGGGACGTTCGTCCTCACCGACACCTTGAACAACACGTTCTCGGTGCTGTTCGGCAGCGTGTACCAGCATGTCGATTTTGTCGTCCGCGGGGACCCGCAGCTGGGCAGCAGCGGCGCGGACGCGGTCCGCAACGAGCTACCGACCTCGCTGCAGGCCACCGTCCGCCGGGTGCCCGGCGTCGCGGCCGCCGAGGGGGAGGTCGAGGGCTACGCCCAGTTCGTGGCCCGCGACGGCAAGCCGATCGCGACGGGCGGCGCGCCGGCCCTGGGCGTGAACTTCGACACGGATCAGCAGCTGTCCAGCCTGCACATCATCGCGGGCGGCCCGCCGGTGGCCTCCGATGACGTGGTGATGGACGCCGGGACCGCCAGCAAGTACGACTTCACCGTGGGGCAGCCGGTCCGCATCCTGTTCGCCGGGGCACCGCGGACGTTCACCATCAGCGGCATCGCCGAGTTCGGGTCGGCGGGCAACCTGGCCGGGGCGAGCCTGGCCGCCTTCACGCTGCCGACCGCGCAGTCCGTCCTCCAGGAGCCAGGCCAGTTCGATGACATCGCCGTGGTCACGGCCCCGGGCGCCAGCAAGCCCGCGGTGCAGCGGGCCATCGCCGCGGTCCTGCCGGCCGGAGTGCAGGTGGTCACCGGGCAGACCCTGATCAACGAGAACACCGCAGCGATCGGCCAGGATCTGTCGGTCTTCTCCACCGCGCTGCTGGTCTTCGCGTTCATCTCGCTGTTCGTCGGCGGGTTCACCATCTTCAACACCTTCTCGATCACCGTGGGGCAGCGGACCCGGGAGCTGGCACTGCTGCGGATCGTCGGCGCGAGCCGCCGCCAGGTGTTCCGTTCCGTGCTGGCCGAGGCGGCCCTCACCGGGCTGGTCGCCTCGGTGATCGGCCTGGGCCTGGGCGTGCTGGCCGCGCTCGGTCTTGAGGCGCTGCTGCGCGGGTTCGGGATCACGCTGCCGACCGGACCGCTGGTGTTCGAGCCGCGGACTGTGCTGGTGGGCCTGGCCGTCGGGGTGGGCGTGACCGTGATCGCCGCGATCCGCCCGGCCCGCAACGCCGTGCGCATCCCGCCGATCGCCGCGCTCAGCGATCGTCAGGCTGAGAGCGGCGTCTCGCTGCGGCGCCGGTTCACCGGGGGCGCGGCCGTGGCCCTGGGCGGGGTGGTCCTGCTGGCCATCGGGCTGGCCAAGCCGGCCATCGCGCTGGTTGGCGTGGGCGCGGTCGGCATCTTCATCGGCGTGGCCATGCTCTCCCCGGCGATCGCCCGTCCTTTGTCCAGCGTGATCGGTCGTCCGCTGGCCCGGTTGCTCGGGGAACCGGGCAAGCTCGGCCGGGAGAACTCGATGCGCAGCCCCCGGCGCACCGCCCAGACCGCCTCGGCGCTGATGGTCGGCCTGGCCCTGGTCGCCGCGATCTCGGTGTTCGGCGCCTCGCTGTCAAAGTCGGCCACCAGCAGCGTGGACCAGGCGATCAGCGCCGGCCTCATCGTGACGCCCAGCGGGACCGGAGAACTCAGCGACTCGGTGCCGGCCGCCGCCTCGGCCGTGCCGGGCGTCACCGCGACCACCACCGTCTACAGCGGACAATTCGAGGTCCGCAGCACCCTCGCCACGCTCAAGGCGGTATCGGTGGCGCACCTGGCCAGCACGCTGATCCTGCGCATGACCGCGGGCAGTTCCGCCGCCCTCGCCCAGGGCGATCTGCTCATCGACTCCACCACCGCCACCTCCAAGCACCTGTCCGTCGGCGACACGCTCCCGGCGACGTTCGCCCGGACCGGTTCTTCCATCCTGCACATCGGCGGTATCTACCAGGCCAACGCCCTGATCGGCGGCTACCTGGTCAGCGCCGGGTTCTTCACCTCCCACTTCGCCAGCCAGCCCCCAGCCGCACTGCTGCTGCAAACCAACGGCAGCAGCACCGCAAACGATGCCGTCACCAGCGCCCTGGCCGCCTATCCGAACGTGCAGGTCCAGACCAGGGCTCAGTTCGAGCAAACCCAGGCCGCCTCCGTCAACCAGCTTGTCGGGCTGGTCTACGCCCTGCTCGCCCTGGCGGTGCTCATCGCGCTCATCGGCATCGTCAATACCCTCATGCTCTCGGTGTTCGAGCGCACCCGGGAGATCGGCCTGCTGCGGGCGGTCGGCATGAAACGGCGCCAAGTCCGCACGATGATCCGGTCCGAAGGGGTGATCCTGGCGATCTTCGGCGCCATCATCGGGATCATCGTCGGCACCGGGATGGGCGTCGCCCTGGTGTCTTCGCTGAAACAACAGGGCATCACCGACATCGTCGTGCCTGTGTCCAGGCTGGTGGTCTTCCTGCTGATCGCCGCCCTGCTCGGGCTGATCGCCGCCGGCTGGCCCGCCCGACGCGCCGCCAGGCTGGACATACTCAACGCCATCGCCGCCCAGTAGCTTCGGGTCTCGCCTGGACTCGCCGCTGAGTGATTCCTTACCATCGTCAACTCCCGACCGCGGGCGCGGGGAGGATCTGCCGCGGGACGCCGGGGCGCCGATCGCGCCGTTTCCATTCCCGCGGGTAGCCGATCGACACCTCTTCGAACCGGACCCCGTCGTACCAGCTCACCCGCGGAATGTGCAGATGACCGTAGACCACCGCGGCGGCGTTGAAGCGGACATGCCAGTCGTGCGTCCGGGTGGTGCCGCACCACTGGGCGAACTGCGGGTACCGCAGCACCCGAGTGGGCTCCCGGACCAGCGGATAATGCGACACGAACACGACCGGGAGGCCCGGATCCCGGGCGGCGAGCCGGCGCTCGGTCGCCGCCACCCGGGCCCAGCACCACGCCTCCCGGCTCGGATACGGATCAGGATGCAACAGCGACTCGTCGCTGCAGACGATACCGGTCTGGTAGGCGATAGCCAGGCCCTGTTCCTTGGTCAGCGCGCCGTCCGGCCGGAAGCTGTAGTCGTACAGCAAGAACACCGGCGCTATCGTGACCGCGCCACCGGGCCCTTCCCACACCGGGTACGGATCCTCCGGTGTGATGACCCCCAGGCGGCGGCACATCTCCACCAGGAACAGGTACCGCTCCTCGCCGCGCAACTGGACCGGATCGGCCCGGCGGGTCCACAATTCATGGTTGCCCGGCGTCCATACGACCGTGGCGAACCGATCGCTGAGGGTACCGAGCACCCACTCGATATCCCCGGAAAGCTCTCCGACATCCCCGGCCAGCAGCAGCCAGTCCGCTTCTGACTCGGGCCGGAGCTCGGAGATGATCTTGCGGTTCTCCGGGTGCGCCACATGCAGATCGCTGAGGGCGACCAGCCTGGGGGGCACGGACGCGCTCATGGGATAAGAGCTTAGCGGGAAGACGAGCCACTGCCCGTTCCGTCAAAAAAGGACTTAACGGTGATGAATTCCGCTGGCCCCGGGCCAGAGGTAAAGCCATTGGCTTCATGATCGCAAACCCCCGGCGACGGTACGCTTAACGTCGTATAGTTTGAATCCCCCCCAAAGGGGCAGGCCGCGGCGGCGCCGTTTACCGGGTCTATACGCGGCCTGCCCTTTTATATGATTGACGGCCTTTTAGTTTTGCCAATGAGGTCGTCCGTCCTATCATCATCTGATGCAGGGCTCCGTGACCGTCCATTTCGCCGCTCCGCCTGCCGAGGTCTGGGCTCTGGTCAGCGACGTCACTCGGATCGGGGAATTCAGTCCCGAGACCTTCGAGGCCCGGTGGCTGGACGGCGCGACCGGACCGCGGGCCGGGGCGCGCTTCCGCGGTCACGTCCGGCGCAACGGCCGGGGGCCGGTCTACTGGACGACCTGCACGGTGACCGTTAGTGATCCGGGCCGGGAGTTCGCCTTCGCGGTCAACGGGCCGGGCGACACGATCGTCAACACCTGGCGGTACCGGCTCGACCCCCGCGAGGACGGCACCGACGTGACCGAGTCCTTCGAGCTGCCCGGCACGCTGCCGATGCGCCTGTACTGGAGCGTGGCCGGGCGTGCGCGGCTGCGCACTAACCTGACCGACATGCGCGTCACCCTGGAGAAGATGAAAGCGATCCTCGAGGAGGGATAGCGGCCAGGCGCTTGGCGTCAGCGCTGACGGGCGCTTCGTGGCCAGCACAGCCGGCCACCTGCCTGGCATATGCAGAGATAAGCGACAAAAGCCACGGAGTTCGTCCGTTTCTCGTGGATGAAATTGGCTAAGTGGAAAGCTTTGTGCATCCCAGTAGGGCATGCCAAATCCGAGCACCGACCGGTGCGGCGGCTCACGATCGAGGCGACGGTCAGGCTCTGAGGTTCGGTCAGCCACCTCGTTGGTCCGGGCCGGACACGATCCGGGAAACCGTCAACTCGTACTTAATGTCCACAAAAAACGGCGCATCTGGGAGCCACCGTTACCAGATCTGGTCGGCATGATGGCACATTATGCCGGCAATAGCCGGCACAACCGTCCATCGTGCCGGCTGGAAATCCCTGTTAGAAGCCGGTATTTAGAATTCGTGTGCTAGCAGGTGCGGTTGGGGGACGCCGCCATCCTGCACGCGCTGCGCCCGACCGGGGCACTGTGCGGATGTGGTGGTCCCAGTACACAAAAGCTTCCGTAAAGTCGAAATCATTCACGAAAAACTGCCACTGAGCATTAGTAAACGTGACAGCCGGGACAGGTATTACCCCTGGGAGATGCGGGAACCTCAGGGGTGTTCAAGCAGCGCGGTGAGCAGATCGGCGAGCCAGGACCTGAACTGGGCTGGGTCGTTGTCGAGGAGCAGTTCGGTGGTGGCGCCGTCATGGATGGCCATGACAGCGCGGGCGAGTCCGTCCGGGGTTTGCAGGGCGGCGGGGAGGCGGGAGCGGTCGATCGCGGGGGTCAGTGAGGCCGCGAGAGCGTCGCGGAGTTTGTTGCGGTGGGCGCGGAGCGCGGCGGCGACTTCGGGATTGCGGGCGGCGTAGAGCCGGAAGTCTGTGCTGACGAGGATCCAGTCGCGGTCCACCATGAGCGCTTGGACCGCTTGTGCGATGAGTTCGGGGATGTTGCTGGGGGGCAGGGTCAGGCCTGCGGCGACCTGGCGGGCGAGCTGCTCGCTGCGCTCGGTGTAGAGGGCGAAGAACAGCTCGTCGAGGGTGTCGAAGTTGGAGTAGAACGCGCCGCGGGTGTAGCCCGCCGCCTCGCATACCTCTTCGATGCTTGCCCGTCCGAACCCCCGGGCCGCGAAAACGCCGAAGGCGGCGTCCAGGAGCCGGCCGCGGGTTTCGGGCCGGCGCCGGGTCACCCGGGCCGGCGTCCCGTCGGCCCGGAGCTTGGCCCGCCGGGCCCGCTGGCTGGTTGACCGCTCCGGTGTGTGCTCAGGCGTCATGACCCTCCCCTATCGATACGTTGACGTATCCGATACTCTAACGTATTATAACGACAGAGTCAGCGGACACTAACGTCGGCCGGCCACCAATGAGGACCGGCGATGAACCAGACAGCCCCACCACCCCCACCACCCCCACCACCCCCGCCCCAGCCAGCGCCCGCCACCCAGCAGCGCTTCCT
>Ga0302229_10001640_pt1 | contig 16863 bp, 10 predicted proteins | sample II_Palsa_N1_3_FD_193518 | JGI IMG/M metagenome (GOLD analysis project Ga0302229, IMG submission 193518) | Peat permafrost microbial communities from Stordalen Mire near Abisko, Sweden - II_Palsa_N1_3 | ecosystem: Environmental > Terrestrial > Soil > Palsa > Peat permafrost | place: Sweden... | reverse complement strand
CACCCGCGCCGTGGCACCGCCCATCTACCAGACGGCGACGTTCTGGGCCGAGGATGCGGAGCAGTTCGCGCGGGCCGCGGTCACGCGTCAGGAATGGCCGCGCTCACCACCGCCGTGCTGGCCCTGGTATCGGCCGGAGACCACGTGATCGGGCAGAAATCCACCTACGGGGGCACGGCGTCGGTGCTGCTGAACCTGCTGCCGCGGCTGGGCGTGTCGACCAGCCTGGTCGAGGTGGCCGACCCGGAGGCGTTCGAAAAGGCGCTGACCCCGCAGACCCGCCTAATCCTGGTGGAGTCGCCGAGCAACCCGCTGTTGCAGATCACCGATCTGCGCGCCGTCGCGGAGCTGGCCCGACGCGGTGGCCGCCGCGGCGGCGAGCACCTGACCACCCGGCGGTCCGGAATCCGTTCGTGGAAAGGCCCTCGATAACTGTGCCGCGGTCACGTGCGTTTATGCAGGTCGACGTGTTCTCGACGACGGCCTTTCTCGGCAACCCGGTTGCCGTCGTCCTCGATGGCACGGACGTGACCGACCAGGCGATGCAGCGCCTGGCGCGCTGGACGAATCTGTCCGAGACCACGTTCGTCCTGCCTCCCACCGCGCCGGAGGCGGACTACCGGCTGCGGATCTTCGCCCCTGGAGGTGAACTGCCGTTCGCCGGGCACCCCACCCTCGGTTCCGCCCGCGCGTGGCTGGAGGGCGGCGGCACACCGCAGCACCCCGGCCGTATCGTGCAGGAGTGCGCCGCGGGCCTGGTCAGCGTGCGCCACGGCGAGGGAATCCTGTCCTTCGCCGCTCCGCCGCTGCTGCGTGACGGCCCGCTTGAGGAACATTTCGTCGGGCAGATCGCCGTGTCGTTCGGCATCAAGCGGGACCGTGTCCTCGCCCACCAGTGGGTCGACAACGGACCCGGCTGGGCCGTGGTCCAGCTGCCCACCGCCGAGGAGGTCCTCGCTCTCGAACCTGACCTTTCCCTCATCCCGACCGCGATGGTCGGCGCGATCGGGGCCTACCCCGACGGGTCCGGGCACGCCTTCGAGATGCGCACCTTCGCCCCCCGCGTCGGCGTGGCCGAGGACCCGGCATGCGGCAGCATGAACGCTTCGGTCGGCCAATGGCTCACCGCCACCGGCGCCGCGCCTTCCACCTACCGGGTCTCCCAGGGCGCGCGCGTGGGCCGGGCCGCAACCATCGAGATCACCGCCGATGCGGACGGCACCGTCTGGGTCGGCGGCGCTGCCATCGCCTACATCCGCGGCACCGTCACCCTGTGACACGTCCGGTGCCGCGGTCCACGATCAACCGCAGCACCGGGGCGCATTGCACCGGCGCTCCTGGGTCACCATTCCGTCGGCCGGGTGGGACCGTACTATGGCCCGGTGACATCGGCTGGATACCTGAGATTCCCGACCCTGACGTCGAGGTCATCATGTCGCCTGATGACTGGGCTGCGCAGCGGGACACCCAGCTGGAGACCGCGGTCAGGCTCGCGCTGGAAACCCTGCAGCAGCGACCCGCGGTGCAACCTCCCGACCCGCGCACCAGGCCGTCCAAGCGCCGGCCGCCGCTACCGCCACGAGCCTAGATCGCCCGGGGTGCGTGCGCTGGGCGATAGCGCCCATCGATGGCACGCCCAGCACGGCATCTCGTATGTCACGGCGAACCTCATCGCGCTCAAGGAGCCAATGGAGCGCAATGGCGGTACCTACCTGCCGAAGATGTGATTTCAGGTCATCGGGGGTGGTGGTGTCACTGGTTTTCGCAGTATTCGCCATAGGCCGCCAGCGGCATGGCCAGCCACTCGCCGTTGGCAGGGTCCCAGCGCAGCCAGTTCTCGTTACCGTTGACGAGCGGATTCGGCAGGTACTCCAGGCACTTGTAGTAGTAGCTGCCGGTGTAGGGCGCGGATAGCGGAGCCCAGCCCGCGCCGATGACGTCCTGTATAACGTGGGTCCCGTTGAGGCTGGCCCAGGCCAGGCTGGCGGCGGTCGGGGTCAGACTCCAGCTCCAGCCGGGGTACTTCTGTCCCGCTGTGCCGTACGGCGCCGGCAGCGGCTTTCCCTGTTCGTCGATGATGGTTCCGTCGGCGGTGATGATCTCGGTGGGCTCGACCTGGGGGACGAAGCTGCCGTTGCCGGCGTAGAGGTACAGGTTGACCGGCTCGGTCCCGGCGGCATGGGTGGTAGCGCTAGCGGTGGACGCGCCGCCCAGCCCCAGCCCCAGCGCGGCGCCGAGAACGGCGGTGACAGCGAGCGAGTTGCGGATCAGTCGCATGGGGGACATCGCGATGGCCTTTCGTAGGGTAGACCGACCGTAAGCCCGGCGGGAACCCTGACAGCAGGGGCCGGGCGGCCCCATCGAGCCCGCCACGTGTGGGCCGAACGGCCCATTCACCCTCCGGAGGCGGATGGGCCGTTCGGGGAGGAGTCAGCCCTCAGCTGCGGGGGCGGCCGATGCGATACCGGCCTCGAGGGCGTAGCGGACCATTTCCGGGCGCCGGCGGGCGCCGGTCTTGTCCCGGATCCGCTCCAGATGCGATCTCACCGTGTTGACCGACAGGAACAGCCGCTCGGCGATCTGAGCGTCGGTCGCCCCGTCGGCCAGCAGCGCCACGATCTCCCGCTCTCGTTCCGACAGCGGGCCCCCAGAACCTCCGGCCGCCTGGCCGGCGGGCGGAACGGCGACGGCGACGGCGGAGGCAACCGCGGGATCGGGCTCGGCGGGGCCGGCAGCCATGGCGATGGCATCGGCATAGCTGAGCGAGCGGCCGCGCCGGTAAGCGGCCTCGAACGCTGCATCGCCGAGCGTGACCCGCAGCTGAGCATGGTCGCGGTCGCGCAGCCTCGCTTCCATGGCCTCGCAAACCCGTCCGGCCTGCTCGTAGTGTTCATCGGCGACGCCGTGCAAGGTGGTAGCGACGGCGGGGTCGCCGTCCGCGCCGACCGAAAGGGCCAGACCCAGGAGCGCGGCCTGAAAATAAGCGGACTTGGTACCGGTGGCCCGGGCCCGGTCCAGGCTGTTGAGGAACAGCCGGCGAGCATTGCGGGGATCGGCGTCGAGGAGGTCGACGAGACCCAGGTTCTGCCACAGACCGACGGACATGTTCAGGTAGCCGAGGTTGCCAGCGAGCGTGCACGCCTCCTGAAGGTGCGCGCGGGCCGCCCGGAGTTCCCCCGCGGCGACTTCGTAGACGCCGAGGTTGGCCAGCGTGATGGCGATCCGGTAGTTGTCTCCGGCCGCCCGTGAGTGGGCGAGGGCTTCCTGGTTGTCAGCGAAGGCGCCGTCCAGGTTTCCCGCTTCACCCTTGAACACCGCCCGACGGCCGAGAAGGTCAGCCATCAGCCGCGGATCTCCAGTTGTCCGGGCCAGCCCCACCGCCTCGTCGACCTGAGCCAGTGCGGCCGGCAGATCGCCACGCTCCAACTTGAACCAGCACAGCTGGGACAGGGCATCGGCGGTAACGGCAGCATCGGCGAGGCTACGGGCGATCGTAACGGCCTCGCCGGCCAGCGCCGGGATCATCGAGTCGTCGCCGAAGTGATTGAGCAGGTGGCAGCTCACGGTAAGAGCCCGGGCCCGGGCCAGGGTGGGCGTCTGGGCGTCGGGCCGCTCGAGCAAGACGTTGAGCGCCTCGAGGACTTCGCCGCTGTGGCCGCGCAGGTGGCAGAACCAGCGCAGTCCGACCGCCAGGCGCAGGCCGGGCTCGGCACGGTCAGGATCGGCGAGGCTGAACGCCAGTGCGGCGCGGATGTTGTCGAACTCGACCTCGAGCCGGTCCAGCCAGGCGGCCTCGTCCGGTCCGCGCAGGTGCGTGCCGGCGGTCTCGACCAGGCCCAGGTAGTGGTCGCGGTGGGCGGCGCGGGTTTTGCCCAGCTCGGAGCCGGGCCGCCGGGCGAGGCACTCGGCGGCGTAGTGGCGGACCGTCTCCAGCAGCCGGTAGCGGGTGGAACCGCGGATTTCGTCGGCTAGGACCAGGCTCTTGTCGACCAGGGCGGCCAGATGGTCCAGCACCTGCCATTCTCCGGTACCGCCTCGCGAGGCGACCGTTTCTGCGGCCTCCAGGGTCCAGCCTCCGGCGAAGACGGAAAGCCGGTCGAGCACCAGCTGCTCCACGGGGTTGAGCAGGTCGTAGGACCAGTCGATCAGGGCGCGCAGGGTCTGATGGCGTGGCAGGGCGGTCCGGCTCCCCCCGGTCAGCAGCCGGAATCGCTGATCGAGCCGCGAGCTGATCTCTGACACCGACAGCGACCCCAGCCGGGCCGCGGCGAGCTCCAGGGCCAGCGGAATCCCGTCCAGCCGTACGCAGACCGCCGCCACCGCAGCCGCGTTGATGTCGTCCAGGGTGAAGCCGCGCCGGTACATCAAGGCGCGCTCGGTGAACAGCTGCACCGACTCGAAAGCAGCCAGCCGGCCGGGGGCGGCCAGATCGGCGGGCGGGACCGGCAGCGAGGGAACCCGGAAGACATGCTCCCCGCGAACGCCCAGCGGCTCCCTGCTCGTGACCAGCAGGGACGCCCGCGGGCAGGACCGCACCAGGGCATCAGCCAGCTTGGCCGCCGCGCCGAGCACGTGCTCGGCGTTGTCCAGGACCACCAGCAGGTAGCGGTCGCCGACAGCCTCGACCAGGGTGTCGAGCATGGGGCGTTCCGGCTCCTCGCGGACGCCAAGCACGGCGGCCACGGTGCGGGCCACCATCTCGGGTTCGGCCACCGGCGCCAGCTCGGCCAGCCACACCCCGCCGCCGTCGCCGTCTAGCACTTCAGCGGCCACCTGCAAAGCCAGACGCGACTTGCCGATCCCGCCCGGCCCCGCGATCGTGACCAGCCTCGACCCGCCCGACACCAGCGACCGCAGCTCGGCAAGCTCAGCGGCCCGGCCCACGAAACTGGTGGCCTGCGATGGCAGGTTGTGCCGTAGCGCCGGATTGTCCAGCGACCGCAACGGGCCGAAGTCCTCGGCCAGGCCAGGCCCGGTCACCTGGAAGACCCGCTCAGCCCGGCCCAGGTCCTTCAGGCGATGCTCGCCCAGATCCCGGAACCCGATCCCGCCGGGCATTCGGCCAGCTAGCAGCCCGTACGTCGCTCCGGACACCAGGACCTGGCCACCATGGCCAGCGGCAAGCAGCCGGGCGACCCGGTTTACCACCGGACCGGAATAGTCGCCGTCGCGCTCCGCGCAGGCTCCCGAATGCACCGCCGTGCACACCCGGACGGGCAAGCCCGGCGGCCACGGCTCAGCACCGGCAGCCCGCTGAACAGCCACCGCCGACGCCACCGCGCCGGCCGGGTCGGCGAACACCGCACGAAACGCCTCGCCCACCGTCTTAAAGACGTAACCGCCCGAAAGCTCGATCTTTTGGCGGACAATGCGGTTATAGCGGCCCGACGCCTCCGCCATGGCCTCGGAGTCGGCCTCCCACAGCCGGATGCTGCCCTCGATGTCGGTGAACAGCAACGTCACCGGTCCAGAGGGAAACCCCATTCACCCATTGTGCACCCCCGATCCCCGCCCGCTCGGGCCTTCCCTGCTCCCCCCAGTGTGCGTTCGGCTGACGTCCAGCAGCCGCTGAATGATTCCCCGTCAGCACGTTTGCATCTGCGGATGCCTACGACGTCGCATGGCTCACCGATGCGGCTGTCCCAGTGTGCCTGGCCACTTCGGGTGACCGTAGGGGCCGGCCATGCCATCGGGACTGCTAGCACAGGGCGGCAGCTATACCAGAGAGTCGCCGGCGTGAAAATCGCCGCTTGGGCTAGGGGGTGCGGGTGCGGATGTGGGCTGGTCTGTCATTGTTAGTTGAGGATTAGCAAGTACCCGGGTCTCAGTTAGGGAGCATGTCCGCCCATGACGGTTAATTCTGACGCGACAGGCGCGCCAGTGCAGGCAGGTCATGCGCTCGGACCGCGCTACAAGTGGATCGCGCTGTCTAACACGACGCTTGGCATGCTGATGGCGACCATCAACCAGTCGATCGTGCTGATCGCACTGCCGGACATCTTCCGCGGCATCGGGCTGAACCCGCTGAGTCCCGGCAATACCAGTTACCTGCTGTGGATGTTCATGGGTTTCCTGGTGGTGTCCGCGGTGCTGGTGGTGTCATTCGGCCGGCTGGGCGACATGTTCGGCCGGGTGCGGATGTACACCCTGGGCTTTGCGATCTTCAGCGTGGCCTCGGTCTTCCTGTCCGTGACCTGGATGCACGGCGCGGACGCGGCGAAGTGGCTGATCATCTGGCGGGTCGTGCAGGGCATCGGCGGGGCGTTCTTGTTCGCCAACGCCGCCGCCATCACCACCGACGCGTTCCCGGCCAGCCAGCGCGGCCGCGCCCTCAGCGTGAACTCGATCGCGGCCATCGCCGGGTCGTTCATCGGCCTGATCCTCGGCGGCGTCCTCGCCCCGGTCAACTGGCACCTGATCTTCCTGGTCTCGGCGCCGATCGGCGTGTTCGGCACCGTATGGGCGTACTTCATGCTGCATGACATCGGGATGCGCAAGCACGCGCAGATGGACTGGTGGGGCAACTTGCTGTTCGCCGGCGGGCTGGTCGCCATCCTGGTCGGCATCACCTACGGCCTGCTGCCCTACGGCGGGCATCCGATGGGCTGGACCAACCCGTGGGTGCTCACCGCGCTCTTCGGCGGCCTGGCCCTGCTGGTCATCTTCGTGTACGTCGAGACCAAGGTCGCCGAGCCGCTGTTCCGCATCTCGCTGTTCAAGATCCGGGCGTTCGCCGCCGGGAACATCGCGAGCCTGATGCTGGCGATGGGCCGCGGCGGCATGCAGTTCATGCTGATCATCTGGCTGCAGGGCATCTGGCTGCCGCTGCACGGCTACGACTTCAGCCAGACCCCGCTGTGGGCCGGCATCTACCTGGTGCCGTTGACGACCGGCTTCCTGGTGGCCGCGCCGCTGTCCGGAATACTGTCCGACAAGTTCGGCGCCAAGGCGTTCACGGTGGGCGGCGCGCTGCTGACCGGAGCGAGCTTCCTGCTGCTGATCTTCGTCCCGGTAAACTTCCCGTACTGGGAGTTCGCGCTCGTCATCGCCCTGAACGGCTTCGGCTCCGGCCTGTTCTTCTCGCCGAACTGGGCGGAGATGATGAACTCGGTCCCGGCCGACCGCCGCGGGGCGGCCGGCGGCATGATCGCCACCTTCCAGAACTCCGCGTTCGTGCTGTCGATCGGCATCTTCTTTACCCTGATGGTGGCCGGCCTGTCGAGCAAGCTCCCGGCGGCCCTGTCCAGCGGTCTGACCACGCAGGGCGTCCCGGCCGCCACGGCCGTGCCGATCTCGCACCTCCCCCCGATCGGCGTGCTGTTCGCCTCCTTCCTCGGCTACAACCCGATACAGCAGCTGCTCGGCCCGCTGCTGCATCAGCTGTCCCCGGCGCACGCGGCCTACGTGACCGGGCGGCAGTTCTTCCCGCACCTGATCACGGCACCGTTCCACAGCGGTCTCGGCATCGCGTTCGGGTTCGCCATCGCGGCCAACGTGATCGCCGCCATCGCCTCGGCGCTGACGGGGCGGCGCACGCCGGCACCCGCCAACCGCGAGTCACTGGGTTACGAACTGGCCGCCGTGGCCGGCGAAGGCGGCTTCGAGCCCAGCGAACTGGTCGTCCCCGGCGCCCCGGAAGAGAGCACCGACCCGCCTGACCAGCCCGGCTAAAGCCAGTGCCGGTGTCTGATCCCGGCCAGGTCAGCTGAGCTGGCCGGCGATGGCGGCGATGGCGGGTTCGATGGCTCGCTCGCGGACGTTTCCGAAGCCCATCACCAGCGCGGGTGGCGCCGCGGGGTCAGGGTTGCCGCGGTACTCGCCGATGCCGTGCAGCCCGACCCTCCTTTCGAGAGCCGCGGCGATCACTGCCGTCTCGTCGGCGCCGGGTGGCAGCGGCGCGACAGCGTGGAATCCGGCCGCGAGCCCGGTGAGCCGGACTCGGGGCGCGTGTCTGGCGAACGCGTCGGTCAGCGCGGTGCGGCGGGCAGCGTAAACGGTCCGCATCCGCCGCAGGTGGCGGTCGTACCGGCCGGTGGTGAGCAGGGTGGCCAGGGCGACCTGGTCGAGCATGCAGGAACCGCGGTCGCTCATTTCCTTCTCGGCGGCGACCGCTGCGGCCAGTGGTGAAGGGGCGTGCACCCAGCCGAGGCGGACCGCCGGCGCCAGCGCCTTGCTGGCCGTGCCGAGCAGGAAGACCTGGTCGGGGGCCAGGCCCTGCAGCGCGCCGACGGGTTCCTTGTCGTAGCGGAACTCCGAGTCGTAGTCGTCCTCGATCACGTACCCGCCGCCGCGCCGCGCCCAGCCGGTCAGGGCGTGCCGCCGGCCCGGCGACAGGACCACCCCGGTGGGGGATTGGTGGGCCGGGGTGACCACGACCGCCTGGGCTCCGCTGGCCGCCAGTTCGCTGACCACGAGGCCTTCTTCGTCGACCGGCACGTAGCTGACGGCGATGCCCATGGCCAGGACCGCGCGGACCGTTTCGTCTGCCTGCGCGCTGCCGTAGCCAGGGTCCTCGAAGGCCACGCGCGTCACGCCGCCCTGGCGGGCCAGGGCCCGCAGGACCAGGTTGATTCCTTGCGCGAAGCCGGTGCTGACGATCATCTGCGCCGGGCTGGCGGCGGCGGCTCGTACCCGCCGCAGGTAACCGGCGAGGACCTCGCGCAGCACCGAGCTGCCGCGCGGGTCGCCGTAGCCCAGGTCCGCGGAGGCGACCTGGGTGCACGCCTGCTTGACCGCCCACGCCCAGTCGGCACGCGGGAAGCTGGACAGGTCCGGTACGCCGGGTTCGAAGTCCGCGATCAGCGGCGGTGCCGAGGGATGGCGGCCAGACGAGGGCGGCAAGGACAAGGGCGGCAAGGACAAGGGCGGCAAGGACAAGGGCGGCAAAGGCAAGGACGACGGAACGGCCAGGCTGCCCGCAGGCTGGTCACCGGCTTGCTGGCCGCTGACGCCGGCGACCCGGGTGGCGGACCCGGTACGGCTGGTCAGATACCCCTCGGCCAGCAGCTGCCCGTAGCAGTCCTGCACCATGCCGCGGGAGACGCCGAGCGCACGCGCCAGCTCCCGCGAGGAAGGCAGCCGTTCCCCCGCGCGGAGCCGGCCGCCCCTGATCGCCTCACGCAGACTCGCCTCCAGCTGGGCGCGCAGCGGCTGGCTAGCCGAACGGTCGAGCCGCACCAGGAGTCCCGGACTCAAACCGGACCACTCAATCGCCATGGAATCGGACCTTACCAGGGTGCCGGCTGGGTTCTAACGTGCGTGCTATGAGCACCTTGACGCAGCAGCAGCCCGACACCGCGGTTCCGGCCCGGCTTCTCAGCGTGCCGCTGGCCGCCACGTTCCTGGCCGAGTTCACGTCGCTCACCAGCTTCTTCCTGCTGGTGTCGGTAATGCCGATGCTGGCCGCGGCGGCCGGCGCCAGCAGCGCCGGTGCCGGGCTGATCACCGGCTCCCTGCTGCTTGGCACCGTGGCGGCAGAGGCCGCGGCCGCCGCAGCGATCAGCCGGTTCGGCTACCGGATCGTGCTCGCGGCCGGAGCCGTGCTGCTCGGCGCGCCGGCCCTGGCCATGCTCGCGCGCGAGCCCGAGGCGGTCATGGTGAGCGTCAGCCTGGTGCGCGGGTTCGGGTTCGGCTTGTGCGGCGTGGCCACCGGCGCGCTCACCGCCAAGCTGCTGCCTCCCGAACGGCGCGGCGAAGGGCTCGGCCTGCTCGGCATCGTCTCCGGCGTCCCGGCCATAGTCGCGCTGCCGGCCGGGATCTGGCTCGCCGGGCACCACCTGGCCGTCGCGGCCGCAGCGATGGCGGCTGCGGCCGGCCTGCTGCCGCTGGCGGCGATCCGCTGGCTGCCCGGCGGGCGCGAGGCACGCCATACCGACCGCGCGAGGCGGATGCCCGCCGCCCGCGGCTCCGGGCGGATCGGCGGCGCCTCGCTGCGGCTGCCGCTGATCTTCGCCGCCGCCACCGTCGCGGCCGGGGTGCTCGACTCGTTCCTGCCGCTCGCGAAGGGGATCCCGAGCAACCTGTCCTCGGCCGCCCTGCTCGTCCAGGCGATCGCCGCCACGCTCACCCGCTGGCAGGCGGGCAAGCACGGCGACCGGTACGGTCACGCCCGGCTGCTCATCCCGGCGCTCACCGTGGCGGCGCTCGGCATGGCCGCGATGATGGTGCTGGGCTCGCCCGTGCTGATCTTCGCAGGCATGGTGCTGTTCGGCGCCGGGTTCGGGGTGATCGAGAACGCGACGTTCGCGCTGCTGATCGAGCAACTGCCCGAGGCCAAGGCCAGCGCGTTGTGGAACCTCGCCTACGACGCCGGGTACGGCGCGGGCCCGGCCGTCTTCGGCCTGATCTGCGTCCGCACCGGCTACCCGGCGGCGTTCGCCCTTACCGGCGCGTTGATCCTCGCCGTAGTCCCGGCCGCGCGGAACGCCGTGGCCGGCTGATCCTGCCTACACGTAGGACCCAGCAGGACGCCGGGTCCGTTGCTAATTACCCTGAGTGTCAGTATTGTTGCTAAGTGTGACGACAGTTGGGCGAGACGGCGGAATGCTGGGCGCGGGAGTGCCTTCCGGACCGGATTTCCGGCGGCTGTTCGAGGGGGCACCAGCGCTCTACCTGGTGCTTGACCCTCAGCTGACCATCGTCGCGGTCAGTAACGCGTTCCTGGCGGCCACGATCACGACCAGGGAAAACATCCTGGGCCGCAACGTGTCTGAGGTCTTCCCGGACAATCCGAATGACCCGGACGCGAAGGGGACGGTCATCCTGACCGCCTCGCTTGATCGCGTCCGAAGTGAGCTCCGGCCGGACACGATGCCGGTGCTGCAGTACGACGTGCGCCGTCCCGCCGCCGAAGGCGGCGGGCTCGAGGTGCGGTACTGGAGCTCGCGTAACAACCCGCTGCTCGACCCGCGCGGGAAGCTCGCGCACATCCTGCACGAGGTGGTCGACGTCACCGAGTTCGTCCGGCAGGAGGGTGCCGATGAGCGGCTGACGGAAGAGTTCTGGGCGGGTACCGCCCAGATGCGCGCGGACATACTGCGCCGCTCCGCCGAGCTGGCCGAGGCGAACCAGGCGCTGCGCGAAGCCAACGCGAACCGGAAGCAGTTCCTCGCCTCGATGAGTCATGAGCTCCGTACTCCCATGAACGCGGTGATCGGCCTGGCGGAGCTCCTGGGGAACACGACGCTCAGCACGCCCCAGCGCCGCTACGTCGACGGGATCAGGACCGCCGGCCATACGCTGCTGGCTGTGATCAGCGACGTCCTGGACGTCTCGAAGATGGAGGCGGGCAAGCTCGTGCTCAGCGCCATCGACTTCTCCCCGGCGGCCGTCGTCGAGGATGTGGTCGAGATGGTCGCCGAATCAGCCCGGTCGAAGAACCTGGAGGTTACCGGCGCTTACGCGCCGTCGCTGTCGGCGACCCGGTCCGGCGACCCGGACCGGCTGCGCCAGGTGCTGCTGAATCTCGCCGGGAACGCGGTGAAATTCACCGAGCGCGGTCAGATCACGGTCCGCGCGGCGCCTGATGAGGCCGCCCGGGCTCAGGGCGTCCCGGCCGAGGTTGCCGCCATCAGGTTCGAGGTCACTGACACCGGAATCGGGATCAGCCCCGACATTCAGCAACGGCTTTTCGAGCCGTACGTGCAGGCCGACCCCTCGACGACGCGGCGCGCCGGTGGCAGCGGCCTGGGCCTGGCCATCTGCCGGGAGCTCGTCACCCTCATGGGAGGAACCATCGGCGTGTCGAGCCTGCCCGGCCTCGGCAGCACGTTCTGGTGCGTTATTCCCTTCGCTCCGGCCTCGCACGCCGGCCACTCGGTCTCGCTCAACGTCCTGGCCGGGCTACGCGTCCTGGTCGTCGATGACAATGCCACCAACCGGCTCATTCTCGACCAGCAGCTTCGCGCGTGGCGGGCCGAGACGACCCTGTGCGAGGATGCCGAGGCAGCACTGCCACTGCTCAGCGTGGCCGCGTTGCGCGGGCAGCCCTACGAACTCAGCATCCTGGACCTCCGGATGCCCGGCACGGACGGGCTGGCGCTGGCCAAGGCCATCCAGGTCGACGGCGGCATCCCGGACCATCCCATGATCATGCTCAGCTCGGAAGTCGACTTCGACCAGGCGGCCGCCGACCAGGCGGGAATCAGCGCGGTCCTGGTCAAGCCGATCCGCGGCGCCGACCTTTTCGCCAGGATCAGATACGTGATGGGCTTGGCCGGTTCTGCGGCCCCCGCCTCAGGAACGGCCCCAGGTGCCGCCGGGCCGGCCAGCACGGCCAGCCAGTGCGGCCGCGTGCTTCTCGTCGAGGACGACGAGCTCAGCCAGCTCGCCTGCGAGGGCATCCTCACCCAGCTCGGCTACCAGGTCGAGGTCGCTTCCGACGGGCAGCAAGCCGTGGCCATGGCCACGGCCCGCCGGTACGACGCGATCATCATGGACTGCCACATGCCGGTCATGGACGGGTACACCGCAGCCCGCACGATCCACACCGCCGAGGGCCGCGGCCGGCACACACCGATCATCGCCCTGACCGCCGCCGTCCTTCCCGAAGACCGCGCCCGCTGCGTTGCCGCCACCATGGATGACTACCTGACCAAGCCGATCACCGCGGGCAAGGTCGACGCGCACCTTCGCCGCTGGATCCACCCCGGCGAGGGTGCCGCCACCGGGCGCCAGGAGGACGCGGCCGCCGACGGGTCGGCTCAGCGCCTGCCCGACGCGATGAGCGGCCGGCTCGGCCAGTTCCTCGGCGATGATGGCCTCGCTGATCAGATGCTGGGCGCCCGGATCCTGCGCAGTGTCCTGGACAGCTTCCCGGGCAAACTCGCTGACCTGGCGCAGAGCCTGCAGCAGCGAGATGTTGCCCGGCTCGCCAGCACCGCCCATACCTTGAAAGGAATGTGCCAGAACATCGGGGCGACCGACCTCGCGGGTCTATGCGACGAACTGCCCGCTCACGCCCGGGCTGGCCGGGACCGGGAGGCTGCCCAGGCGCTCACCCGCGTCGAGGCCGCCGGACAGGAAGTCCTCGCCGCCGCCACTGCGTTGCTGAGCCGGGGCAGCGCGCCGGACCCGGCCGAGCGGAGACCGCCACGGCCACCATCCTCGTTATCGATGACGAGGCCATGAACCGGGATCTCGCCCGTACGCTGCTGAGCCGGAAGGGCTACACCATCCTGGAGGCCAGCGGGGGCGCCGAGGGGCTCCGCACCGCGATCCGCGCCCGTCCGGACCTCATCGTCACCGACGTGCTCATGCCGGATATGGATGGCTACCAGCTGGTCGGCGAGCTGCGGGCCCGCCCAGAACTCGCGCACACGCCGGTGGTCTTCTACACCTCGAACTACCTGGAATCCCAGGCCCGGCCCCTAGCCGAAGCGTGCGGCGTGAGCCAGATCGTGGTGCGTTCGGAGGATCCCGCCCGGCTGATCGAGGCGGTCGGCGCGGCCCTGGAACACGAGCCCCCGGACGACATACCGCCGCTTCCCGCGGACTTCGACCGCCATCACGCACAGGTGATCAACAGCACCCTGCTCGCGAAGATCCGGGAGCTGGAGGTCAGCGAGAAGCGCATCGGGTCACTGAACGCGAGCCTGGTGCAGCAGGTACAGGAGGTACAGGAGCATAGCGTCCGTCTAGAGCGGGCCAACAAGGACCTGGAGGCCTTCGCTTACTCCATCGCCCACGACCTGCGCACCCCGCTGCGAGGGATAAGCGGGTTCGCCGGAGCCCTCGCGGAGGACTACGGCGACCGGCTCGACGAAACAGGCCGGGAGTACGTCGGGCGCATCGAGGCAGGCTGCGCGCGCATGGCCACCCTGCTCGATGCCCTGCTGCACCTGTCACAGGTGAGCCGGGCCGAGATGAACCTCCAGGACGTCGACCTCAGCGCCGAGGTCACCGCTATCTGCGGTCAGCTCCGCGCCCGTGACCCGGGCCGTCAGGTCCGGGTGACCGTGCAGGAAGGCGTCCGGGTCACCGCGGACCGCGCCCTGATCCGGACCGCGCTGGAGAACCTGCTCGACAACGCCTGGAAGTTCACCGCCCGCCGCGACGGCGCCGCCATCGACTTCGCGACCGCACCCGCTGGCGACGCTCCCATCTGCTGCTGCTACGTGCGCGATAACGGGGCCGGCTTCGACCCCGCCTACGTCGGCAAGCTGTTCCAGCCGTTCCAGCGGCTCCACCACGCCGACGAGTTCCCCGGCACCGGCACCGGCCTGGCCACCGTCCGGCGCATCATCGACCGCCATGGCGGCCGGACCTGGGCCGACGGCATCGTCGACGGCGGCGCCACCATCTACTTCACCCTCAACACTGAGGGCATCCATGAATGACAACCAGGTCAGCCTTTAGCTCGGGACGCGCGGAGGTGAGCGGCGAAGATGTGCGCGACGCACGCCCCACCGCGTGGTGCGCGGCGGGACTCAGCGTCGTGGGTACCCACAGCATCGCCGATCGCGGTCAGGCGTCGATCTCGGTGGCGATCTCGAATCCCGTCTCCTCGGGGGGCGCGGTAAAGCCGCCCTCGATGCCCTGCTGCATGCGCGGCATCAGGGTCGAGTCACGGAAGCTTTCCCAGCTGGCCTTCGAGTCGTGTACGGCGAAGATGGTCCAGCCGTCCGCGGACGGCCCGGCGGCGTGATAAGTCTGACCGCCCGGCAACGTGCCGTCACTCGGGTGCACCGCCGCGATCGACGCCTCGTACTGCTGCTTGGTTCCGCCCTTGAACCGGTGGATGACGCCGTAACTCATTGCTTCGCCTTTCGCTGGTCGATACGAGCATCCTGACGCCGCGCGATCTCACCGGCGCATCACCGGCGCATCACCCGCTCAGTTCGCCGATCGCGGCGAGCATGCCCGGCAGCCCCCGGGCGGTACAGATGCCCGAGGCCGTCTCGAGCCAGGCCCGCGCCGTATCGTCGATTCGACCGAACGACCTGTGGCGGGCCGCGGCTCGGGCCATCAAGATCGCGGCCCGGTGATAGTCCCAGTCAAAGGCGTCGACGATCTGGAATGCGGTGTTCAGGTGCCGGTCGGCGACGTCGTGCCGGCCGAGCAGCGACGCGAGCCGTCCCGCGTAGGCGGCGGCCGGGCCCAGGTTGGTGGCGATCTGCCCGGCGTAGGGCTCGATGATCGCCAGCAGGAGCGCGGCGGCGTCGAGGTCCTCGAGCTCGATCGCCAGGGTCGCGTACCCGAGCATGGAGGTCAGCCACATGACGTCCGGGGGAACGTTCCGGAACCCGTCGGCTGCCGCCGCGCCGAGCAGGTCGCTGGCGACCTGCTTGGGTCCGCTGGCGATGGCGTGGGCGAGGTGATAGGTGAGCTTGACCGGGCCGGCCTCGATCGCCTGCGCGACGATCGGCGGCAGCTCGGCGTGATGACCGGCGATGGTGGCCAGCACCGCCGCCTGCCCGGTGAAGACGTCGAGGGCCTCGGCGGCACCCAGCGTGAGGCCGATCGCCGCGGTCTCGCGCCCCAGCCGGCCGGCGTCGGCGAAGCGGGCCTGCATCGTGGCGACGAACGCCTCGAACCAGCCCACCGTCCAGGTCATCTGCGGGGCGCCGATCACGTCGGCGATGGCGTGCAGCCGTCCCAGGCTCCGGGCGGCTCCGGCTGAGTCGGCCAACTGGATGGCGACGGTGTAGGCCGCGGCGTGCACGGCGAATTCAAGGTGCGGGTCACCGGCGGCCGCCGCGGCCGCGATCGACCGGTCGGCCACGTCGGCCCGCAGCCGCGTGGCCTCGAGGTCGGGGCCCCACAGGGCGTACAGCACCGACGAGCAGATCCGGGCCACAAGCACCGGATCGGGGCTGGCGTCGGCCAGCGCGATGGCCTCCCGGGCGAGCCCGATGCGCCGGGTCCCAGCCACGTCGGAGACGAGATCCTCGGCCAGCAGCGCGAGGAGCCGGGCGCGCGTGACCGGATCGGCGTCGGCCACTTCGAGGGCGGACTCGACGAGCGCCACCTGCGCGGGCGCGGCGCAGCCGAGCCGCAGGAACCCGCGGTCGGTGGCCAGGGCGGCTTGCACCACGATTGAGGTCGCGCCACAGCCGCGGGCCAGCGCCGCCGCTTCGGTCAAGGTCGCGAGGGCGCCAGGATCGCCGGCCTGCTGCTGAGCGTGGCCGAGCCGGACGAGGAGCCCAGCGCGCTCGTGATCGGGCACATCCAGGGTGGCGCCGTGGTCGACCGCCGTCCGGTACCAGCGGGCCGCTTCGGCCGGCGAAAGCTGCCCGGCCGCGTAATCGCCGGCCGTTATCGCCCAGCAGCGAGCTTCGGCGAGCATCCCGCCCAGGTTGTACTGCTGCGCAATCGCAGGCGCGAGGTGGATCGTGGGTGCGCCGGCCCGCTTCGCCAGCACCTCGGCGGCCTGCGCGTGCAGGCGGCGGCGCCGTCCGCGGGGGAGCCCGCCGTACACGGCGCGGGCGACCAGGACGTGCACGAACCGCAGCGTCGGGGCCCGCGCCCCGACCTCAGCCAGCAGCCCGGCGGCCTCGGCCACGTCGAGGGCGTCCATCGCGTCGCTGTCGGAGATCCCGGCCATCTCGATCACCGCGCCCACCGCGAACTGCGTGCCCAGCACAGCGGCCACGGAGAGCACCTCCACCACCTGGTCCCCGAGCGAGCTGACGCGGCTCCACAACAGATTGCGCAGGTTCGCCGGAACCTCGTCGCCCGTCGCGCCGTCGGCGAACTCGACCTCGGTCGCGGCGAACGCCAGGTACCCCGACTCGGCCCAGTGCCGGACCAGCTGGGTGGCATACAGCGGATTCCCGGCGGTCTGATCGCGCAGCCGGGCGGAAACCGCCGAGGTCACCGCGGCCGCGTTGACCGCGAGCAGCGAAGCCGTCAGGTCGGCGAGCT
>Ga0302229_10001634_pt1 | contig 16890 bp, 14 predicted proteins | sample II_Palsa_N1_3_FD_193518 | JGI IMG/M metagenome (GOLD analysis project Ga0302229, IMG submission 193518) | Peat permafrost microbial communities from Stordalen Mire near Abisko, Sweden - II_Palsa_N1_3 | ecosystem: Environmental > Terrestrial > Soil > Palsa > Peat permafrost | place: Sweden... | reverse complement strand
AGATCTCCGGCCGGGTGGGCACCGTGCCGTCCCGGAACAATCCGGCGAACTGAGTCCGGTATCCGGCGATCCGGCTCGCGTTCTCGGCCCGTCCGAGGAGCCAAGGATGCGGGACCAGGCCCGCGCGCCGGACGAAGCCCGCCTCGGGCGCGGCCGTCAGCGAATAGGGAAAGTCGCTGTAATACACGGTCCGGACACCCATGCCGAGCTCGCCCGCGGCCCGGCGGGTAATCAGGTGGTCGACGTGGCGGCCGACGCCCAGGGGGGCGAGGATCAGGCCGGCCTCGCCGGTCCGGGCGATCTCGCTCACCCGGGCGCTCACCTCGGCGGCCAGCCCGGTGTCGCAGGAGGCGACCCGGCCGCGGGCGGCATCGAAGCGGAACGTCGGGTAGGCCGGCCCCCGGCGGCCCCGGCGGAACAAGGCGTCCCGGAACCCCAGGTGGGCCTGCGCAGCGCCGATTCCGGCCAGCACGCCGGCGTCCTCCGCCCGGCGCTGCGCGAAGAAGTCCTCGGCGTCGACCCCGCCGAGCTCGCGCAGTTGCCTGCGGGCGGGCAGGGACCACGGCGGCGGCGCGGCCGCCGTGAACACGGTCGCCACGGTGACCAGATGCCGCGGCGCGAGGTGGGCGAGCAGCGCTCCGCAGGACAGCACGGCGTCATCGAGATGCGGGGATATCACCAGCACGTCCGCGCCGGTGTCGTCCAGGTCGCCCAGCAGCCTGCTCAGCCGGTCGGCCGTCACGTCGTCCTCCCGAGGTCAGGTGCCCGGCCGGTGGTACCAGGCCCGTTCTGCCTGAAAGATCTTTTTTTCGGAACGGACGGTGCTACCCGCGCCCGCTCTCCCGCTCGCCTTATTTATCGGCGATCATCGCGGCGTACTGGGTAAACGGAATCGTGCCGTCCCACAGGTGGACGTCGTGGGCCCAGTAGAAGACGGTGAACCCGCACGAACGGGCCTGGCGCAGCGCGCTGGCCATCATTCCCGCGGCGGACGGGTTGGTGTAGTGGCCGTTCAGGCGGTCCGGCAGGCCGTAGCCGGGGTTCTCCCCGCCGACGGCCAGCCCGCGGCAGCGGGCGATGCGGGTGATCCACCGGGTGGCTGACCAGCAGTCCATTTCGTCGCAGGTCAGCGGCATCAAGGTGTCGGTGACCTGGGCGCAGTCGTCGTCGCCCGAGCGGTCGGCGACCGAGGAGATGTAGGCCATCACGTTGGTCGCCGCACCGAGCATGCCGTAGTAGCGGTCCCAGACGGCGCCGACCGCCGTGGTCTCGGTGTCCGACAGGTTCTGCTGCTCGTCCTCGGCTAGCTCGCCGGGCCGGGTGCCGGAGCCCGGCGTGACGGTCTGGTAGTAGCCGGTGAAGCCGAGGCGGGCCAGGGTCTGCATCTGCCAGGTGGTGACGTTGGCCAGGCCGCCGACGTACCAGTTGACCCAGCGGTCGATCTGGGCCGGGCGCAGGCCCGGCTGGCCGGGCCGCCAGTCCGGGTAGGGATTGGGGGTCATGCCCGCGGCCAGTCCGGTGCCGGTCAGGGCGGGCGCGGCGAAGGCCCAGTAGGTGCCGCCGGGCGGGTAGAGCATCTCGCCGTCGCCGCCCGAGGTGAGCCGGATCGCCCAGAAGTCCGACAGCGGCAGGGCCGCGGCGACCAGGGACAGGTACCGTTCGGCGGCGGAGCGAACGGGCTGGCTGAAGACGAAGTCGGCCTCGGCGGAGACGTCGCCGTGCTGGTCCACGTAGCTACTGCCGGGGAGGGAGAACACCCAGGACGGCGGGTTCTGCAGGCCCAGGCCGAGGGTGACGCGCTGCCCGGCGGTCTGGTAGGCCCGCAGGTAGGACCGCATGGTGGCCAGGTAGGAGGCGGACACTGCGCCGGGCCTGGGTTCGAAGCTGGCCCAGTTCAGCTCGAACATGGCCATGGTGATCCCGGCCTGGCGCTCGATCCCGGCGGTGCTGGCCTGGGTGTCCAGGGTGCCGTAGCTGAGGGCCGAGTCGGGCGACATAGGCACTCATTGTAATCGTCAAGGAGCTGATCGTGGCTGAAGGTCGGGTTTTACTCGCCGGGGGAGCGCGGGTTCGGGACTGTCCTCGGCCGGCCGGGCCGGCAGGTCGGTTATGAGGGGGTCGTTCGCGTCGAGGGTGAAGTAGAAGGTGGCGCCGCGGCCGACGGCGCCTTCGGCCCAGACGCGCCCGCCGTGGCGGTCGATGATGCGCTGGAGGCTGGCCAGGCCGATGCCGGTGCCTGGGTACTCGCCGACGGCGTGCAGACGCTGGAAGGGCTGGAACAGCTTGTCCGCGTAGGCGGGATCGAAGCCGGCCCCGTTGTCGCGTACGTAGCAGGCCAGGGGCGCTTCGTCGACCTCGATGGTGCCGAACTCGATGGTGGCGTCCGGTTGGCCGGCGGTGAACTTCCAGGCGTTTTCCAGCAGCTTCTCCAGGGCGGTCCGGATCAAGGTGAGGTCCGCGGTGGCGTGGACGCCGTCCTGGACGGTGACCCGGACGTGGCGGCCGAGGTCACGCGTGCGCAGCCGGTCGCAGATGGCGGTGACCTGGGCGGACAGGTCGGTGTCCTGGAGGTCCATCTCCGCTCGCGAGACCCACGACAGGTGCAGCAGGTCATCGAGCACGGTGCCCATCCGCACGCTGGCCGCCTGGATGCGCCCGGCGTACCCGCGTCCTTCTTCGTCCAGCCGGTCGCCGTACTCCTCGACCAGGGCCTCGGCGAACCCGCTTATCCCTCGCAGCGGGGTGCGCAGGTCGTGGGCGACCGAGTAGGTGAAGGCCGTCAGCTGCTTGTTGGCCCGCTCCAGGTAGACGGTGCGCTCCTGCACGCGCTGTTCCAGGCTCGCGTTCAGGGCCTGGATCTCCGCGGTCCGCCGGAGCGCCTCGCGTTCGGAGTCCTTGCGGGCCGTGATGTCCCGGTTGATCTCCATGAATCCAAGCAGCGACCCGTCAGATCCGCGCTGTGCCTCCCAGCGGCTCTCCACGATGATGGACCGCCCGTCGGCGCGCCGGTGGGTCAGTTCGCCGGCCCAGCGATCGCGCTCGGACGCGATGGCCTCGATGCTGGCCCGCGGCGCGGGGAAGTGGGTGCCGAGCATGACGTGGGCGATCTGCCCGACCGCTTCGGCGCGGGTGAAGCCGTAGGTGTGCTCGGCGCCCGCGTTCCAGTAGATGATGCGGCCGTCTGGGTCCCGGACGAAGATCGCATCGTAGGCCAGTTCGAGCAGCGCGGCCTGACCGGCCATGATCTTCTCCCTGGCCAGGCGTTCCGATGGGTCGTTGATCGCGATGATCGCGTAGTCGATCTCTCCGCCCGCCCCGTATACCGGGCGCCCCCAGACCTCGGTGGGGGTCACGGAACCATCCGGCCGGTGGATCTCCAGGTCGTCGACGTGCGTCCGGAGGCCGCGCAGGGCCCGGACGATGGGCAGGTTCCTGGTCGGGTACGGCTGGTTCGTGCCGGCCTGGAAAATACCGTAGGACTCGACCAGGTCATCGCCGCCGATGCCGGGTAGGACGCCCCGGCCCAGCAGGCGTTTACCCTCGTCACTGATGTAGTAGGGCCGGCCGCCCGGCGACGCGATGAACACTCCGACCGGCATGACGTCCAGGAACTGGAACAGCCGGTGCTCGCTGTCCCGCGTCTCTTTCTCGGCCTCATCACGCCGCGCCGCGGTGGCCGCGACCACCCGGCGCCGTCCCTCCGCCCGCTGGGCCAGCCAGACCGCCACCGCCGCCGAGCCCGCCAGGACCAGCCCGAGGACCGTGGCGGCGCTGGTGAAGGTGCCCTGGGAGATATGCCCCGTGGCCACGGCGCGGCCCATGATGGCCTGCCATATGGCCAGCCCGAGAACCAGCGCGCCGGCCAGCATCGGGAGCCACCTGGGCAGGTCCGCCTGACGTACCTGCGAGTCCCGCCAGGCCGCGGTGAGCAGGCACACCGCCAGCACGAGCATGGCCGAGGCGGTGAGGAAAGTCATCGCGCTCACATGCCACCACCCGTACGCCGTGGGGTCACCCGTGGCGTACCCGAAGACCGCTATGGCCGCGAGCACGCCGATGACACATCCCGCCGCGGCCAGCGCGGCCGGCCGCCGGCGGCGGCGCCATGGACTCCACACCAGCAGGCCCGCACCGGTCAGCACCAGGCACACCGCGGTATCGGCCGGGCTTCTCCCTGGCACCACGCCCGGCGGGGCGATGTAGGCCTTCACGATCAGCTGATCGATGCCGAGACTGCGGCCGAGGGCGTATTCGGCCAGTACCGTCAGGCCGAGGGCCACGTCGAACACGCCCGCTGCCAGCGCCGCCCTGGGTCGCTTCCTGGCCACCGCGTCGAGCGCGATCCCGGTCACCGCGAAGGCCAGCGCGGTGTTGAATGACATCGGAGTCTTGCTGCCGAAGGTCAAAATGACCGAGGCCCGGACGAACCAGGCCACGATCACGGTGAGGCCCACGCCGACGCAGAGCAGGCCCCCCACCATGACGATCGCATCCATCACCCATTCGCTGAGCGATGGGTTGGCCGCCGGGCCGCCGGCCGGTTCCGAGGTCGGGCCAGCAGCCGCGGCCGAAGGCGGCGCGTCCGCCAGCCCCACCTCGTCTTGGCCTTGGATCAGCATGGCTCCGGCCTCCGTGAACCACCATGAACTGCTGACCAGACTTCGCCAGGCCCAGGCAACTCCCGGCAGCGTCTCGGACACTTCAAGCCGTACAAAGACGTGATCAGGCCTCGTAGTATCAAGGATACCACAATCAGTAACCGATACATTACTTATTGCGACAGATTGACGACCGACATCCTCGCCCCCGCCCGCGACCCCTCATGACCCCGCGACCCCCAGCACCCTTCAGGACCCCCCATGATCCCCAGAACCTTCCTGATCCCTCAGGACGAGGGTTCTGCGGCTGTTGCTTCTCCGCGGGCGGTGCTGAGGAGCTGGCGGACGTGGGTCATCGCCTCTTCGGCCGCTGCGAGCTGGCCGAGGCTGGCCAGCCGCTGGGCCTGCATCAGCTGGTCTTCGAGCTGGGCCAGCCGGGCCCGCCGGTCCGCCTCGGCCAGCGCGCGCAGGATGACGGTGGGCAGCCGCGCGGGCCGGTCCTTCAGGACGTAATCGGTGGCACCCTGCTTGATGAGCTCGACCGCGGCTTCGTCTCCGAGCACGCCGGACCAGATGATGAACGGTATTTCCGGGTTGATTTCCAGAGCGATCTTGAGAGCTTCCCGGCCGGTGAAGCCGGGCAGGTGGTAGTCGGACAGGATGACCTCTGGCTGGAAGGCGGCCAGCTGCTCGATGAACAACGCCTTGGTGTCAACGACGACGGCGGTCAGCTCAAGGCCCGCGCCGACCAGGAGCCGCTGGGCGAGCGCGGCGTCCCAGGCTTCGTCCTCCAGGATCAGGATGCGGGCGTGCCGTCCCGGTACGTCCGCCTGGGCCGCGGTCACGGCATTCGCCTGGGCCGGGACGGTGATTGTCTCCACCAGGGCCGTCTCCACCAGGGCCGTCTCCGGCTGGTCGCGCTGAGGCTCGCTGTTCATCAATGTCCTATCTCTATCCCGACTTCCGGCCCGTGGCTGGGCACGGGCTCGTTCATGAGCAGCCAGAACACGCCGAGGGCGTTGACGGCCTCGGTGAAGTCGGAGAACTTGACCGGTTTTCGCACGTAGGCGTTGGCGCCGTTGCGGTAGCTGTCCAGGATGTCCTCTTCCAGTTTGGAGCTGGTCAGGACGACCACCGGGAGCAGCGCCGTCCGCTCGTCGGCGCGCATCGTGCGCAGAACCTCCAGCCCGCCGATCTTCGGGAGGTTCAAGTCGAGCAGGATCAGAGCCGGGGTCGGCGTGCTGTGGCCGTTGCCGGGGAAGAGGTAGGCCAGGGCCTCGGCGCCGTCTCGCACCACGATGATCTCGTTGCGGATGTTGCTCCTCTTAAAGGCCCGGAGCGTCAGCGCCTCGTCGTCGGGATTGTCCTCGACCAGCAAGATGGTGGGTGTGGTCATGCGCTTTCCTTCCCGTCCAGGGTGAAGTAGAAGGTCGCGCCCGCTCCGACGGCGCCCTCGGCCCAGGTCCGGCCGCCGTGGAGTTCCACGATCTGACGCACGGTGGCCAGGCCGGTGCCGGTGCCGGTGCCGGGGAAGTCGCGAGCCGGATGCAGCCGCTGGAACGGCTGGAACAGCTTGCCCGCGTACTCGGGATCGAAGCCGGCGCCGTTGTCGCGCACGTAATAGCACACCGAGGCGCCGCCGCCCGGTGCCGTCCCGAACTCGATCGACGTATCGTCCTGGCCGGAAGTGAACTTCCAGGCGTTGCCCAGCAGGTTTTCCAGGACCGTGCGGATTCCCCGGCGGTCCGCCTCGGCCAGGACGGGCCTGGCGATAACGAAACGGGCGGACCGGCCCGGTTCCCCGCTCTGCAGTTCCGCGGCGATCCGGGCCGCCTCCTCGCCGACATCGACCGGCTGCAGCTGCAACTCGGCCCGCGAGATACGCGATACCTGCACCAGGTAATCGATCAGCCGCGCCATCTGCTCGCTGACGGCGACGATCCGCTCGGCGTACTCGCGGCCTTCCTCGTCGAGATTCTCGCCGTACTCCTCGAGCAGGACCCCGCTGTACCCGCTGAGCGCCCTCAGCGGGGCCCGCAGGTCGTGGGATACCGAGTAGATGAAACTGTCCAGGCCCTGACTGGAACGCTCAAGATCCCTTAGCCGGCGCTGCGCGGTAATGTCCCGGATGGTCGCGGCCACCATGATGCCCGCACCGGTGTCGATCGCGGCCAGGGAGATCTCGGCCGGGAAGGTACTGGCATCGTGGCGGCGCCCGGCGAACGGCACGTTCCCACCCATCGGCCGGTCCCGCGGGTCAGCGAAGAACCCGGCCCGGTACCCCGGATGCGCCGCGCGGGACTCCTCCGGGACCAGGATCTCGACCAGCTGGCCGATAAGCTCTTCGCGCTTGTAGCCGAACAGCCGCTCCGCCTCGGCGTTGACCAGGACGACCCGGCCGTCAGCGGCGATGCACACCATCGCGTCAGGAACCGCCTCAAGGAGCGCGACGAATGTCGCGTCGGCGGCCGGTGCCAGCGATGTGGGCATAGTCACAATTTGTATTGTAGCAGTTACTTAAGGTGGTAAGAGAATTGTGGCCGTCGGTCCGCTGGGGAGATGGCAGGGCATCAGGGTGAGTCAGTCGTCGTGATCGTCGGCGTGGCGCACGGAGAAGGCGGCAGCCTGCGTGCGGCGCTGCATGCCGAGCTTGGTCAGCAGTGAAGACACGTAGTTCTTCACGGTCTTTTCCGCCAGGAACATGCGTGCTGCGATCTGCCGGTTGGTCAGCCCCTCGCCGATCAACTCAAGTACCCGCTTCTCCTGCTCGGTCAGCGCCGCCACCGGGTCGACGCTGATGACGCGCTGGCGCAGTCGGGTCATGACCATACGTGACGCTTGCGGGTCGAGTATCGACAAGCCGGAAGCGACCGCACGCAGGGCACTGACCAGGTCGGCGCCGGCCGTCTGCTTCGACACGTAGCCCGCGGCGCCGGCCATGATCGCGCCCAGAAGCGCTTGATCGTCGTGGTAACCGGTGAGCATCAGGCAAGCGGTCGCTGGCAGCGCGGAGCAGATTTCCCTGCAGACCGAGATGCCGTCCCCGTCAGGCAACCGCACATCGAGCACCGCCACGTCCGGACGCAGCGCGGGAATCCGGGCCAGGGCCGCCGACGCGGTTTCCGCCTCGCCGACCACGTCTATGTCCGGTTCATGGGCGAGCAGGTCGCGTATGCCGCGACGGAAGATCTCGTGATCATCGACGAGGAAAACGCTGATCCTGCCCTGACTCCCGGTGAGCTCGGTCATTCCGGCCATCTCCGTTCCGCGCCCCGTCCGGCCCATGGCGCGGCGGCAAGGGGACCGTCGCGGCACCTGGTCAGCCACCGCCATCGACCGCTAGCAGATCACCCTTCATGTTACTCTATGTAATTGGGTGACCATTTATCGTCACTAAGGCTCGATCGGTGGCGCCCATCGCAGCGGGAGGCGACCATGAACGATGACCCCACCCGGTTCCCTGCCCCTCGCGCTGAGGCCGAGGACGGAGCCGAGGCGGGAACTCCGGCGCCACAGCTGCTGCTTGACATCGTGCGCCGGCTTCGCGCCCGGGAACGCGGTTACCTGGCCGGCTTGCTGCATGACGGGCCGATCCAGGAGCTTGCGCCTGTGCCTCTCGAACTGGCCGAGGCGCACCGCGCGATGCAGACATCGCCGGGCGATGAGCTTGAGGTGGTGGCGCACCAAGTGGACGCGGTCGGCCGGTTGCTGCGTGACCTGCAGGAAGAACTCTGGCCCTTTCGGCGGTCGGCGTCCGGTCTGACCGCGACGCTGAAGCGGCGGACCGCCTGGCTGCTGGCCACCCCGCTTGCCGTCGATGTCGGTGCGGGCGCGGTCGGCCTGCGTGAAGCCGAGATCCAGGTCGTGGCCGACATCGCCGAATTGATCCTGGCCGACCTGGTCAGCGCGGACGCGCGAGCGCTCGCCGAGGTGCGAGCCGACGAGCACCTGATCTTCCTCCAGGTGAACATGACCTTGGCGCCCCTCGGCGACCCGGCATCCAGCGGCCCGGCGGCGGCCAGGGCCTCGCTGCGCAGCCTGGCGGCGGCGATTCAGGCCGGCATCGATGTCGAACTGCACGGTCGCCGCTTGCAGGTCCGGATGGAAATACCGAGACGGCAGCATCATCGACAAGGGCTGGGTGCCGCCCGCCTACCGTGAGGTCCTGGCGGCGCAGCGGATGCAGGTCACCGCGGCCGGCCGGGCCGTCAGCCGTTCCTCGCCGATCGGCTGCCCGCACCGTTCGCACATCCCGTACCGGCCGGTTTCCAGCCGCTGCAGCGCCGCATCGATCGCGGCCAGCTGTTCCCGCGCCGCGTCAAGCAGCGCGGCGGCGTGCTGCCGCTCGAAGGCCAGCGTGGCTCCTTCGGGGTCGTGCTCGTCGTCGGTCCCGGCCGCGCCCGCCGCCTCGGCGAGGTCAGCGAACTCCCGCTCAAGCGCCGCGATCCGCTGCCCGGCTCGCGTCCGCTCCGCCCGCAGCAGCTCCGCCTGGGCGAGCTCGCGCGCGGTCGACATATCTCCGACCTTAGCCGCCGTGATTTGACCTCCGGTGCGGTTGAGGTTGGATGATCTGGAGGTGGCCAGCGACCCTCCCGCGGTTCCGCGGGAACCCGCCGAAGCCAATCCGGCCGGCCAGCCGAGGGCTTTCCCGTTCGCCGCACGAGCCCGTGCCTCACCGTACTATCCGGCTCTGATTCATCCCGTGCTCCGCCGGGTTCTGCCTGGCGCGGCCGCCTCGGCGCTGGGTGACGGCATGAGCGCGGTGGCGATCGCCTGGCTGGCGCTGAAGCTGGCGCCGCCCGGCAGCCGCGGACTCCTGGTCGGCGCGGCCGTCGCGGCGTACTCGCTCCCGGGCGCAGCCGGCGCGGTGGCACTGCGCCGCTGGCTGCGCGGCCGCGGAGGTGCCCGGCTGGTGTTCGTGAACGCCGTGCTGCGGGCGCTGGCCCTGGGTCTGATCGGCGGCCTGGCGGTCGCGCGGGTACTCGATCCGGTCGGCTACGTCGCCCTGCTCGGCGTGTCGTCCCTGCTCAGTGCGTGGGGCGTGGCGGGGAAGTACACGCTGATCGCGGATTTGCTGCCGGTCGAGCACCGGGTCGCCGGGAACTCGCTCTTCGGCCTGGCCGACCAGCTGAGCCTGATGATCGGCCCTGCGCTGGCCGGGCTGGTCACCGCGCTGGCGGGCCCCGCCGTCGTGATCGCCGCGGATGCCGCCAGCTGGGTTGTGCTGGCCATCAGCTACGCCCGCGTGGCGCCCCTCGCGGACCGTCTGGCTGTCCACCCGCCCCCCGCCCCGCCCATAGCTCCCGTCGACGCTGGCGGCTGGGCGGTGATCCGTTCCAGCCCGGTGCTGCCCGGGCTGATGGCCATGTCGTTCGTGTTCTACCTGCTCTACGGGCCGATCGAGGTGGCGCTGCCGGTGCACGTGGCGTCCGATCTGCACGGGTCGGCGGCGCTGCTCGGCGCGTTCTGGGCGGTGTTCGGCGTGGGCGCGGTGATCGGCGAGCTCTCCGCGCCGTTCCTGCGGCGCTGGCCGGTGTGGCCGATCATGACCGGGATCGTGATCGGCTGGGGCCTCGCGATCGTGCCCCTCGGGCTGCCCACGCCGCTGTGGGCCGGGCTCGCGGCCTTCTTCGCCGGCGCCGTCATCTGGGGGCCGTGGATGTCGCTGTCGATGGCGGTCCTGCAGGACGCCAGCCCACCGGACGCGCTGGCCCAGGTCATCGCGGCTAGAAGCTCGCTGCTGATTCTGGCCGCACCGCTGGGGACGGCGCTCGGCGGCCCGATCGTCACGGCCCTCGGCGCCCGCGGCACCCTGCTCGCGTCGGCCGTCGCCACGATCGTGCTCGGGCTCGTCGCCACCGCGGTGCTGCTCCTGCGCCGCGCCCGCCATCCCGCACCCGTCGGTGAATAGCTCGTCCCTTCCGATCGCGGCCTTCAGGCTTCCTTCACTTTTCCTGGGTAGCTTCTCGCCTGGGGACGAAAAAACGGACCGCTCACTCAGAGGTTGCCAAGAGGGTTCGTACAGGAAGTCCCGAGTAGCCGAATGCAGAATGAGGGTTATGAGTAGCGCAGACCGAGACGGTATCCGCCATGCCGCGGCGGCCAGGGAACGCGGCCGGAGCAAGGTCCGTTCCACCACCACGGCGGTCACGATGGCCAGCGTGGTGACCGCCGGCGCGCTGGCCCTGGCCCTGCCCGGTTCCACCCACAAGACCGAAACGTCGACCGGCTCGTCCTCGACGCCCTCCAGCTCGTCCTCGACGCCCTCCAGTTCGTCCTCGACGAGTTCCGGCTCCGAATCTTCCAGCTCAGGCACCTCAGGCTCGACCTCGTCGGGCTCCACGTCCTCGGGCTCCAGTTCCTCGAGCTCGTCTTCCTCCAACTCCGGCAGCTCCAGCTCGAGCGGCCTCGGTTCCAGCTCCACGCCGACCTCGAGCTCGGGCAGCGGCCAAGTCACCTCCGGCGGCTCGTAATGCCGCACACCGCGACCGGCCCGCACCAGGTCACCGGCCCGGACCAGGCGTCCGGCCCGGACCAGGCGTCCGGCCAGGCCGACGGCTCGGCCCGCTGGCAGGCGCTCGGTACCCTGGTCCATCTCGTAGTGACCGATCCGAGCTGTCTGAACGAGGCCAGGCACCTGCTGGCGGCCGACCTCGAGCAGCTCGACGTGACCTGCAGCCGGTTCCGCGCCGACTCGGAAATCCGCGCGCTGCGGACCGCCCAGGGCCGTCCGGTCCGGGTCAGCCCGCTGCTCGCCGAGGCGATCGCGGTGGCCTTGCGGGCCGCCCGGCTGACCGACGGCGACGTGGACCCGACGGTGGGCGCGGCCATGTCCGCAGCCGGCTACGACCGCGATTTCGACCGTGTCCCGCGCACCGGGCCGCCGCTGACGGTGACGACCAGGACCGTGCCGGGCTGGCGTGAGGTGCACCTGGAAGGCCGGTCGCTGACCATGCCGGAAGGTGTCCAGCTTGACCTCGGCGCGACGGCGAAAGCGTGGGCCGCGGACCGGTCCGCGGCCCGGATCTCCTCGCGGCTCGGCTGCGGGGTGCTGGTCAGCCTGGGCGGCGACATCGCGGTCGCGGGTCCGGTCCCGGAAGGCGGCTGGCGGATCCGGGTGCAGGACGTGACGGGGGCGCCGGAAGATCCTCCGGACGGCCCGTCCGCGCAGGTCGCGATCCGCGCGGGTGGCCTGGCCACCTCGAGCACCGCGGCGCGCCGCTGGCAGCGCGGCGGTGACGTGCTGCACCACATCCTTGACCCGCGCACCGGACGGCCAGCCGAACCGGTGTGGCGTACCGTCTCGGTGGCCGCTGACAGCTGCGCGGACGCCAACGCCGCGAGCACCGCCGCGGTCATCCGCGGCCGTGACTCCCTGGGCTGGCTCGCCCGGCTCGGCCTGCCGTCCCGGCTGGTCGACGCGACCGGCGTGGTATTCACCGTGGCCGGCTGGCCGGACGAGCCAGTGCCCGTTCAGTCAGAGATAGCTCAGAAGTAAATCCGAGCTGCCGCAGATGACGGCCGCCGAAGATTGATGATGTGAAGAAGCGAAGAGAAACGAGCTGAGATGAGCGGGTCCACCGCGTTCTGGTACGCCAGCCGCGCCACCGGAATCGTCGCCTTGCTGTTGCTGACCGCCGTGCTCGTGCTCGGCATCCTGGTCAACCGGCAGGGCCGGCTGCCCGGCCTGCCCAGGTTCGCCGTGACGAGCCTGCACCGGAACCTCTCCCTGCTCTCGGTGGCGTTCATCGCCGTGCACGTGCTCACGGCGGTGCTCGACACCTACGTCAGCATCCCGGTGACCGCCGGGGTCATCCCGTTCGCCTCGGGCTACGAGCGGTTCTGGCTCGGCCTGGGCGCGATCTCCTTCGACCTGATGATCGCCATGATCGTCACCAGCCTGCTCCGCGGCCGGATGAACCGGGTGCTGTGGCGGGCCATCCACCTGCTCGCCTACCTGAGCTGGCCGGTGGCGTTCGCGCACAGCATCGGCTCGAGCAAGGACCTGCAGCACGGATGGCTGCTCTACCTAGCCGTGGCCTGTGCTGTCGTCGTGGTGGCGGCGACCGCCTGGCGGCTGGCCCACGCCGCGCGTCAGGTGCCCAGGGCCGCGCGGGTCGCCGCCGTCTTCGCCCAGCACACCACCGACAGCCGGCGATCCCGCCGGACCCGGGAGACGGTGTAAACGATGACCACTACCGTGAACGAACCTGCCGCCCGCCAGGCCGCCGCCCTGCCCCGCCTGCTGCCGGCCGCCCCGGAAGATCTGCGCCGCCACCTCGCCCGGTACGGTCCTATGCCGTACCGCGGCCAGGCCGGCCTGCTGATCGGCGATATCGAGACCTCCGGCCTGGCCGGCCGCGGCGGCGCCGCCTTCCCGGTGTACCGGAAGCTGGCCATCGTGGCCCGGGCCCGCGGCCGTAAGGTGGTCGTCGCCAACGGCGCGGAGAGCGAGCCCGCCAGCCGCAAGGACGAACTGCTGCTGCGGGCCGCGCCGAACCTCGTCCTCGACGGGCTGCAGCTGGCCGCCGAGGCGACCGGCGCCACCGAGGCTCACCTGTACACGCACTACGGGCCCACGCCGCAGCTCCTGCGGGCCCTGGCCGAACGGGCCGCCGCGGGCCTGGACATGGTTGACGTCACGATCACCCAGGCGCCACCGAGGTTCCTGGCCGGACAGGAGTCGGCGCTGGTGAACCACCTCGGCGGCGGTCCCGCGCTGCCTACCTTCCAGCCCCCGAGGGTGACCGAACGCGGCCTGCGCGGCGCCCCCACTCTGGTGCAGAACGTCGAAACCCTGGCCCACATCGCGCTCATCGCCCGGTACGGCCCGCGCTGGTTCCGCGCCGCAGGCACCAGCGCCGAACCGGGCAGCATGCTCACCACCGTCTACTCACCCGACGGCAAGTGCCGGGTGATCGAGACCGAGATCGGCGCCCCGCTGAACACCCTGCTCAGCAGCGGACCCGAGACACGGGCGTGGCTGGTCGGCGGCTATCACGGCGCCTGGCTGCCGCTGCCGAAGGCAGCCGCCCTGACCCTGGACAATGGCACCCTGAAGAAGTACGGCGCCGCCGCGGGCGCGGGTGTGCTCGCGGCACTGCCGTCGGACCGGTGCGGCCTGACCGAGACGGCCCGGATCGTCAGCTACCTGGCCGCGGAGTCGGCAGGCCAGTGCGGGCCGTGCCTGAACGGGCTGCCCCGCATCGCCGCCGGACTGGCCGAGCTGGCCGGCCCGAGACCTCGCCGGCAGGTCCGCGCCGACGTCGAGCGCTGGGCCGGCCTGGTCGAAGGCCGCGGGGCGTGCCACCACCCCGACGGCACGGTGCGGTTTGTCCGCAGCGCCCTGACGGTGTTCGCGCCCGAACTGAGCCGGCACGAAAAGGGCCAGTGCTCGGCCACGAACCGCAGGCCGTTCCTGCCGCTGCCGGACGGCATCCCGACGAGCGAAGACGACTGGATCTGACCATGCCCGAGACCCTGGATTCTCTCAAGGTGAACCCGATCGACTGCACCGGGCACGGCGTCTGCGCCGAGCTGCTGCCCGAGCTGATCTGGCTCGACGAGTGGGGCTACCCCGTCGTGGACCCGCGCCCGGTGCCGCCCCAGCTGGACCGCGAGGCCCGCCGCGCGGTGGCTGCCTGCCCCGCGCTCGCCCTCAAGCTGATGCGCAGGTAACGACCGGGCCGGGTATCACTCGGCCGGTTTCGCGGCCTGGAGGGTGAAGAAGAAGGTGGCGCCGTCGCCGACCGTGCCCTCGGCCCAGGCGCGGCCGTTGTGCCGGTCCATGATCTCGCGCACGCAGGCGAGGCCTATGCCGGTGCCGGCGAATTCGCGGGTGCTGTGCAGGCGCTGGAATGGCGTGAACAGCTTGTCGACGTAAGCGGGGTCGAAGCCCGCGCCGTTGTCGCGCACGTAACAGCAGACGCGGGCGTTTGCGGCGGGAGCCATCCCGAACTCGATCGCGGCACCGTCCCGGCCGGTGGTGAACTTCCAGGCGTTGCCCAGCAGGCTGTGCAGGGCTTCGCGGATGAGGGCGCGGTCGGCCAGCGCCCATGCCTGCGGCTGGATGGTGAAACGGACGCTGCGGGCCGGATCCTGACGCTGCAGGTCGGCGGCGATGGTGACCGCCTCAGCGCCGAGATCGACCGGCTCGAGGCTCATCTCGGCCCGCGCGAGGCGAGACAGCTGCACGAGGTCATCCAGGACCTGGCCGATGTGCCGGCTGGCGGCCTCGATCCGCTGAGCGTAGTTGCGGCCGTCCTCGCCGAGTACGTCGGCGTAATCCTCGACCAGGACGGCGCTGAACCCGGCCAGCGAGCGCAGCGGGGTCCGCAGGTCGTGCGCGATGGAGTAGCCGAGCTGCTGCAGGTTCTGGTTGGTCCGCCTCAGGTCATCGAGCATCTGCCGTTGCTCGGTGACGTCGCGGATGGCGGCTGATACCAGGACGCCCTGGCCGGTGTCGAGGGCGGACAGGGAGATCTCGGCGGGGAAGGTGGTGCCGTCGCGGCGGCGGCCGGATAGTTCCAGGCCCGCGCCTAGCTGCCGGGGCTGGGGGTCGGCGGCGTACCCAGCGCGCAGGCCGGGGTGCCCGGCCTTGATGGCGTCGGGGACCAGGATCTCGACCAGCTGCCCGGCCAGTTCGTCGCGCGGATACCCGAAAAGCCGCTCGGCCTCGGCGTTCACCAGCACGATCCGCCCGTCAGAATCCACGCACACCATCGCGTCCGGCGCCGCCTCAAGAAGTCCACGGAACCGGGCGTCGGCCCGCTGCTGGGCGCTGATATCCCGCACTATCCCCGACAGTCCGATGATCCTCCCCGTCTCGTCGGCGATGGAGGCCAGCGTGACCATGACCGTGATCGCGGTCCCGTCCTTGCGGACCCGCTCGGCCTGATATTCCTCTGTCCGCTCACTCTGGACCAGGGCGACATGCCTTTTGTGCACGTCGTCTTCCTGCTCGGCGAGGAGCAGGACATCGCTATGACGGCCGATGATCTCAGCGGCGGTGTAGCCCCAGAGTCGCTCGGCTCCGGGGTTCCAGGTCATGATCCGCCCATTGAGGTCAACGCTGATCACGGCGTCATGGGCGCATTCGATGATCGATGCCAGCCAGGCCTGCGCCCGTGCGGCCTGCCGTGACTGGGTGGCGTCGCGGATGGCGGCTGATACGCAGACGCCCTGGCCGGTGTCGAAGGAGGACAGGGAGATCTCGGCGGGGAAGGTGGTGCCGTCGCGGCGGCGGCCGGACAGTTCCAGGCCCGCGGCCATCGGCCTACGCTGGGGATCGGCGGCGTACCCGGCGCGCAGCCCAGGGTGCCCGGCCTTGACCGCGTCCGGGACCAGGATCTCGACCAGCTGCCCGGCCAGTTCCTCCCGCCGGTACCCGAACAGCCGCTCGGCCTGGACGTTCACCAGCACGATCCGCCCGTCGCAGTCCACGCACACCGTCGCGTCCGGTGCCGCCTCGAGCAGCCCGGCGATGACGGGATCAGTGATCAGCGGCACGGTTGAACACACCCCGTACTTCAGAAGCTACTTAGAGTTAGTGTGCCACATCCGTCCGCTGCCACGGCCGGGCGGCAGGAACTCGTGCCCGTTCGGCCACAATGCCGGTCCGGAGGGACGAACCAGAAAGCCCCCGGAACCCATGAGTTAGAGGACGTCGTGGCCGGGGTGCGGGTCGGCCGGCACCGCGGGGATGCTGCCCAGGCGTCCGGCCTGGTAGTCCTCGAAGGCCTGCTGCAGCTCGGCGCGGGTGTTCATGACGAACGGCCCGTACGCGGCCACCGGCTCCCGGATGGGCTGCCCGCCGAGCAGCAGGATGTCCATGTCATGCCGGGGGCCTGTCCCGAACGTGATCGCATCGCCCGCCCCGAAGACCGCCAGCTGCCCCATCTTCACAGGCCGCTTCTCAGCCCCCACCGTGCCGCTGCCCGCCAGTACGTACCCGAGCGCGTTGAAGTCGGCCGGCCAGGGCAGCCGCACCTGCGCCCCCGCCGACACGGTGGCGTGCACCAGCGCGATCGGCGTGTGCGTCACGCCCGGCCCACTGTGCTGGCCTGGGGCGACGACCCCCCCTGACCCCCCCGCGGAGGGCCCGTCGAACGACCCGGCGATCACCCTCAGCAACGCCCCGCCGTCCGCGGAGGACAGCAGCGCGACCTGCCCGGCCCGGATGTCCTGGTACCGCGGCGGCGTCATCTTCAGCTGGGCCGGCAGGTTCACCCACAGCTGGAAGCCGTGGAACAGCCCGCCGCTGACCACCAGTTCCTCCGGCGGCGCCTCGATG
>Ga0302229_10001628_pt1 | contig 16913 bp, 12 predicted proteins | sample II_Palsa_N1_3_FD_193518 | JGI IMG/M metagenome (GOLD analysis project Ga0302229, IMG submission 193518) | Peat permafrost microbial communities from Stordalen Mire near Abisko, Sweden - II_Palsa_N1_3 | ecosystem: Environmental > Terrestrial > Soil > Palsa > Peat permafrost | place: Sweden... | reverse complement strand
TCGAGGTCGACCTCGACCTGTCCGACGTGGTCTTCCTGGCCACCGCGAACGTGCTCGACTCGATCCCCGGGCCGCTGCTCGACCGGATGGAGCTGGTCAGCCTCGACGGCTACACCGAGGACGAGAAGGTCGCGATCGCCCGTGACCACCTGCTGTCGCGGCAGCTCGCCAAGGCGGGCCTGTCGGCCGAGGAGGTCAACGTCGACGAGGGCGCGCTCCGGCTGATCGCGGCCGAGTACACCCGCGAGGCCGGCGTCCGCTCGCTCGAGCGGTCGATCGCCCGGGTGCTGCGGAAGGTCGCGGCCAAGGAGGCGCTCGAGCCCGGCGCGATACCGGTCACGGTCGGCGTCGACAACCTCAGCGACTTCCTCGGCCGGCCCCGGTTCACCCCGGAGACCCGGCTGACGTCGAGCGACCGCCGCACGGCGGTGCCCGGCGTCGCGACCGGCCTGGCGGTGACCGGCGCGGGCGGCGACGTCCTCTACATCGAGGCGTCGCTGGCCGACCCGGAGACCGGCGGGACTGGCGTCACCCTCACCGGCCAGCTCGGCGACGTGATGAAGGAGTCGGCCCAGATCGCCCTCTCCTACCTCCGTTCGCACGGCGCGGAGCTTGAGCTGCCGGTGACCGACCTGAAGGACCGCGGCGTGCACGTCCACGTGCCGGCCGGCGCGGTGCCCAAGGACGGCCCGTCGGCGGGCGTCACGATGACGACGGCGCTCGCGTCGCTGCTGTCGGGCCGCCCGGTCCGCTCGGACGTGGCCATGACCGGCGAGGTCTCCCTCACCGGGCGGGTGCTGCCGATCGGGGGCGTGAAGCAGAAGCTGCTGGCCGCCCACCGGGCGGGCATCACCACGGTGCTGATCCCGCAGCGGAACGAGCCCGACCTCGACGACGTGCCCGCGGAGGTGCTGGCGAAGCTGTCGGTGCACCCGATGAGCGACGTCAGGGACGTGCTGGCGCTGGCCCTGGAGCCCGCGTCATCGGCCGTCAACGCCGACGGCGCGGACAGCGCGACGGTCACCGCCGCCGCCTAAGTCCGGAAGTTCGGCTCGGTCAGCGGTAACGGCCGGGCGGCCCAGCACGGGCCGCCCGGCCGTTTCGCTGCCCAGTCAAAAGCGCCCAATCGGTTTATCGAACGGTCCGCTGCTCCGCCTGGCTGGCAGATGTCCCGGCTCAGAGCTCGGCGTCGGAGTGGTCGGGGCAGAGGCCGAAGAGCTCGACCGTGTGGTTGACCGACGTGAAGCCGGCCTCGGCCGCGACCGCCGCCGCCCACTGCTCGACCACGCGCCCCTCCACCTCGACGCTGCGACCGCAGACGCGGCAGGTCAGGTGGTGGTGATGGCCGGTCGAGCCGCACTGGCGGTATAGGGCCTCGCCCGACGGGTCGCGGATCGAGTCGATCACGCCCTGCTCGCTGAGCACCTGCAGGTGGCGGTAGACGGTGGTGAGGCCGACGGTCTCGCCCTGACGGCGGAGCTCGGCGTGAATCTCCTGCGCGCTGCGGAACCCGGGAAGGCTCGTCAGGGCGGTGGCGACGGCCGAGGCCTGTCTCGTGCCGCGCACCCGAGTCCCTCTCGGCTGATCCACTGTCACATCTTGCAAGTTAGCCGGCCTTCCCCGCGCTGACCACGAACCCCGACGGACCGCGGGCCAGCGCCAGCGTGATCTTCGCGATCCGGTTGCTTAATGATACTGGAAACGATTATCATTACGAACGTACGGGACGATGATCAGCGAGGAGCAGGGCATGCGTAGTGGTGCGGTCAGGGAGCGGATCGTTCGGCGGGCGGACGGACGACGACGTCTGGTGCGCGTCGCGCTGCTCGCGGCCGGGGCGGCGGTCGCCGCCTCCGCCCTGTCGGCCTGCTCGATCGGGGCGAGCGCGGCCGGGTCCGATCCCGGTCAGATCGTCGCGGTCGGCGCCGAGAACGAGTACGCCGACGTGATCAGCCAGGTCGGCGGCCAGTACGTGCAGGTCAGCGCCATCATGTCCAACCCCAATACCGACCCCCACACGTTCGAGGCGAGCCCGGCGGTCGCCCGCGAGATCAACGCCGCCCAGCTCATCGTGCAGAACGGCGTCGGCTACGACGCGTTCATGTCCACGATCGAGAGCGCCGCCGGGAACAGCAGCAGCAAGGTCATCGACGTCCAGACGCTGCTCGGGCGGCCGGACTCCACCGCCAACCCGCACCTGTGGTACAACCCCAGCACGATGCCGAAGGTCGCGGACGCGATCGCCGCCGACCTGGCCGCCATCCAGCCGGCCCACGCGGCCTACTTCAAGACCCGCGCGAAGTCCTTCGTCGCCTCGCTCGACTCCTGGTACAGCGCCATCGCCTCCTTCAAGCAGGCCTACGCGGGCGTTCCGGTGGCGACGACCGAGCCGGTGGCGGACTACATGCTGCAGGCCGTCGGCGCCGACAACCTGACCCCGTGGACCTTCCAGGCCGACATCATGAACGGGGTCGACCCGTCGCCGCAGGATGTGGCCCTGCAGAAGGCGCTCTTCACCGACCATAAGGTAAAGGTGTTTCTTTACAACCAGCAGGTCACCGACCCCCTGACGGAGTCCCTGATCACGCTGGCGAACCAGAACGGCATCCCGGTGGTCGGCGTCTACGAGACGATGCCGACGCCCGGGTACGACTACCAGACTTGGATGCTGACCGAGGTGCAGGACCTGCGCAAGGCGGTCGCGGACAAGGTCTCGACCGAGCACCTGTGATGAGCGAGTTGAGGTCCGTCATGACGAACGAGGCAGCGCAGCGGATCGCCGCCGCGCAGGCGACTCAGCCTGACCTGCTGACGCTCGACGGCATCGGCGTCCGCCTGGGCGGCCGCCAGGTGCTCAGCGACGTGACCTTCTCACTCCGCAAGGGCGAGTTCACCGGGATCATCGGCCCCAACGGCGCGGGCAAGACCACCCTGCTGCGAGTCATCCTCGGGCTGCTCGAGCCGTCGGGCGGCCGGGTGCTCATCAACGGCGAGCCGGTCGACAGCAAAAGCAAGTCGGCCATCGGCTATGTGCCGCAGAAGCTCGTCATCGACCCGGACATGCCGCTGCGGGCCAGGGACGTGGTCGCGCTCGGCCTAGACGGGCACCGGCTCGGGTTCGCCCTCCCGTCACGGCAGCGCCGCGACCAGATCGAGGCGGCGCTGAGCGACGTGGGCGCGGCCAGGTACGCCGACGCCCGGGTGGGCGAGCTCTCCGGCGGCGAGCAGCAGCGGGTGCTGATTGCGCACGCCCTGATCTCCCGGCCTAAGCTGCTGCTGCTGGACGAGCCGCTGGCCAACCTCGACCTCAGGAGCGAGCAGGAGATCGTCGCGGTGCTCGGCCGGCTGGCCCGCGAGCAGCAGATCGCCATCCTGCTCTCCGCCCACGACATGAACCCGCTGCTCGGCGTCATGGACCGGATCGTGTACGTCGCCAACGGCCGGGTCGCCACCGGCCCGACCGACGAGGTCGTCACCTCGGAGGGCCTCACCAGGCTGTACGGCCACCGGGTGGACGTGGTGCGGGTGCAGAACCGGGTCCTCGTGGTCGCGGGCGAGTAGCGCATGCACTACCTATTCGAGCCGGGGCTGTTCGCCAGCGGCCCGGTCAGGACCGCGCTGCTGGTCGGCGCCGTCGTCGCCGTCACCTCCGGCGTCATCGGCGTCTTCACCGTGATCCGGGGCCAGTCCTTCGCCGGCCATTCGCTGGCCGACGTCGCCACCACCGGCGGGTCGGGCGCGTTCCTGGTCGGGCTGAACCAGTTCTGGGGATTCCTCGCGGCCGGGATCGCGGCCGCCGCGCTGATGGAGGGGATCGGGGTGCAGCGCCGCCGGGGCCGGGACGTGGCCACCGGGGTGGTGCTCGGGGCCGCCCTCGGGGCCGCCGCGCTCTTCCTCTACCTGGGCACCCTGCACACGTCCACGACCGGGGCCTCGTTCACGGTCCTGTTCGGCTCGATCTTCGTGATCAGCCCGGACACCGTGCCCGCGCTGATCGCGTCCGGGATCATCGCCCTGGTGGTGGTCGCCCTGCTCACCCGGGTGCTGCTGCTCAGCTCGCTCTCGTCCGACCTCGCGCGGGCCAAGGGCGTGCCGGTCAGGATCGTCGGCATGGTCTACCTGGCCGCGCTCGCGGTCTCGGTCTCGCTGGCGGCCGTCGCGATCGGGGCGGTGCTGTCGACCGCGCTGCTGATCGGCCCGTCCGCGACCGCGCTGCGGGTCAGCAAGAGCCCGGGCTGGGCGATGGCCGTCTCCGCGCTGACCGGGGTGGCGGCGACCTGGATCGGCATCGTGCTCGCGTACGACTCCTACTACTGGCCGCCGCACGGCCACGGCTGGCCGGTCTCGTTCTTCGTCGTCACCCTGGTCCTCATCGGCTACCTGCTCACCTACGTCAAGCGGCCGCGACGGCTGGCGCCGCGCTCACCGCACGAGGGGGCCGAATGTTCACCGGCCTGATGCTGAACACCTGGATCACCGGGTCCATCGTCGCCGTGATCGCGGGCATGGTCGGGTTCTTCGCGGTGCTGCGCGGGCAGACGTTCGCCGCCCACGCGATACCGAACGGCGCGTTCGCCGGCGCGGCCGGCGCCAGCCTGCTCGGCATCAACGTGCTGTGGGGGCTGGCGGTGTTCGCGATCGGCGGCGCCCTCGGCATCGGCGCGCTCGGCTCGGAACGGCAGGGCCGCAAGGGGCGCAACGACGTGGTGACCGCGCTCGGGCTGGTGCTCATGCTCGGGCTCGGCGCGCTGTTCATCAGCATCAGCAGCGAGTACGCGGAGGAGACCTACGCGCTGCTGTTCGGCGAGGTATTCGGGATCAGCCAGGGCGAGGTGCTGCCGATCCTGCTGCTCGGGATCGTGTCGGTCGTCGCCATCGGGGTGGCGTTCCGCCCGCTGATGCTGACCAGCGCGCTGCCCGAGGTCGCGGAGGCGCGCGGCGTCTCCACCCGCCGGGCCGACCTCTACTTCCTGGTCGTGATGGCGCTGGCCACCTCGATGACCGTCCCCGTGGTGGGCGCGCTGCTGATGTTCAGCCTGATGATCGGCCCCGCCGCCGCGGCCCGCTCGGTCACCGCCCGGCCGGGCGCCGCGCTCGCGCTCTCGGTCGCCATCGCGCTCGCCACCGTCTGGATCTCGATCGCGCTGTCCTACCGGACCAACTGGCCGCTGGGCTTCTTCGTGGGGGTGGCCGGCGCCGTCTTCTACCTCCTCGGCCAGGGCGCCCGGGCCCTCGGCGTCAGCCGCGCTCGGCTGACGGCGTGAGGGCGGGCTCATCCCGCAGGGCGTCGAGCACGAGCCTGGCCGCCCCCGGGTCGGCGCGGCGGACGACCGGCGCCAGCGCGCTGAGCCCGGCCCTCAGCCCGGCGGCGGGCACCCCTCGGCTGGTGAGGAACGTCCGGAGCCAGCTGATCATCTCGGTCAGCACGGTCTGGTCGTCGACCAGCCGGGCGGCGGCGGTGAACCGGGTGATGGCGGCGAGCTGCTCCGTGGTGCGGGCCAGCTGTTTTCCGCTGAATGAGGCAACCGGCGGGTAGTCGGCCCGGAGCGCCCGGAGGGCTTCGCCCGCGATCTCGGGGGCGGCGGAATCGAGCCGCGCCGCCGCCGTCTCGAACGGGGTGGGCTCGGCCGAGACCGGCGGTGGCCGGCGCTGCCAACCGCGCAGCACGGTGACGGCGCCGTCGATTCCCGCCGCCCAGGCGTCTGCCCCGAGGCGGGCGGCGCGCCCCGGTTCGCGGCCGAGCGCCTGCCCGCCGGCCAGCACCGGAATGCCGTGACGGTGGGCCGCGTCGGCCAGCCGGGTCACGCCGCCGAAGAAGAGCGCCAGATTGCAGCTGACCGCCAGGGCGTCGGGACGCCGCCGGGCGAGGAAGGCGGCGACGTGGTCGGCCGGCGCGGAGGCTCCGAGGAAGGCGACGTCGAAGCCGCGGGCCCGGAGCATCTCGGCGAACATCTGGGCGGGCAGCGAGTGCCAGTCGCCTTCCGCGCAGGCGACGGCGATCAACCGGGCCGCGGCCGGCGGCTCGATCGTGTGGGCGATCGCGTCCAGCGCCTTCTGGGTGACCCCGCTGACAAGGTGCTCCTCGGTGACGGTCCAGCGGTTGGCCAGCCAGCGCTCGCCCACCTCGCGCTGGGCCTGCCCGAGCAGGTTGACGACCACGTCCCCGGTCGGAACGCCGTTGTCGATGAAGTCGAGGGCCAGCCGGACTCCGGCCCGGCCGTCGCCGCGGACGGCCTGCTCGAGGTACCGCTCGACCGCATCGGGGCCGGGGCCGGCGGTCATCGGGGTACTACCTCGCTGGGCCGGGACCGGCCCTCTCACAGGTAGTCCTCCTCGATCGACCGCACCCAGCGGTTGCGCCCCGACTGCTTCGCCCGGTACAGGGCGCGGTCGGCGGCGTGCAGGGCCTTCCTCGGGTCGGGCCGGGCGGCAGCCACGCCGGCCGAGAACGTGACCGGGTAGGGCCTGGTCCGCATCCACTCGATCCGCAGCCGGGCCAGGAACCGCTCGGCGCCGTTCCCCGGCAAGATGACCACGAATTCCTCGCCGCCGTAGCGTCCGACCTGATCGGCCGCCCGCAGGGAGGCGGACAGCGTGTGGCCGAACAGCCGCAGGACCTTGTCCCCCTCGCGGTGCCCGAAGCTGTCATTGATCGCCTTGAAGTGGTCGAGATCGATCATGATGACGGTTTCCTCGAGCCGCAGGCGACCCAGCGCCCGGCCCAGCGTCCGCCGGTTGGCCAGGCCGGTCAGTGCGTCGACCGAGGCGTCCTGGGCGAGACGGGAGGGGCGGTCGAGCAGCTCGAGCGCCCGCTGAGCGTCGCGCACGAAGGCCGGGAGGTAGCGTTCGAGCTGCATCCTGGCCACTCCCGCCGGGCGCGCGGCCGGCAGGACGGGCTCGCCCACGCTGAACGACACGTCGACCGGGAGGGCGTCCTCGGTCGAGTCGGCCGCCGCGACGAGCCGCCCGCCCAGCACCTCAACCAGGTCGCGCGCGATCTCGGCCACGGCGATCGGCGACTCGATCCACAGCAGGGCCCGGGTGGCGTCGAGAACCGCCGACAGGGCGGCGTCGGCCGAGGGCTCGATCGGCGGCGGCACGGCGGGCGCGGACATCGAGCCGGCGTACTTCTCCGTCGCCGCGGCACCGGGGATCGCGGGCTCAGCCACCGGCCCCCGCTCCGATGACCGCCAACAGGTCACTGACAGTAGTGCCCACATCGCCAACATTACACCTAGTAGCTTTCCGTCCACAGAACGAGGTCACCGAGGGTAGCGGCGCTGCCGTCGCCAGGTGGGGCACGTCGCGCACCGGGGGAGAAATCCGGCGACAGCGGACGGCGAGTCTGACAGAGTGGCGCATTGTGCTGCTGACGATCACGACGACCGCTGAACCCGCATCCGACCTGGGATTCCTGCTGCACAAGCATCCCGGGCGGCTGCAGACGTTCGGCCTGTCCGTGGGCGCCGCGCACGTGTTCTACCCGGAGGTCGGCGAACGGCGGACGACCGCGGCGCTGCTGCTCGAGGTCGATCCGGTCGGCCTCGTCCGCGGCCGTCAGGGGCCGGCCGGCGACGGGTTCGCGCTCGGGCAGTACGTGAATGACCGTCCGTACGCGGCCTCGAGCATGCTCGCGGTCGCGATCAAGGAGGTGTTCAGGACCGCGCTCACCGGCCGCTGCGCCAGCCGTCAGGAGCTGGCCGACTCGGCGCTGCCGCTCGAGCTGCACGTGCCCGCGCTGCCCGGCCGGGGCGGGGCCGACCTCGCGCGGCGGGTCTTCGAGCCGCTGGGCTGGCAGGTCGCGGCGGTCGCGGCGCCGCTCGACCCGGTCAGGCCGGGCTGGGGAGAGTCGCGCTACCTGGACGTCCGGCTGACCGGCACCGTGCGGCTGGCCGACGCGCTCAACCACCTTTACGTGCTGCTGCCGGTCCTGGACGACGGCAAGCACTACTGGGTGAGCACGGACGAGGTCGACAAGCTGGTCCGCGCGGGCGGCGACTGGCTGGCCGGGCATCCGGAGAAGGAGCTGATCACGCGCCGCTACCTGGCGCACCAGCGGGAGCTCACGGCGGACGCGCTCGCGCGGCTGGCCGAGGTGGACGACGCGGCGCCGGAAGAGCTGGACAACGCGCTCGAGGGCGCGCGGAGCGAGGCCGAGCCCGATCAGCCGGCGCCGCTCAGCGAGCAGCGCCGGGGGGCCGTGCTCGCCGCCGTCCGCGCGGCCGGCGCCAGGCGGGTCGGCGACCTCGGCTGCGGCGAGGGCATCCTCGTCCGCGACCTGCTCGCCGACCACGTGATCGAGCGGGTGGTGGCCACCGACGTGTCCGCCCGGGCGCTGCGGATCGCCGCCCGCAGGCTCAGGCTGGACGCGATGAACGGGTCGGCCCGCGAACGGCTCGAGATCTTCCAGTCCTCGCTGACCTACCGGGACGACCGGCTGGCGGGCCTCGACGCGGCGGTGCTGATGGAGGTCATCGAGCACATTGACCCGCCCCGGCTGGCGGCCCTCGAGCGTGTCGTGTTCGGCCACGCGGCCCCGTCCACGGTCATCGTCACGACGCCGAACGTGGAGTACAACGTCCGCTACGAGGCGCTGCCGGCCGGCACGCCGCGGCACCGCGACCACCGCTTCGAGTGGACCCGCGCGCAGTTCCGCGAGTGGGCCGGGCCGGTGGCGGAGCGCTATGGCTACCGGGTGCGGTTCCTGCCGGTGGGCGGGGACGATCCCGAGGTCGGGCCGCCGACCCAGATGGCGGTCTTCGACACGATCACCGGGCCGGCCGCCGACGCGATCGCGGCCGGCGACACCGCGGCCGGCGACAGCACGGCCGGGCGGGGGGTGACGGCGTGACCGGGCTCGGGGTGCCGGAGCTGAGCCTGGTCGTCCTCGTCGGCGTCAGCGGGTCGGGCAAGTCGACGTTCGCGCGCGAGCGGTTCAAGCCGACCGAGGTGATCTCGTCCGACTACTGCCGGGGCATCGTGTCCGACGACGAGAACGACCAGTCCGCGACCGCCGACGCGTTCGAGCTGCTCCACTTCATCGTCGGCAAGCGGCTGGCGGCGGGGCGGCTGACCGTCGTCGACGCGACCAACGTGCAGGTCGACGCGCGCCGCTCGCTGGTGGCGCTGGCGCGCGAGCATGACGTGCTGCCGACCGCGATCGTGCTCGACGTGCCGGAGAGCGTCTGCCGGGCGCGGAACGCGAGCCGCCCGGACCGCGACTTCGGCGACCACGTGATCCGCCGCCAGCACGCCGACCTGCGGCGGTCCCTGCGCGGCCTGCAGAAGGAGGGCTTCAGGACCGTCCACGTCCTGCACGGCGAGGAGGAGATCGCGGCCGCGACGATCACCCGCACCCGGCTGTTCAACGACCTGCGCCAGGAGACCGGGCCGTTCGACGTCATCGGCGACGTCCACGGCTGCGCGGCCGAGCTGCAGGCCCTGCTGGGCGACCTCGGGTACGTGATCAGCCGGGACGAGCTCGGCCGGGCGGCCGGCGCCAGCCACCCCGATCGGCGCGCGATCTTCGTCGGCGACCTGGTCGACCGCGGCCCGGACACGCCCGGCGTGCTCCGCCTGGTCATGGGCATGGTCGGCGCGGGCGACGCGTTCTGCGTCTCCGGCAACCACGAGAATAAGCTCGTGCGCGCCCTGCGCGGCCGGAAGGTGCAGGTCACCCACGGCCTGGCCGAATCGCTGGCCCAGCTGGCGGCCGAGCCGGCCGAGTTCAGGGCCGCGGCCGAGCGGTTTATGGACGGCCTGGTCAGCCACTACGTCCTCGACGGCGGGAAGCTCGTGGTGTCGCACGCCGGGCTGGTCGAGCGGTACCACGGGCGCGCGTCGGGCCGGGTCCGCGAGTTCTGCCTGTACGGGCAGACGACGGGGGAGACCGACGAGTACGGGCTGCCGGTGCGGTACCCGTGGGCGGCCGAGTACCGGGGACGGGCGATGGTCCTCTACGGCCACACCCCGGTCCCCGAGCCGGAGTGGGTCAACAACACCCTGTGCCTGGACACCGGGTGCGTGTTCGGCGGTCGGCTGACCGCGCTGCGCTACCCGGAGCGGGAAGTCGTCTCCGTCCCGGCCGACCGGGTGTACTACGAGCCGGCCAGGCCGTTCCCTGCTAACCCGACCGCGGGCGCGGGCGAGGGGCAGTCGCCCGCGCACCGTGAGCCCGAGGTGCTCGACATCGCCGACGTGACCGGGCGCCGGGTCATCGAGACCGGCTACCTGCGGCGGATCAGCGTCCGGGAGGAGAACGCGGCCGCCGCGCTCGAGGTGATGAGCCGGTTCGCGATCGACCCGCGCTGGCTGCTCTACCTGCCGCCGACCATGAGCCCGGTCGCGACCTCGCACCGCCCGGACCTGCTCGAGCACCCGGACCAGGCGTTCGACGCCTACCGGGCCGAGGGCGTCGACCAGGTGGTGTGCGAGGAGAAGCACATGGGGTCGCGGGCGGTCGCGCTCGTCTGCCGTGACCTCGACGCGGCGCGCGCCCGGTTCGGCGCGCCCGGGGACGCGCTCGGCGCGGTCTGGACCCGCACCGGCCGGCCGTTCTTCGACCAGCCGCGCACCGATCAGCTGGTCGACCGGCTTCGCGCCGCCGCCGAGGCGGCCGGCCTGTTCGACGAGCTCGGCACCTCCTGGCTGCTGCTCGACGCGGAGCTGCTGCCCTGGTCGGCCAAGGCCGAGCAGCTCCTGCGCGACCAGTACGCCGCCGTCGGGGCCGCCGCCCGCACCGCGCTGCCGGCCGCGGTCTCGGTGCTTGAGCAGGCCGCCGCGGCCGGACTTGACGTGTCCGGCCTGCTGGCCAGAACCCGGTCCAGGGCGGCCAACGCCGACGCCTTCACCGCCGCCTACCGGCGTTACTGCTGGGAGACCGACGGCCTGACCGGGATACGGATGGCGCCGTTCCAGCTCCTCGCCTCGGAAGGCGCCGCCCACCAGGCGCGGCCGCACGCCTGGCACCTCGACCTGGCCGATCGCCTCGTCGCGGCCGACCCCGGCCTGTTCACCGCGACCCGCCGCCGGTACGTCAGCACGACCGACCCGGCGGCGGTGGCGGAGGCCGGCGCCTGGTGGGCGGAGCTGACCGAGTCCGGCGGTGAGGGCATGGTGGTCAAGCCGGCCGCCAACCTGACCAGGGCGAGCAGGGGCCTGGTGCAGCCGGGCCTCAAGGTCCGCGGCCGGGAGTACCTGCGCATCATCTACGGCCCCGACTACACCGAGGAGGCCAACCTCGGCCGGCTGCGGCCGCGCGGGCTCGGGCGCAAGCGCTCGATGGCGCAGCGCGAGTACGCGCTCGGGCTCGAGGCACTCGACCGGGTCGCGCGGTCCGAGCCGCTGTGGCGCGTCCACGAGTGCGTGTTCGCCGTGCTGGCGCTCGAGTCGGAGCCGGTGGACCCCCGGCTCTGACCGCGAGCTCGCCGCTACGCCTGAGTCAGCCGAGCGTGCCCGAGGCGAAGACCGCGACGTCGATGCCGTAGCACGCGGCCAGGTCCCCCGACTCGCTGAACGCCAACTCGCTGGCCGGCTCGGGCAGCTCCGCGGCCGCGGCCAGCGGCGTCAGCGTGACCGGGTCGAGCAACTCGAGCGCGCCGTCGGCGTAGCCGATCGCGAGCATCGGCCGGGGCCGTCCGGTGACCGCGATCGCGCTCCGCTGCGCGGCCGCGTACACGCGCGCCCGGACCCGCCATACGCGCCCGTCCAGGGCCCACACCCGCACGGCCGGCTCCCGGCCGGCCGTTACCATCATCGGGCCGGCATCGCCGGCGATAAGTCCGTAGACGATGTCGGAGTTCCAGTCCGCGTCGCCCGTCAGCTCGAGCTGCCCCCAGTCGGCGAGGCTGAAGAACCGGATCGGCTGATGCATCGCGCGGCTGACCACGGCCGTCGGCCGCCCGTCGATCTGGCCGACCGCCAGCCCGTCGACCGGGTACTTCCCGGTCTCGTCGTGCCCGACTTGTTCGCCGGTGGCCGCGTCCCAGAGCGAGAGGAAGCGGTCGTTGCCGCCGCTGAGGAATACGCTCCGACCGCCTGCCTCGGCCAGGGCCACGCGGTGCGTCACCCCGCCGTGGCCGGGCAGAGCCGGGCCGATCCGGGTGCCGCGGTTGAGGTCCCAGCGCCTCAGGTCCCCGTCAAGGCCGTAATTCACGTCTCCGCCGGCGGTCGCGAGCACCGTCCGGTCGGCGTCGCGCCAGGCGGCCAGGGCGCGCACCGGCCCGGTCCGGTCGGCCAGCGGCGGACCGGCGGGCTGGCCGTCCCGGCCGCGCCAGCGGCGCAGCGTTCCCTCCCCATCCCCGGTGACGAGAACCTCCCCGTCGTGGCCGGGGACGAAGGCCGCGGCCGTGATCGGGTCGGCGTGCCGTGCGCCGGCGGCCGGGGCGTCGGCCGTCAGATCCCACAGCCGGACCTGGCCGTAGCTGGAACCCGTCACCAGGTGCGGCCGTCCGCCGATGCTGACCGGCGCCAGCTCCGGCCATCGGGTGTGCCCGGTCAGGGCCGGCCGGGTCGAGCCGGTCGCCAGGTCATGCAGCTCTACCACCCCCGCCCGCGCGACGGCGAGAATCGAACCGGTCAACGCCATGCCGACCGGCCTCGGCCCGGCCTGGGTCAGGTCGGCCACAAGGGAATCGTCGTCCAGGCGGCGGACCGACGGCGGGCCGCCCGGCGAGCTCCCGGCCCAGACCCAGGCGCCGTCCAGCCGACCGATCGCGCGGGCCCGGCCGTGCCGCTGCGCGACCAGATCACCGGTCGCCAGGTCCCACACCTGCAGGACGCGGCCGGTTTGGAACAGGACCGCCTGGTGCTCCCGGTAGTGGCCGGTCGCCAGGCAGAACACCGGTTCCAAGGGCACGGCGACGGTCCACGCTTCGCCGCTCGCCACATCCCAGCAGCGCACCGGGTCGAGCCAGTTCGCGGTGATCGCGTGCAACCGTCCGCCGATCACGAGCAGCGACGCCAGTTCGCCGCCGGCGTCGGCCAGCCGCGCGATATCGGCGCCGGTCGAGAGATCCCGCAACCGCAGGAAGGACTCGTCGCAGTCGTGCCGGCCGGTCCCGCCGCAGTCGTATTCATCGTGCGCGGGCGACGACGTCGCGACGATCAGCCGCCCGTCGTGCTCGATCGCCGCGACGCCAGCCAGGTAGTCGACCGGGAACCCCTGGACGAGGCGCGGGTCCGTCACCGGCCCGGTCCGCCACAACGGGCGCCCAAGGTTCATGGGCAGTGATGCTATCGGCGCACGGCTGCTGACCTCAGGGTCGGCCGCGAAGGACGGATAATGGCGCCCTGGGAGCCAGCCGGGACCGTTCGGGATAAAGAATGTGACTTATGAACCGGCTGAAGAGCGCGACCAGTCCGTACCTGCTGCAGCACGCCGACAACCCGGTCGACTGGTGGCCCTGGTCACCGGAGGCGTTCGCGCAGGCGCGGGAGCGGGACGTGCCGGTGCTGCTCTCGGTCGGGTACGCGGCGTGCCACTGGTGCCACGTGATGGCGCACGAGTCGTTCGAGGACCCGGCCGTCGCCGAGGTGGTCAACAGCCGCGTGGTCGCGATCAAGGTGGACCGCGAGGAGCGCCCGGACATCGACGCCGTCTACATGTCGGCCACCCAGGCGATGACCGGCCAGGGCGGCTGGCCGATGACCGTGTTCATGACGCCGGAGGGCGAGCCGTTCTACTGCGGCACCTACTTCCCCCGGGCCCAGTTCGTCCAGCTCGTGACCGCGGTGGCGGAGTCGTGGACGAAGAATAAGGACCGGATCAAGAGCGAGTCGGAGCGGATCTCGGCCGCCCTGGCCGAGAACGCCTCGGCGCTGTCCGGGCTGGGCGGCGCGGCCGGGGAGCTCAATCTGGAGGAGGTCACCGCCACGGCGGTGGCCGGCCTCGCGTCGGGGTTCGACGAGGCCAACGGCGGCTTCGGCGGGGCGCCCAAGTTCCCGCCCTCGATGGCCCTGGAGTTCCTGCTCCGCCACCACGAGCGCGCGGGCGGCGCGGCGGCGCTCTCGATCGCCGGGGCGACCTGCGAGGCGATGGCCCGGGGAGGCATCTACGACCAGCTCGGCGGCGGGTTCGCCCGGTACAGCGTGGACGCCAGCTGGACGGTGCCGCACTTCGAGAAGATGCTCTACGACAACGCCCTGCTGGCCGGGGTCTACACCCACCTGTGGCGGCTGACGGGCTCCGCCCTGGCCCGCCGGGTGGCCGAAGAGACTTGCGACTTCATGGTCCGCGAGCTGCGCACGCCTGAGGGCGGCCTGTCCGCCTCCCTCGACGCCGACAGCGACGGGGCCGAGGGCGTGTATTACGTCTGGACGCCGGCCGAGCTCCTGGAGGTGCTCGGCCCCGATGACGGCGCGTTCGCGGCCCGGGTCTTCGGCGTCACCGAGCAGGGCACGTTTGAGCACGGCGCGTCGGTCCTGCAACGCCAGGCCGACCCGGAGGGCAGCCCGCACCCCGGGGTCGTCACCGATCCGGAGGCCGCCGCGCGACCGGGCGACGGTCGCCGCCCTTACCCGGCGGCGCTGTCCGGCATCTCGCCCGACGAGCGGCTGAGCCGGATTCGCGGCCTGCTGCTGACCGCCCGCGAAGGGCGGACCCGGCCCGCCAGGGACGACAAGGTCGTCGCGGCCTGGAACGGGATGGCGATCGGGGCGCTGGCCGAGGCCGGGGTGCTGTTCGACCGGCCCGATCTCGTCACCGCCGCCGAGGAGGCGGCCGGGCTGCTGGTCTCGCTGCACTACGCGGCGGGCCGGATCGTCAGAACGTCACGAGGCGGGGTCGCCGGGCCGAGCGCCGGGCTGCTCGAGGACTACGCCTGCGTGGCGGCCGGACTGCTGAAGCTGGCCGGGGTGACCGGCCAGAACCGCTGGGTGGCGGTCGCGGGCGCACTCCTCGAGTCGGTGCTCGGCCTGTTCGGCGATGGGGAGGGCGGCTTCTACGACACCGCCGCGGACGGCGAGCGGCTGATCTTCCGGCCCGCCGACCCGACCGACAACGCGACCCCGTCCGGCGCCTTCGCGGCCGCCGACGCGCTGCTCAGCTACGGGGCGCTGACCGGCGAGGCCCGGTACGCGGAGGCGGCCGCGGCGGCGCTGCGGGTGCTGCCGCCGATCGCCGACCGCTACCCGCGGGCCGGCGGGCTCGGCCTCTCGGTCGCCGAGGCGCTGCTGTCAGGGCCGGCCGAGATCGCCATCGTCGGCCCCGATGAGGACCCGCGGACGGCCGATCTGCTGCGGGCGGCCCTGCACGCGGCGCCGCCGGGCGCGGTCTTCGCCCTCGGCTCGGGGACGGCCGCCGCCGACGAGGTTCCGCTACTGGCCGGCCGTCCGCTGATCTCCGGCGGGCCGGCCGCGTACGTCTGCCGCGGTTTCACTTGCCTGGCACCGGTAACAACAACAGGTGCGTTGCGTGAAGCTTTGTCGTCGCACTAGACGAACGTCTAAGTCTGGGGCATGGTTGCTCTGTGCACCTGACCGAGGGAGGCCGGCGGATAGCCAGGTCAATCGGGCGTGGCCATCGGCGGCAGACGCTGTCAGCCGCCGTCGCCGTCCTCGCAGCGGTCGGCACGCTCAGCAGCGTGCTGGTCGCGGTGCTCAGCTCGGCCCCGTCGGGCCAGCTCACCTCGGCCGGCCCGCGCGACGCGCTGGCGGCCGCGCCGACGTTCGGGCTGCCCGCCGTCCGCCCGGCCACCGGGTCCGCGCCGGTGGCGCCGGGGCTGGCCATGGGCAACAGCGCCAAGCTGCTCGCGGTCCCGATCGCGTCATCGCCGGCGGCCGAGCCCCGGGTAGCCGCGCTGCGCCGGACGGTGCAGGCCGATCTGCTCATCGTGGCGCCGTTCTCCCTCTCCGAGAGCCTGACCGCGAAGATCGGCCGGATACCAGGGGTGGTGGCGACCGAGCGGATCGAGGCGGTGCGGATGTCCGTCAACGGGACCTCGACCGCGGTGCTCGGCGTCGATCCCTCGGTGTTCCGCGAGTTCGCGGCGCGGCCGACCGGCGCTTCGAACGTGCTCTGGCAGGGCGTGGCCGGCGGCGGGATCGCGGTCTCGTACACGATGGGCACCGAGGACAAGATCAAGCTCGGCGGGACCGTCACCGCGGCCGGGCAGACCACTAAGAAGCTTCGGGTGGCGGCGTTCGGCACGCTCGGCATCGGCGGGGTGAACGCCGTGGTCTCCGACGCGACTGCCCGCGCCCTGGGCGCCCCGGCCGGTAACGCGATCGTGGTCAGCGTGGCGCCGTCCGACTTCACCGCCGCGGCCGCCGCGGCCGGGCGGCTGATCCCCAAGGGGGCCGGCGTCGAGCAGCTGGTCTCGCTGATCAGCACCGGCGGCGGCGGCGTTGTCACCGGGACCAACAGCGGCGGCGCGGCGGGCGCCGGCCAGGCGACCGAGTCGGCGGTGCCGCAGTCCGCGCTCAGCGCGATGCTCACGGCCGCGATGAGCCGCCGGGGCATGCCCTACGTCTGGGGCGCGGCCGGGCCGGCGTCGTTCGACTGCTCGGGGCTCGTGCAGTGGTCCTTCCGCCAGGCCGGCATCGTCATGCCGCGGGTCGCGGCCGACCAGGCGCTCTCCGGGCCGGCCGTGCCGGTGAGCCAGCTCCAGCCGGGCGACCTGCTCTTCTACCACACCGACCCGACCGACCCGACCGACATCTCGCACGTCGCGATCTACGTCGGCAACGGCTGGATGCTGCAGGCGCCGGAGCCGGGCCTGGACGTCGAGGTCGTCCCGGCCGACTTCGGCAGCGAGTTCGCGGGCGCCGTCCGTGTCAACCCCGCCCAGGCCGCCGCCGTGGCCGCCCGCGTCGCCTGATCCCCGCGTCCGCCCGCGTCGCTAGCCGCGCCGCGGCGCGGCGCGCCCGGTCGCGCCTCGCTTTAGCGCCGTGGGCCACCGCGCCAAGGGGCTACT
>Ga0302229_10001627_pt1 | contig 16917 bp, 13 predicted proteins | sample II_Palsa_N1_3_FD_193518 | JGI IMG/M metagenome (GOLD analysis project Ga0302229, IMG submission 193518) | Peat permafrost microbial communities from Stordalen Mire near Abisko, Sweden - II_Palsa_N1_3 | ecosystem: Environmental > Terrestrial > Soil > Palsa > Peat permafrost | place: Sweden... | reverse complement strand
CCGAGGGGCTGCTGGGCATCCACCTCAACCTGCTCCTGGCCGTGCTGACCGGCAGCCCGACGCCGGCCGAAACCGAGGCCGAACGCGCGGCGCTCACCGCGCTCGGCACCTTCGCCACGAGCGGCAATGGCTACTTCATCGAGCAAGCCACGCGGCCGCAGACGATCGGCTACGCCCTGCTGGACTCACCCGTCGCCCTGGCGGCCTGGATGATCGACCACGATACCGACAGCTACGGCAAGATCTCCCGCGCCTTCCTCGACAAGCAACCCGCGGGTCATCTCACCCGGGACCGGATCCTCGACAACATCACGCTGTACTGGCTGACGGGCACCGGGACCTCGGCCGCCCGCGAGTACTGGGAGACCGGACAAGCCCTGGCGTCCGGGCAGACTCCGCCCGAGGTCTGCGTCCCGGTCGGCTTCACCACGTTCCCCGGCGAGATCTGGGCGGCCCCGCGCAGCTGGGTCGAGCCGGCCTACCCGACCCTCAGCTACTTCCACGAGGTCGACCGGGGCGGTCACTTCGCCGCCTGGGAAGAGCCCGAGCTGTTCGCGACCGAGATCCAGGCCGCGTTCCGGTCACTGCGCTAGGGCCAGCCTGCCCCGGGGATTCCGGGGGGACGGCGCGCAGAGCGTGAACCGTCCCCCCGGCACACCCGGGGACATTAATGGGTGCCCCCTAACAACCAGGTCCCGAGATCTTCAGAAAGGGAAATCATGTCTCAGTACACCGCTCCCAACCTCTCTATCACTTCCTCCAATGGAACGAGTTACGCATACCGCCGTTTCGGTAAGGCCGATACGATTCCTGTGGTCTTCCTCCAGCACTTCCGGGGAAACCTTGATAACTGGGATCCGGCCCTCGTCGACGACATCGCGGCCGAGCGTGAAGTCATCCTCGTCGACAACAGCGGAGTCGGGCTTTCCACCGGCGCTACCCCGGGCACCGTCGAGGGACTCGCCCGCGACGTCCTCGCCTTCGTCGATGCTCTCGGCCTGGAGCAGATCGACCTGTTCGGCTTCTCCACCGGCGGGTTCGTCGCGCAGGAAGTCGTGTTGCTGCGTCCCCGCCTGGTGCGCCGGCTGATCCTCGGCGGCACCGGCCCGCAGGGCGGCCGCGGGTTCCATAACTGGAACGAGGAAACCGGCGGGCACGCGTACAAGGATGTCCAGGGTCCTGAGGACGGGCTCTATCTCTTCTTCTCTGCCACCGAGACCAGCCAGGCCAGGGGCAAGGAGTTCCTCGGCCGGATCTTCACCCGCGACCAGGACCGCGATGAGACGCCGGCCCTGGCCGTGCGCGACGCCCAGGCGGAAGCGATCAATGACTGGGGCATCCCCGACCTGGGCAAGCTCGCGCGGCTGGCCGGGATCACTCAGCCGACCCTCGTCGCCAACGGCAACAACGACATCATGGTCCCGACCGTGAACTCCTATCTTCTGGCCGGTCATCTCCCGGACGCGAAGCTGATCATCTACCCAGACGCCGGCCACGGCTTTCTTTTCCAGTACCCGCACGAGTTCGCGGCCGAAGTCAACCACTTCCTTACGGTTCCTTAGGAGCGATCATGCTCATCATCGCGGCCGGTGATTCCCCCGCAGCGGCTACCCGCCGCCGCGCATCCCCGGCTCTGGCGTTCGCCGGAGTGACACTCTCATTCCTGGGGCTTTTTCTCGCGGCGGGCGCACCATCGCCGCTCTTCCGGCTGGAACAGCAGGAGTGGGGATTCCCGGTCTGGCTGCTCACGATCGCCTTCGCCATTTATGCCATCGCGTTGCTGGCCACCCTCCTCGTCGCCGGGTCATTGTCCGACTACATCGGCCGCCGGCCGGTGCTCATCGGGGCCCTCGGCGTCGAGGCTGGCGCCATGCTGATATTCCTCTTCGCGCCGAATATCGGCTGGGTGATCGCCGCCCGGACGATACAGGGCATCGCCACCGGTGCGGGAGTCAGTGCGTTCACCGCCGCAGCGGCCGAGTACGCGCCAGCAAGGCACAAGAAGCTCGGAGTGCTAGCGGGCAGCGTGGCGCCCGCGGCGGGCCTCGGCCTCGGCGCTCTCATGGCCGGCATCGTCGTGCAATTTACGGCAGCGCCGAGTTCCATCATTTTCACATTTCTGGCCGTGTTCTTTCTTCTCGGCATGATCGTCGTTATCGCATCTGGCGAAACTGTCGCGCGCCGTGGTGGCGCGTTGCGGTCGCTAACCCCGCGCATTTGCGTTCCGCGACTGGCTCGCTCGGAGTTCTTCGCCAGCATTCCGGTGCACATCGCCACCTGGATGCTCGGAGGGCTCTATCTCGGACTCGTCCCCTCGATTATGCACAGCGTCTTTGACGTAGACAGTGGTCTGGTCACGGGCCTGGCGATCCTGGCCCTTTCGGGTACCGGAGCGCTGACTGGATTCCTCTTCAGCTCCACTCCGGCGCGGTCAGCCGTGATCCTCGGCGGATCATTGACGGTCACCGGAACGGCCGTCACCTTGTTCTCCATTACTACCGGCCTGCTGCCGTTGTTCTTCGTCGGAAGCATCATCGCTGGCGTTGGTTTCGGTGCCTCGTTCTCTGGAGCCCTGCGCATCATCTCCCCACTCGCCGAGGCTCACCAGCGCGCGGAGCTTTTTGCTGGCATCTACGTGGTGAGCTACTTGTCCTTCAGCTTGCCGGTCGTCGTCGCTGGCCTGCTGGTGTCGATGGCTGGCATCATGGCCACGGTCGTCGTCTACGGAGGAACGGTGATCACCGCAGCGCTAGCCGGGCTAATCTGGCAAGCCAATCTCGGCTGGCGCGTAGCGAAGCGCGCAAGGCCTGACTGGCCGCACCGAACCGCTTCACCGGCTCATACGCAGGCGTAGAGTACGAAATAGACCCGCCGGGCACAACGAGCAACCGCCGGACGGCTACCGGATGTTGCGAGGCACCGATGGCCAAGCGCAGAGGTGATCGCTAGTGTCGGTTGGGATGTCTAGCCTCAGCAGTGATCCAGGGCCTGGCCTACGTGGCCGGCCGCCGGGACTGCGCGGCCGGCGTAACGAGTGCGAGGTGCTTGATCGGCTGCTAGCCAGTGCGCGGGCCGGCGACAGCCGGGCTCTGGTGCTGCGCGGCGAGCCGGGCATTGGCAAGACCGCGCTGCTGAGCTACTTGCTGGGACGCGCGTCCGGATGCCGGACCGCCCGGGCGGTCGGCGTCGAGGCCGAGATGGAACTCGCGTTCGCTGGGCTGCACCAGCTGTGTGCGCCGTTCCTCGACCGGCTCGATCGCCTGCCCGGACCACAGCGCGACGCGCTCCGCACGGCGTTCGGCCTGCAGGCCGGCGACGCCCCCGACCGCTTCCTGGTCGGGCTGGCTCTGCTGAGCCTGCTGTCCGACGTCGCCGAGGAGCAGCCGCTGGTATGCGTGGTGGACGACGCGCAGTGGCTCGACCAGGCCTCGGCGCAAGCGCTCGCGTTCGTCGCGCGCCGCCTGGCGGCCGAGTCTGTCGTCCTGGTCTTCGCGGTGCGCGAGCCTGCCGCCGAGCGTCACCTGTCCGGGCTGCCCGAGCTGGTCGTACCCGGGCTGGTCGAGGACGAGGCGCGCACCTTGCTGCTGTCCGTGATCACCGGCCCGATGGACGAACGAGTCCGCGACCGGATCGTGGCCGAGACCCGCGGAAACCCGCTCGCCCTGCTGGAACTGCCGCGTGATCTGACGCCCCGGGAGCTGGCGGGCGGCTTCGGGCTGCCCGACGCCGCGGCGCTGTCGGGCCGGATCGAGGACAGCTTCCGGCGGCGGCTGGAACCGCTCCCGCCAGCGACCCGGCTGCTGCTCACGGTGGCGGCGGCCGAGCCCATCGGCGATCCGGTGCTGATGTGGCGGGCCGCCGACCAGCTCGGCGTCGAGTCCGATGCGGCATTGCCCGCGGTCACGGCCGGGCTGGTCGACTTCACCGGGCAGGTGCGGTTCCGCCATCCGCTGGTGCGATCCGCCGTCTACCGAGCGGCGTCTCCCGAGCAGCGCCGGAACGTCCACCAGGCCCTGGCAGACGCCACCGATCCCGGTGTCGATCCCGATCGCCGGGCGTGGCACCGGGCCCATGCGACATCCGGTCCGGACGAAGAGGTGGCCGACGAGCTCGAGCGCTCGGCCGTTCGGGCCCAGACGTGTGGCGGGCTGGCCGCGGCGGCTGCCTTCCTCGAAGAAGCCACCCGGCTGACGCCTGACCCGGAGCGCCGGGCCCAGCGCGCGCTGGCCGCCGCGCTGGCCAAGCATCTGGCCGGCGCACCCGACGCGGCGCTCGCCCTGCTGGCCATCGCGCAGGCGAGGCCGCTTGATGAGTTGCAGCGCGCCCGGGTGGACATGCTGCGCGCGGAGATCGCATTCGCTTCGCGGCGGGGTAGCGACGCTGCGCCGCTGTTGCTGACGGCCGCGCGCCAGCTCGAGTCGCTGGACCTCGGGCTCGCCCGCGAGACCTACCTGGAGGCGTTCACGGCCGCGGTGCTGGCCGGGCGCCTGTCTCGTGGCGCCGACGTGACGGAGGTGTCACGAGCGGCGCGGCTGGCGCCCGCGCCCACGGCACCGCCCCGCGCGCCTGATCTTCTCCTCGACGGCCTGGCGCTGCTGGTCACGGACGGCCGCGGGGCCGGCACACCGCTGCTCAAACAGGCGCTGAGCGCTTTTCGCGGCCCGGACATCTCCGCCTCAGAAGGGCTGCGCTGGCTGTGGCTCGCCGGACGCGTGGCCGATGAGCTGTGGGACGACGAGAGCTGGGAGGTGCTGTGCACTCGCCACGTCACGCTCGCCCGGCAGGCGGGTGCGCTCACCGTGCTTCCGATCGCGTTGCGGTCCCGCATCTTCGTGCACGTGTTCGCGGGCGAGCTGGACGAGGGCGCGGCGCTGATGCAGGAGGTGCGCGCGGTCACCGAAGTGACCGGGACCCAGCTCGCGGCCTACGGCGCCGTCGCGCTCGCGGCCTGGCGAGGTCGCGAGGCCGAGGCCACCGAGCTCATCAGGGCCACCATCGACGACGTCACGAGCCGCGGTGAGGGCATGGGGCTGAGCATCAGCTATCACGCGCGCACAGTGCTCTACAACGGCCTCGGCCGCTACGCCGAGGCCAGGGCCGCGGCCGAGCAGGCTGGCGAGCATGACGATCTGGGCATCTTCGAGTGGGCGCAGGCCGAGCTGATCGAGGCGGCGTCCCGGAGCGGCGAGCCAGAGGTCGCGGTCGCTGCCCTGGACCGGCTCGCGGAGACGACCCGCACCGCCGGCACCGACTGGGCGCTGGGTATAGAGGCCCGCTCGCGGGCATTGCTGAGTGCGGACGACGCCGCGGAGGACCTCTACCGCGAGGCGATCGAGCGGCTCGGCCGGACCCGAATCCGCGTCGAGCTCGCCCGCGGCCACCTGCTCTACGGCGAATGGCTACGCCGCCGCGGGCGTCGCCTCGACGCGCGCGAGCAGCTGCGCACGGCCCACGAGCTGTGCACCGCGATGGGCCTCGAGGCGTTCGCCGAGCGCGCTCGCCGTGAGCTGCTGGCCACCGGGGAGACGATCCGCTCCTACGGAGTCGAGGCGCGCGAGGAACTCACCGCCCAGGAGGCGCAGATCGCCCGGCTGGCCGGGGAGGGGAAGACGAACCCGGAGATCGGCGCCGAGCTGTTCATCAGCCCGCGCACGGTCGAGTGGCACCTGCGCAAGGTGTACCCCAAGCTCGGCGTCAGCTCCCGCAGGCAGCTCCGGGAGGCGCTCGCCGACGCCGCGCGGACCTAGCCCCATCTTCGTCCCGGCACACACAACGAGGTGGACATCGACACGCAGTTCGAAGAACTCACCATCGCCGCCTTCCACACCGCACTGCGGAACGGCGAGCTGACCGCCGCCGAACTCGTCGACTGGTACCTGGCCAGGATCGCCGCGCACAACACGGCCGGTGCGAAGCTCCAGGCTGTGGTGACGGTGAACCCCCAGGCGCGCGCCGAGGCGGCCGCTCACGATGCGGCCTTCGCGGCGACCGCGAGGCTCTCCGGACCGCTGCACGGTGTGCCCGTGCTGGTCAAGGACCAGGCCGAAACGGCCGGCCTGCGCACCACGTTCGGCTCGATCCTGTTCGACGCCTACGTGCCGGCCTGCGACGCGACCCTGGTCACCAAGCTTAGGGAGGCGGGCGCGGTCATCTTGGCCAAGACGGCCATGTGCGACTTCGCGGCGGGCTGGTTCTCCTCCTCGTCGCTGACCGGCCACACCAAGAACCCCTACGACTCGGAGCGGGATTCCGGCGGCTCCAGCGCGGGCACCGCCGCCGGTGTCGCCGCGAACTTCGGGCTCGTCGGGATCGGGGAGGACACCGGCGGGTCCATCCGCGTCCCTGCTTCGTTCAACAATCTCTTCGGTTTGCGCGTCACCACCGGGCTGATCAGCCGCGCCGGGTTCTCGCCGCTGGTGCACTTCCAGGACACCCCGGGCCCGATCGGGCGAACGGTCGGCGACGTCGCGACGCTGCTCGACAGCATCGTCGGCTACGACCCGCAGGATCCCTTCACCGTAACGGCGTCGGCCGCCCCCGTCATCGGCGGCTACGCGCAAGCGCTCGACCTCGACGTCCCGCTGTCCACCTGGCGGATCGGGGTGCTGGAAACGGGGTTCGGCTCCGACACCGATCCCGCCGCTGCGCCGGTCAACCGCGCGGTCCGGGCGGCGCTCGCCCAGCTCACCGAGCTCGGCGTGGCCACGACCCCGGACCTGCAGATCGGCAACCTCGCCTACTGGATCGCCAACACCTCCGTCTACCTCCGGCAATCGAAGTCCGATATCGACGACTTCCTCGCGCGGCGACCCGACGCGCCCGTGTCGAGCTTCATGGAGATCTACGACAGCGGGCAGTTCCACCCGCTGAACGACCTGTTCCACGGGATCGCGGCCGGCCCGAGCACGACCGAAGGCGACGCGGAGTACCTGCGGCTCCGGCTCAACCAGGAGCACTTCAGGCGGCTGGTCCTGAACATCTTCGCCGTGCACCGGCTCGACTTCTTGGTGTACCCCACGGTGCAGGTGCTCCCGCCCACGCGCGACGAACTCGCCGCCGGGAAGTACAGCGCCCTCACCTTTCCCACCAACACCGTCATCGGATCCCAGGCCGGACTGCCAGCGCTCACCATTCCGGTCGGCTTCACCGAAGACGGCCTGCCCGTGGGCATGGAACTGCTCGGCACCCCGCTGGCCGAGACGAAGCTGCTCCAGTTCGCCCGCGCCTGGGAGACCTTCAGGCGACCCTGCCAGACGCCCGCCCTCCTGCGTCGGCCAGCGCCTCGTGGAGCTGTCTACGGGAGCTGATGCCGAGCTTTGGGTGTACCTTGCGCAGGTGCCACTCGGCCCCGCTGTAGCGTGCGGGATCACACCCAGCCCGCAGCAGCCAACTACGCAGAATGTCGGACCTAAACGTGAAGATAAACGCAGGTCAAACGTGAAAACCATTGGGAGCCGGTGAGCGGGATCGAACCGCTGACCTGCCGTTTACAAGAAGTGTGCTCACAGGCTGCGCACGCGCTAGCTGCACCGATGACACAGGCAATCGCACTGAAAGCACTAGCTGCGCTGGGATTATTCTGCGCGTCGTCCCACGAACCGTTCCACGCCAATGGCGGGCAAGCGTCTATGGCCGCAACCGAGCGTGGTGGGCAGAGGCCGCCGCAACGGCGCCCGCGATTTGCCATGGTCCGAAAGGACAGTCGATTAGGTCGTTGCACTGCCGAATCGGGCCGTACTTGGATCAAGGCGGCGCGCTGCGCGCGCCGCGGGTCGGCGCCAGCGCTCGGCCTCTGCCTTGGGAGGCCCGGCCGAGCGCGCGCCGACTCTCTGCCGCAGCTCACTGCACTAATAGCGCTCATTCGGCACGGACGTGAGTGCTGCTCTCCCGGCCGTCGTCCGCAGGTCCTGGCGCGCGGGGCAGGCTACCCCAGTGGCGGAATCGTCGGCAGGGCCGCGCTGGCCGTATCCAGACCACTACCGTCGCTGCGGCCGGACAGCCAGGCCAGCATGGCGGCAGGCGGTCCGGTGACGTCGACGGGCGGGCTGGTGCCGATGTGCAGCATGCCATGACCGGCGAGAGTCATGGGCGGCGCATCGGCGCGGCGGTCCATCCGGGCGGTCACCTGAGACAGCTCGGTGGCGACGAAGTCGGCGGGCCAGTCGGCAGGCTGGTAGCCAGCGGCGAGGTCCACGTGATGATATTCCAGTTCCCGGCGCATGCTGGGGAGGACATCGCGGACTGGTCGGCGGCCTGCTCCGAGCGAGATCCCAGGCGCGTCCCACAGCTGGCTTGGGTGCTCCCGGATCGCGGTCAGGCATTCCTGGATGGCACGATCCAGGTCGGCGCGGATAATCCCCGCCGGTCGGCGCGCACCAGCGTCGATGGCGTCGGCGCGGGCTTGTTCGGAAGGGTATTGCTGGCCGATGCGGCCAGCCTGGGCAGCCCGCAGCAGCCCGGTGCGGGAGTCGGCGGACTGCGCGATATGGATGAGGACGTGCGCCCGCGTCCAGCCCGGCAGCGCCGATGCGTCGTGCAGGTCGTCGTCGGTCAGCGCCTGTGCGGTGGCCACGAGGCGGGCCGCGCTGTCGGCTATCGCAGCCCACTCGGGCGTATCTGCTGCTGTCACGTCTGGAAGGATATTCGCCCGGGCACGGCTGGGATGGCGTAAGAGACCCTGGCTGGGCTCAGGTCCGGGGATGGCCCGCTGAGTGTACGTGTCCGCCCCTCCAGTCTCAAGCGTGACTGTGACCGCAGGACCACGAGCACAGGCGGAAAGTGCCTGGCCACGATCGGCTGCGGACTAGGCAGGATTATGTCCCCTCCCCGCTCTTGGCGGGTGCAGGCCGCCCGCACCAGGGTCCCGTATCGAGTCCGAGTCGGCGAACGCCAGCCCGGACGGGTCGACAGTCAGGTGCCGCGCGTCGCTGACGAGCTGGCCCGTCAGCGCATGGCCCAGCTGGCCACGTTCGCTGAGCCTGGCCGCGGCCCTACGGCCAGGTCAAGGCTGAGGAGATGACGGGGTAGATCTGGCCGTCAGCTTTGCGAGATAGGCGGCGGTTCGTCGGTCGACCTCGGGGACCGGGTCTGCGTAGTGCCGGAGCGTGGTCGCGCCGCCGCCGCTACGTCCGAGGCACGCGGCGGTGTTGCGCAGATCGAATGAGTGAGCGCCAGGCGAAGTTTACGGCGCTAACCGGCGAGGCAGCACTCCGCCAGATGCATGGCGATCCCGAAGTCGTACGCGACCAGCTCCACGCGCTTGCCGCTGTCGGTGGACGAGCTGTTGTCTGTGTCCTGCCGTCCCGCCGCGTGCCACCCTCGAGCGGCCCTGCGACGATCTTGCGGTTCGCCGTGGTGCCGGACCTAGGCGCCGTTTACCTGCCCGGCCTGTCAGGCGGCGCCTGCAAGGCATTTGAGCAGCTCCGAACATAGGCGCTGTCGCCCGGCAGCATTAGCACGCCTCATCTGAGAGATAACCGCAACTTGACAGATCGAGCGCCGTCAGTCTGCAGTTTCAAAGTCGACGTCGACGATTCATCACGCGCCCCAGGACACGCGGGGACGGCGGGATCGGACCGGCCTCGGGATCGCGCTTTGGGCGTACCGCGGGCGGCTTATTAACCAGAGTTTGGGTGTCAGCAAGTCAGTGTTCTCAATTGGCGGCAACCCATCGTCGAGCCCGCGTAGCCGGTTGTAGGTATCGCGCATAGCCGCACGGTCGGGCAGGTACTGGTTGCCTGCGGCACGCCCTAGGACGGTTAGCGTGCTCGCCAACGTGATCGAGCCAACTGGCTGGCCGCTGGAACCTAGCCGTTGCAATCGGCCGATTTCGGATGTGGCAATCGCGGCGCCAGGCCCGTCATCCATGAGTATTGTCACCGATTGCCCAGACTCGGCGGCCACGACGGCATGCGCTATCACCATGGTCTCACCTAGATCCTTTGGCTGTCTTCTGCGTTGGCCCATCGGGAGTCCACTGATTCGCTGAACTACGGTCGCCAGTTCCGGCGTCACGTCATCGGACAGTATCTGGATCCAGCGAGGCGTCAGCTTCTTCCACACTGTCGCGGCCGCGCGAAAGCGGTCATCTTGTCGGGACTTCTGCAGTACTTCGTCTTGAACAGCCTCGGGCACACTGAGCGGCCCAAGGACCGCAATCAGGAGACGTTCCTTGTTGGCGGACAGGAAGTTCAGGCCGGGACCGGCATCGATGATCGGCCTGACGCTCATCTGTCATTTCTCGCCGCTGTCGTGTCCTCGCTGTCATCGTCGGCGGAGCCAAGTGCCTCATCCAATGCGGCGAGGTCAACATGCACGTCGGGCAATTCGGCCGGATCCGCCCACGCTATCGGCCGCTCAACCGGAGTCACGCCGGCTTCTTCTAGCTCCTTGATTACGGCCTCCAGGCTCATCGCGCGCAGTGTGGCGATAGCCTGCGCAGACAGTACGCCTTCCACGTAACCCGTGATCGCCCTGGCGAGCAGCCGCTGCGGCGCTCGGCGCCGGTCAGAGCCGGCTTGCAGGAGCTGGTATTGGTCTGTCCAGCCGAATCTAGCCGCCAACTGTGGCGCGCTCAGCGTCATCCACTCTTGCTTAGTGGCCTCATTTATGTACCCGGCCTGGCGCATTGCGATCGCGGCGATCTTGGGGGACACCAGGAACCGCTGCACAACCGCCGACAGAGTTGACGGGCCGACCGGGGACCGCGGTTTGATGAACTCCTGAAGGCCCTCGACGGGAACCAGCAAATGGCGCGCGAACGCATCAGCACGAATCTCCGCCGGGCTACGATCGCTCCAGTCGCCCATATCGCTGTCGACCCAGTCTTCGAATAGGACGTGGCCTAGTTCGTGGGCCAGCGTACTCCGCTGTCGCATGGGGTTCCTCGTGCGCGCAACACCAATAAACACGGTTCCGCGGGCTGGATCCCGCATGGTCATACCGTGCTCATCTGGGCCCACGTCGAGCACGGCCACATCGACCCCGGTCGCCTGCTCGATGACCTCCAGTAGATCACCTAGCGCCTGCACGCCGAGATGATGGTCGTGACGGAACCGCGCAGCAGCCGCGCGGCCCTCAGTCTCCGCAGTCAACGTTTCCCGACTCGATAAGACCGTTAACCGGGATCGCCTGAGCGGAAAGGTAATCGTCCAGCTCAAGGAAATGCAGCAACGCTTCGCGCATACGGTCCATATCTGCGTGATTCGTAGCGCGTGCCGCGCACTCGGCCCGCTCAGCTACCGTCCCTGTCCCAGTCAGTTCCGCGACTGTGACTCCCGTCGCCCAGGCGATGGCGATCAGTTCAGGCATCTTCGCCGCTCGCTGACCAGAGACGACCCTGGACAAGGTTGGTTGTGAAGTGCCAGTCATGTCCGCAAGTGCGCGCTGACTGAGGCCTGCCGCTATGCGAGCGTGCTCGATCCTTGCGCCAACGTCAGTTGTGGTCACGGCAACCTCCAAAACCTCTGAATCACGATTGCCATGTGTGATTCAGTGTACGTCAAGACAAGCCTCGACGCCACGCCCAGCCGCACTGTCTCTCCAAACACCATACGGCCCGGCACGCGCAACGCTCGGACCGTCACGATGGCATGTTTTCGCTCAGCCGTAGCCTACGGCCAGGTCAATTTTGAGGAGATGACGGAGTACGCCTGGCGGTCAGCTGGGCGAGGTAGGCGGCGGCTCGTCGGTCGACCTCGGGGACCGGGTCGGCATAGTGCCGCAGTGTGGTGGCACCGCCTCCGCTGTGACCGCGGCGGGCGGCGGTGTTGCGCAGGTCGAAGCCGCCGGCCAGGAGCTGGCTGGCGGTGTAATGCCGTCCGCCCTTAATGTCGAGCTTCACCCCGGCGGCATCCGCGGCCGCGGCGATCTGGTGGGTGACCCAGTCCGGGTTCCACGGCCGGGCATGCGCAGGGTCGTTGGAGAACAGGTACGCGTTATCGGGCAGGCCAGCACCGACCGCGGCCAGCGCGGCCGCTGTCTCGTCCAGGTAAGTCGCGATCAGGGCGCAGCTGTCCGGGTCGATGGCGAGCCAGCGGTCCTGATGCGTCTTGGTGTCCTTGCGTACGCGCTGGCCGCCGCGAACTACGTAGTTGAAGGCGACGTGCATCAGGCCCCGGTCTAGGTCGATGTCGCGGATCTGCAGGCCGCACAGCTCACCGCGGCGCACGCCGGTGACCACCACCAGCCACAGATACAGCCCCAGGGCAGCGTCGTGCGCGCGAGCCTCGGCGATCACCTTGGCGACGTCTTCCGGCGAGGTAGCCGGGATGGGCCGACGGATAGTGGTGGGCGGCTTGGCCGACTCGGCGGGGTTACGGTCGGTCCACTCCCACCGCTGGGCGGCGGCGAACGCGCCGGACAAGATGCTGTGGATACCGCGGATGGTGCTGGGCTTCATCGGATGACAGACGTGCGGATGGCACCCCGCCCGGCCACAGTCGTGGCCGGGACCAGGCCGCCTCCGGCTCAGGCGCGGATCACCGCCGGGCTCTCCGGCCACGACCGCGGCACGACCATGCCGCACGATGACCAGACCGTCCGCGGCGAGCGCCTCCAGAGCGTGCCGGATGACCCCGGTCCCGATGCCCTGCAGGGTGCTCATCTCGGTGATCGATGGCAGTTCGTCGCCCGGGACGAGGACCCCCAACCGAATGGCCTCGGTCAGCGTTGCGGCGACCTGCTGCCAGGCCGGGTGCGAGTCGCGCGGGTTGATCGTTAGCACCGGGACGTTACGGTGCTCGATGAATGGCTTGCCCGTACAGGACAGCTCACCGCAGCGCTTGAGCTCCGCGTACAGCTTGTCGAGAATGGGACCGCGCACCTTCCGTACCCTCATGGGCCCAAGGGCAGGCTTGATGGTGCGACGGATGAACCCCTCGTTGGTCTGCCTCGTGGAGACGTCCCACTCCGCGACCGCCGCGTACTCGTCCATGAGCCTCGCCACCGTCGCGCCCGACTCGGGCGTGCGGCCTTCGGACGCTTCCTTGAGCAGCCTGCCGAGCTCGATGCGCGCCTGCTGCTCGGTCTTGACCGTGGTCTTAAGACGGATCGCACGCCTGGTGAGCGCATCCATCCCGGCGTACACGGAGACCCGGAACGATCCGCTCGGAAGTTGCTCTATGTGACCCTTTGCAACCCTTGGCATGACATCAGAGTAGGTCGAGCCAGTGACATTCGTTCCACGAAACGTTCCACGCACTGCGGAGCGAAGAGAACAAATATCCCTCTGACCTGGGAGCCGGTGAGCGGGATCGAACCGCTGACCTGCCGTTTACAAGACGGCTGCTCTGCCTACTGAGCTACACCGGCGGGGAGACACAGTGCATGGTAGCCGACCGTTCGCCGACCCGCGAAAACCCGTCGCTCACCTGCGGATTCTCCCATAGCCGCCCGGGTGGCGCCGGGCATGCCTGGCGCAACCTGAGCTGTCCGGCTGGCCCCTGTGAGCGTGTGTGCGCCTTCGTGACCTCCGACGGCATCGGGACCGATGACTGTGGCGCGACGGAGCCGTTATGCGTTACCTCCGATGGCATCGGCGGGACCGATGGCTTCGGCGGGACGGAGCCGTTAAGGGACGGGCACGGCCGGGTGGTGGCGGGCCAGGATCCGGGCGTGGTGCGGCTGGTTCGGGCATGGTCTCTTCCCTTGGCATCTGGGGGCCCGCTGCAGCGTCCTCGGCGGCCGCTGGTCAGCGGCCGACCGGAACGCTGCGACGGGGAATGTATCCCTCAGGCACCGGGATCGCCAGCCGGGACGCGGCATTGCGAGCGTCGTGGGCACTAGCGATCGTGATGACCGCATCGGTGCGCATGAGCTCCTCCGGTAGCCCCGGGAAGCTGGCCGCTGGTGGCGGCTGACGTCCGGTGTCTGGTTTGAACCTATACCTGCACTGAAAAACTAGCAATAATTTTCCAGAATCTGGTGACCTATTAATTTGACCGGCTGGACCTTCCTGACCTATCACGCCCGGGTTCTGCTGTGCGTCGCCCGGGCGCTGCTGACCGATCTCGCGGACCGGGCCGGCCGCATACAGCACCGGCCCGCGAAGGCATGGCCTTCGGCTCTAGACAGCGGTCAGCTTCCGGCCCCAGCATGGGGCCGTGCCTGAGATGACTCGCCAGGACGGCGCCGCGATCGAGGTGCGGGGCCTGACCAAGTCCTACGGCGACGTGCACGCCGTCCAGGGGATCGACCTCCTCGTCGCCCGCGGGCAGATCTTCGCGCTGCTCGGCCCGAACGGCGCCGGGAAGACGACCACGGTCGAGATCCTCGAGGGCTACCGGTCACGCGACGGCGGCACGGTGCAGGTCCTCGGCTACGACCCCGCGCGCCAGCGGCGGGCACTGAAGAGCCGGATCGGGATCGTCCTGCAGTCCAGCGGCATGGACCGCTACCTCACCGCGGCGGAGACCGTCGCGATGTACGCGGGGTACTACCCGCGGCCGCGGCCGGTAGACGAGGTGATCGGGCTGGTGGGCCTGCAGGCGAAGCGGAACACCCGGGTGTTGCAGTTGTCCGGCGGGCAGCAACGGCGGCTGGACGTCGCGATCGCCCTGGTCGGCAACCCGGACCTGCTGTTCCTGGACGAGCCCACGACCGGATTCGATCCCTCGGCCCGGCACGAGGCGTGGGAGGTCATCAAGAACCTGGCCACGCTGGGCAAGACGGTGCTGCTGACCACGCATTACATGGACGAGGCGCAGTACCTGGCCGACCAGGTCGCGGTGATCAGCGGCGGCCGGATCGTCGCGCAAGGACCGCCGGCCACCATTGGGAACCGCGAACGGGCCAGGGCCAGGATCCGCTACCGGCTGGCCGGCGGGGCCACGCCGCCGGCCGACCTGTTCACGCCGCCCGGGCCGGACGGGCTGACCGAACTGGTTCCCGACGACCTGACCGCCGCGCTGCACCGGCTCACCGGCTGGGCCCTGGAGCAGCACGCTGAGCTCACCGGCCTGGAGGTCATCCGGCCGACCCTCGAGGACGTCTACCTGGAGCTGACCGACAGCCCGGCCGGGCAGGCCGGGGCGGCGAGCACGGCGGAGCCAGCCCTGCCTGGGCCGGCCGACCCGAAGGAAGGCCGCGCGTCATGAACGGCGCAGCGCTGACGCTGACCCAGGTCAGGTACACGAACAAGGCGTTCTGGCGTAACCCGGCCTCGGCGTTCTTCATCTTCGCCTTCCCGCTCATGTTCCTGGTGATCTTCACCGCGCTGCTGGGGCACGGCACGGTGCGCGTCTCGCCGGCCAAGGTGGTCGACACCTCCACGTACTACGTGGCGGCCATGGCCTCCTTCGGGGTGATCTCGGCCTGCTACACGAACATCGCGATCAGCGTGACCACCCAGCGCGACCTCGGCATCCTCAAGCGCCTGAACGGCACGCCGCTGCCGAGCTCGGTCTATCTCGTGGCCCGGATACTGCACTCGCTGTTCGTCTCGGTCCTGCTGGTGGCGATCACCGCCGCCTTCGGCCGCCTGCTCTACAGCGCCAGCATCCCGGCCGGCGTGACCCTGCTGCGATTCCTGGTCATGCTCCTGGTCGGGGCGGCCACCTTCTGCGCGCTCGGCTTCGCGGTCACCGCGTTCATCCCCAACGCCGACGCCGCTCCGGCGATCGTCAACGCGTCCATCCTGCCGCTGCTGTTCCTGTCCGGGATCTTCATCCCGCTGGGCAGCAACGCGCCCGCCTGGATCGCGTGGATCGCCAGGATATTCCCGGTCCGGCACTTCGCCGAGGGCATGCAGGCCGGATTCCTCGGCACCGCGTTCGACTGGACCGACGTGCTGATCGTGGCGGCCTGGGGCCTGGGCGGCCTGCTGTTCGCCGTCCGCTTCTTCAGCTGGGAGCCGAGGGCCTGAGCTCCTGGCCGCGTATGGTGGCTATCTCGTACAGGGCGATGCCGGTGGCCACGCCGGCGTTCAGTGACTCGGTGGAGGCCGTGATCGGGATGCGGATCAGCACGTCGCAGGCCTGGGTCACGATCCGGGACAGGCCGCGGCCCTCTGAGCCGGTGACCAGGACCAGCGGCGCGGTGGCCAGGTCCAGGTCGCGGACCGCGGTGTCGCCGGCCGCGTCGAGGCCGGCTACGAAGATCCCGGCTTCCCGGTAGGACTGCAGCGCGCGGGCCAGGTTGGCGGCCCGGGCCACCGGGATGCGGGCCAGCGCCCCGGCCGAGGCCTTCCACGCACCCGCGGTCACGCCCGCGCCACGACGGGAGGGCACCACCACGCCGTGCGCGCCGAACGCGGCGGCCGAACGGGCGATGGCGCCGAGGTTGCGGGGATCGGTCACGCCGTCCAATGCGGCGATGAGCGGCAGCTCGCCGGCGTCCGCGGCACGGGCCAGCAGGTCGTCGGGGTGTGCGTACTCATAGGCCCGCACCCGCAGGGCCAGGCCCTGGTGCAGCGCGCCGCCGGTGAGCCGGTCCAGCTCGGCGGGACCGGCCTCGAGCACCGGCACGCCGCGGTCGGCGGCCATCTTGATGGCCTCGTCGACCCGGTCGTCGCGGGAGATCCGGGCCCCGACGTACAGCGCGGTCGCGGGCACGCGGGCCCGCAGCGACTCGACCACCGGGTTGCGGCCGGCCACGAACTCGGCCGCCTCCCCCGCGCCGCGCGTGGTCCGCCGGGCGCCCGGCGAGGCCGGGGCCGAGGCGGAGGCGGAGGCGGAGGCGTCACCGGAACGGCGGGGGCCGGCAGGCCCGTCACTATAACGGCGGGGGCCGGCGGGCCCGTCACCGTAACGGCGGGGTCCGGAGGGCGTGTCCCCGGAACGGCGGGGCCCAGCGGACGCGTCACCGGCACGGCGGGGGCCGGCAGACGGGTCACCGGCACGGCGGGGGCCGGCAGACGCGTCACCGGAACGGCGGGGGCCGGCAGACGCGGCTGCCGCGCGCGTCTGGGCGGGGTGGCCG
>Ga0302229_10001619_pt1 | contig 16976 bp, 13 predicted proteins | sample II_Palsa_N1_3_FD_193518 | JGI IMG/M metagenome (GOLD analysis project Ga0302229, IMG submission 193518) | Peat permafrost microbial communities from Stordalen Mire near Abisko, Sweden - II_Palsa_N1_3 | ecosystem: Environmental > Terrestrial > Soil > Palsa > Peat permafrost | place: Sweden... | reverse complement strand
CGCCGTCGGTCGACGGCGGGGCGCACGTCGAGACCAGCCGGGGCCCGGCCGCCGGGGACGACTACGCCCGGGTGGGCCGCAACGACCCGTGCCCGTGCGGGTCGGGCCGCAAGTTCAAGCGCTGCCACGGCGACCCGCGGAACACGCCCTGACGCCCTGAGCCCGGTTCAGCCCGCCTCGATGGCGGTGCACAGCCAGCGGGCCGGCCGGGCGGGCCAGCCCGGCGCCGCGGGGCGCGCGGCCACGTGCTCGAAACGCATGGCCAGGGCGCGGGAGCGGGCGCCGAAGTTCACCACGACCGTCATCTCCAGGACCCGGTCTACCGGGCGCGACGTCACGATGCGCGCAATCCGGGGCCGCCGATCCGCGGCCAGGAGCGGGGCCAGGTTCCGGACCCGGGCCCGGACGCGATCGGTGGCCAGCGGGACCAGCTGCCGGTCCGGCCGCACGCCCGCCAGCACCTCGACGATCACCAGCGCGAACTGACGCGGCCACCCGGTCGCCGGGTCCGCCGCAACCCTGAGCCGTGTATCCGGCGCAGGCCGGGGTGCGTCAGGCCGCTCAATCCGCGCCACCTCCACACCCGGTACGCCGATCTGATCGTCAGCGTCCGCCGAGCATCGGGGGCCGTGGATCTGGCAGTCGTAGGGTGGCGCGGCATGCGGCACCTTGACCAGGCGCAGGGATGACAATGACAGGTCGGGCATGGTCCCCGCCTTCCAGATCCGGTTAACGCAAAGGGCCGCACACCGCCGTGGCGGGCCGCGTTCCACCAGGTTCCGGTTGTCCCGGTTATACCTCGGGCCAGTGACATTTCACCGCGGGCCTCGGCTCTCCGAGATGCCTCTAAAATCGCAGCTGTGGACAACGGCCGGGAACTGCGCGGCGTGATCACGGACTGGGGCGGGGTGCTGAGCGCCCCGATCTTGACCTCGGTCCGGGCCTGGATCGACGCCGACGGCATCGACTGGGAGAGCTACCGGGCCGTCATGCGGCCGTGGGTGTCCCAGGCGTACGGCATCGACGGCGCCGCGAACCCCATCCACGCGCTGGAACGCGGCGAGTGCTCCGGCGCTGAATTCGAGCGGATCCTGGCCGCCCGGCTGCTCCGGCTGGACGGGGCGGCGGTCGTAGCCGAGGGCCTGCTAAGCCGCATGTTCGCCGGCCTGGTGCCCGTGCCGGCCATGTACGACACGATCCGGGCGCTGCGGGTGGCCGGCTTGCGTACCGCGTTGCTCTCGAACTCCTGGGGGTGCGATGAGTATCCGCGCGCGGACTTCCCCGAGCTGTTCGACACCGTGGTGCTATCGGGCGAGGTAGGCATGCGCAAGCCGGAGCCGGAGATCTTCCGCCACGCGGCGCAGACGCTCGGCCTGCCCCCCGAGGAATGCGTGTTCATCGACGACATGCCGGCCAACGTGGCCGCGGCCCAGGCCTGCGGCATGACCAGTGTGCTGCACTCCGAGACCGCCGCCACCGCGCGGGCCCTGCAAGACCTGCTCGGCGTGCCCCTGGCCTGGAGCGCCGCCGCAACCTGAGGCGACCGCAAACCTGACCGCGGCTCCGCGCAACCTGATGCGACTGGCAACCGGACGGGTCTAACCTTTTACGCGTGCCGGACTACCCGCAGCCCCTCAACGCGGGCCGGTCGGCCAACATGCGAGCCAACCGGCGGACGGATACCAAGCCCGAGCTCGCGTTGCGCCGCGAGCTGCACCACCTGGGCTACCGGTACCGCAAGGACTACCGGCTGGACCTGGACGGCGGCCGGCGGGTCCGGCCGGACATCGCGTTCACCGCGCGCCGGGTGGCCATCTTCGTCGACGGTTGCTTCTGGCACGCGTGTCCCGACCATGGTTCCAAGCCGCGCAACAACGAGTGGTACTGGGGCCCGAAGCTGCTGCGCAACGTCGAGCGCGACCGGGCCAACGACGCGGCGCTGACGCTGGCGGGCTGGGCGGTGATCCGCCTGTGGGAGCACGTCCCCCTAGACGAGGCCATCGCCACCGTGGTCACCGCCCTGGGCCCCAGATAACTGTTTCCCGCGAAGGGTCTCAAAGAACCCGCTAAGGTTGCTGACCTCACCGTAACGCTCGCTGGGGCCGCACCATGCGCGTCTTCTTGCCGTCGACCCTGCCCGCCGTGGCCCAGGCCTTGCAGGCCGGCCAGGTCGGGCCCGCGCCGCTGCCCGGGTTCGCGGTTACGCCCGCGCTGCGTGAGGCGTACGCCAGCGGCGACACCGAGGAACTGGAATACACCGCGCTGACCGAGGCGGCGCGCGCCTCGCTACGGCTGCTGGCCGCGGACCAGGCCGCGCCGTCGCGGCGGGTCGTGCTGGCCGCTGAGATCCCGGCCGAACAGGTCCGCTGGGACCCCGACCCAGACCCCGCCGAGCCGGCCCGGGTGGTGGTCACGGCGGCGGTCCCGGTCAAGTGGCTGGACGCCGCGCACGTGGACGCACCGGACGCGGGCGCGGACGTGCGCAGCGCGGTTGAGGCGCTGCCCGCCGCCGACGCGGGCGACGAGGACGCCCGGTTCACCGTGGACGGGGCCGAGGGCTACGAGCTCGGCTGGTACGCCTCCCAGGAGCTGTCCTACCTGGCCGAGTAGCGACCGTACGAGACGAGCACCGACCATACGATAAAGGTATGGACGCCGTCACCAGAACCCCAGTGCCGGTCAACGAGCCGGTCAGGCAGTACCAGCCGGGCAGCCACGAGCGAGCCGTGCTGGAAAGCAAGATCAAGGAACTCGCCGGCCAGCGGACCGAGCTCACCATGACCATCGCGGGCCGCGAGCAACAGGCCGCCGGCGAGCCGATCGACGTGGTCCAGCCGCACAACAAGGCGCACATCCTCGGCCAGCTGGGCAACGCCACCGCCGTGGACGTAGCCGCCGCCATCTACGCCGCCAAGCAGGCCGCCCCCGCCTGGCGCGCGCTGGACTTCGACGACCGGGCCGCGATCTTCCTCAAGGCGGCCGACCTGCTGGCCGGGCCCTGGCGCGCCACGCTGAACGCCGCGACCATCCTCGGCCAGTCCAAGTCGCCCCACCAGGCCGAGATCGACGCCGCCTGCGAGCTGATCGACTTCTGGCGCTACAACGTCTTTTACGCCAGGAAGATCCTCAGCGAGCAGCCGGAGTCAGGCCCCGGGGTCTGGAACCGGATGGAGTACCGCCCGCTCGAGGGATTCGTGCTGGCCATCACGCCGTTCAACTTCACCTCGATCGCCGGGAACCTGCCCACCGCCCCGGCCCTGCTGGGCAACGTCGTGGTGTGGAAGCCGTCGCCTACCCAGCAGCTCGCCGCGCACTTCATCATGCGCCTGCTCGAGGCGGCCGGGCTGCCGCCCGGGGTGATCAACCTGGTCACCGGGGACGGCCAGGCGGTCTCCCAGGTCGCGCTGACCCACCCCGACCTGGCCGGCATCCACTTCACCGGCTCCACGCCGACCTTCCAGCACCTGTGGCGGACGGTGGGCGAGAACATCGGCCGCTACCGCAACTACCCCCGGCTGGTGGGCGAGACCGGCGGCAAGGACTTCGTCGTCGTGCACCCGAGCGCCGACCCCGCCATCGTCGCGCCCACGCTGATCCGCGGCGCGTTCGAGTACCAGGGCCAGAAGTGCTCGGCGGCCTCCCGTGCCTACGTCGCCCAATCGGTCTGGAACCAGGTCCGGGACGACTTCCTGGCCCAGGTGGACTCGCTGACCATGGGCGACGTGGCTGCGGACCTGTCGTTGTTCATGGGCGCCGTGATCGACGCCCGCGCCTTCGCCAAGCACGCCGCCGCGATCGACCGGGCCCGGAACACGGCCACGATCACCATCTCGGCTGGCGGCACGTACGACGACAGGCAGGGCTACTTCGTCCGGCCGACCGTCCTGGAGTGCAGCGACCCGGCCGACGAGGTGTTCACCACCGAGTACTTCGGGCCCATCCTGGCCGTGCACGTCTACCCGGACGACACGTACCCGGACATGCTGGCCCAGGCCGCCGACGTCGCCCCGTACGCGCTGACCGGCGCGGTCCTGGCCACAGACCGGTACGCCATCGCCGAGGCCGCAGAAAAGCTCAGGTACTCGGCGGGCAACTTCTACGTCAACGACAAGCCCACCGGCGCCGTCGTCGGCCAGCAGCCCTTCGGCGGCGCCCGGGCCAGCGGCACCGACGACAAGGCCGGCTCGGTCTTCAACCTGATCCGCTGGGTCTCCGCCCGCGCGATCAAGGAACTCTTCGTCCCCCCCACCGACTACCGGTACCCTCACATGGGATAACACACCCATTTCGGAGGACGCCATTCACCGCCTGGTTCTGTGGAATATCGACCTGACCCTGGTCGATGTGGCCCGGGCGACCAGGGCGGCCTACGCCGAAGCGTTCGGTGCGATCGCGGGCCGTCCGCTGGTCCAGCTGCCGCAGATGGCGGGGCGGTCGGAGTCGGAGATCTTCTTCGACGCGCTCGCGCTGAACGGCGTGGACATGCGAGCCGAGGGGCAAGCCGAGCACCTGCTCGAGCCCTTCAGCGCCGAACTAGCCGCCGCTCTCCAAGCCCGGCACGACGAACTCAAGCGGGACGGCCGGGTGCTGCCGGGCGCCACCGAGGCGCTGGCGGCGGTGGCCAAGCTGGACGGCACGGTCCAGACCGTGCTGACCGGCAACAGCAGGCCGACCGCGGTGCTCAAGCTGCGCGCGTTCGGCCTGGACGGCTTCGTCGACTTCGACATCGGCGGCTACGGCTCCGAGGCCTATCCGAAGGGCACCCTGCTCCGGGTGGCCCGCCAGCGCGCGGGGACCAAGCACGGCGTCACGTTCGGCGAGGACGCCGCGGTGTACGTCGCGGACTCGCCCCGGGACGTCGAGGCGGCCCGGGTTGGCGGGGCCAGGTCGCTCGCGGTGGCCGGCGGCCGGGCCAGCGCCGCCGAACTGCGCGACGCGGGCGCCGACGCGGTGCTGGCGGACCTGGGCGACACCGCGGCGTTCGTGACCCTCATCACCCGGCTCACCGCCGGCGCATAACCCCCCGGGCGTTGCCAGGCACGCCAGGATGGCACGATGCTGTGAAGATGGACACCAGTGACCTGACCAGCCGCGGCTACGGAGCGGTGCTCTGGGAGCCGGATCAGCAGACGATCCACGACGCCCGGGTCACCCGGTTCATGCGCTGGCTGGCCGGCCGCGGGCCCGCCTTCGGCAGCTACGCCGACCTGTGGCAGTGGTCCGTGACCGAGCCCGGGCCGTTCTGGACGGCGGTCTGGGACTACTTCGAGGTGCTCGGCCACCGCGAGCCGGGCCCGGTGCTCACCGGTGAGGTCATGCCCGATGTGCAGTGGTTCACTGGCGCCACTTTGAACTACGCCCGTAACGCACTGAGGACCGCGTGGACCGATCCCGATCGTACGGCGATCATTTATGATTCCGAACGACCCCGGTCTGGACATCTGACCTACGCTCAACTCGCCCACCAGGTCGCGCGGGTGGCGCGGGGGCTGCGGGCGCTGGGTGTCCGCCGCGGCGACCGGGTCGCGGCCCTGCTGCCGAACGTGCCCGAGGCGGTCATCGGCCTGCTGGCGGCGGCCAGCATCGGCGCGATCTGGTCGTCGTGCTCGCCCGACTTCGGCGCGCGCAGCGTCATCGACCGGTTCGCGCAGATCGAGCCGACCGTGCTCATCACCGGCGACGGCTACTGGTACGGCGGCAAGAAGTTCTCCCGGGCCGAGATGGTCGACGAGGTGGTGGCCGCCCTACCGGGCCTGTCCGCGGTGGTGCTGGTCGACCTGATCGAAGCGGCCGATGGCTTCCCGGACCAGTTCATCCGCTGGGACGACCTGGGGGCGGAGGGCGGCGAGCGCGAGCCCGAGTTCGACGAGGTGCCGTTCGACCACCCCCTCTGGGTGGTCTACTCCTCGGGCACCACGGGCCTGCCCAAGCCGATCATGCACGGGCACGGCGGGATCGTGCTCGAGCACCTCAAGGCGCTCGCCTTCCATCAGGACCTGCGGCCCGGCGACGTCTTCGCCTGGTACACCACGACCGGCTGGATGATGTGGAACTACCTGGCCGGAGGCCTGCTGGCCGGCCTGACCATCGTGCTGTACGACGGCAGCGCCACCTACCCGGGCACCGACCGGCTGTGGCGGCTGGCCGCCGAGCACGCCGTCACCTACCTGGGGGTCGGCGCTCCGTACCTGGTGGCCTGCATGAAGGCGGGGCTGCGCCCAGGGGACGAGGTCGACCTGTCCGCGTTGCGGGCCATCGGCTCGACCGGATCGCCGCTGCCGCCTGAGGCGTTCGGCTGGGTGTACGACCGGGTCTCCAAGGACCTGCTGCTCGGCTCCTTTTCCGGCGGTACCGACCTGTGCACGGGCTTCGTGGGTCCCTGCCCGCTGCTCCCGGTCCGGGCCGGCATCATCTCCGGCCGCTGCCTGGGCGCGGCGGTGCACGCCTACGACGAGAACGCCCAGCCGGTCGTCGGCCAGGTCGGCGAGCTGGTCATTACCCAGCCGATGCCGTCCATGCCGGTCGGTTTCTGGAACGATCCCGGCGGCGTCCGGTACCGGGAGAGCTACTTCGACGTCTACCCCGGGGTCTGGCGGCACGGCGACTGGATCGAACTGCTGCCCGACGGCGGGTGCGTCATCTACGGCCGGTCCGACGCCACCCTCAACCGCGGCGGGGTCCGGATGGGCACCAGCGAGTTCTACCGCGTGGTCGAGGGCTTCGCCGAGGTCGGCGACAGCCTGGTGGTGGACACCGGCCAACTCGGTGCGCAGGGGCGGCTAATGTTGTACGTGGTACCCGCGGCGGGCTGCGAACTCGACGACGACCTGGTCGCCCGGCTCCGTGCCGCGCTCCGGTCCCAGCTCTCACCGAGGCATGTGCCGGATGAGATCCACCGGGTGCCAGGTATCCCGCGGACGCTGTCCGGGAAGAAGCTAGAGGTGCCAGTGCGCAAGATCCTGCTCGGGACTGAGCCGGAGCGAGCCGCCGACCCGAACGCGCTGGCCGACCCCGAAGCCCTCGCCTACTTCACGAGGTTCCGGACGCCTGATCCACCGCGGTTACTTTAAGAAACGACTCCGTCACAATGGGGTGGCAGAGTCGTTCCGGGTCAGCACAGCACCAAACCACAAAGGAGTGGACAGTGGACGCGATGGCGGACAGCGCCGATCTCGAGACCAGGGAAGCCCTCCTGGTCAAGGCAGCCCAGGCCTGGCTGGACGATCCCGCGCTGGACCCCGCCCTGCTGGGCGGTGAAGGCGACAGCGTCCTGTGTTACCTGCGCGCCTACTACCACCGGGTCGCGACCGAGGACCTGCCCTCGCCCTCGCGGCTGGCGGCGGTCGCGCAGGCCCACGCCGAGCTCGGCCTGCTCCGGCCGCAGGGCCGGGCGCTGGTCCAAGTCCGGGCGCCGGGGCATGCTCATCTGGACTCGGTCACCCCGGCCAGCCTGGTGGTGGACATCGTCACCGACGACATGCCCTACCTGGTCGACTCGGTCACGACCCGGCTGAACCGCCATAAGGCCGAGATCCAGCTGCTGATCCATCCCCTGCTGAGCGTGCGCCGGGACGTCACCGGCGCGCTGCGCGAGATCGTCGGCGTGTGCAGCGATGCCGCGGCCCAGGACAAGCCGGGCGACGGCGCGGCTGCCGCCGGTGAGCTGACCGAATCGTGGATCCACGTCGAGCTCGAACCGCCCGGCGACGGCGTCACGGCCGAAGGGCTGGAGGCGGACCTGCGCCACGTGCTCGAGGACGTGCGGGTGGTGGTCGAAGACCAGCAGCGGATGGCGGCGACGGCCCGCGGGCTGGCCAACGGCCTGGCCGAAGAGCCCGGCAGTTCAGCTGGGGGGGACGACCCCCCCAGCGACGACGTGGCCGAGTTCGGCGCCCTGCTGCGCTGGCTGGCCAGCGGCTACTTCACCTTCCTCGGCTATCGCGAGTACGACCTGATCCGGTCCCCGGAGGGCGCCGGCCTGCGCCCGGTGCCAGGAACCGGGCTCGGCATCCTCCGGCACGACCGCCAGGGCGGCCACTCGCTGCGTAAGATGTCCAGCCAGGTCGCGCGCCGGGCCCAGGATCCGGACGAGCGGCTGGTGCTGGCCAAGGCGAACTCCCGGTCCACCGTGTACCGGGCCAACTACCTGGACTACGTCTCGGTCAAGAAGCTCGGCCCGGACGGGACGGTCATCGGGGAGTACCGCTTCCTCGGCCTGTACACGCACGCGGCGCACACCGCGCCCATCGCCGGCATCCCGGTGATCCGGGGCAAGCTGGCCTACGTCCTGGCCGAGGCCGGGCTGTCCCGGGACAGCCACGACGGCAAGGACCTGATCGAGATCCTCGAGGACTATCCGCGCGAAGAACTCTTCGAGATCTCGGCCGAAGAGCTCACCCCGATCGCGCTGGGCGTGCTGCGGCTGAGCGAACGCAAGCAGACCCGGCTGTTCCTGCGCCGGGACCGCTACGGCCGGTACATGTCCTGCCTGGTGTACCTGCCGCGGGACCGGTACACCACCAAGCTCAGGCTCCGCGCGCAGGACATCCTCACCCAGGCGCTGAACGGGGCGTCGGTCGACTACAGCGCGACCATCGGCGACTCGGCCCTGGCCCGCCTGTACGTGGTGGTCCGGGGCGAGCGGGGCCGGCCGGTCCCGCACGTGGACACGGCCGCGCTGGAGCGCAGGCTGGCCGCCGCGGTCCGGTCCTGGGACGAGGACCTGTCCGCCGAGGCGATCCGGGTGCTCGGCGAGGAGCGGGCCAGGACGCTGCTCGAGCTGTGCGGGGCGAGCATCCCCGAGACGTACAAGGCGGACATCTCCGCGCAGGACGCGGTCGACGACCTGACCACGATGCTCGGGCTGCGGGAGGCGGGCCTGCAGTTCGCGGTCCGGCTGGTCGAGCACGTGGAGCGGTGGGCGCTGGTGATCTACCGGTCGGGCTCGCCGATCACGCTGTCCGACGTGCTGCCGCAGCTGCAGCACATGGGGCTCGAGGTGGTCGACGAGCACCCGTACCAGTTCGCCGGGAGCTCGAGTGCCGGGTCGTTCTGGATATATGAATTTGGTCTGAGGCCTCCGGCGGCGGCCGCGGCCGGCAGTCTGCGGCTGGTCTTCGAAGAGGCCCTGACCGCGCTGTGGCACGGCGAGACCGAAGACGACGGGTTCAACGCGCTGGTGCTGACCGCGGGCCTGACCTGGCGCGAGGTGACGCTGCTGCGGGCGTGCGCGAAATACCTGCGCCAGGGCGGCGTGCGGTTCAGCGAGGACTACGTGCAGCGGGTGCTGCGGTCCAATCCGGCCATCACCCGGCTGCTGGTCCGGCTGTTCGAGTCCCGGTTCGACCCGGCCAAGCAGGACGGCGCGGCCGAGCGCTGCGAGGCCATCTTCGAGGAGATCCGCGGCCAGCTCGACGAGGTGGTCAGCCTCGATCACGACCGGATCCTGCGCACGTACCTGGCGCTGATCGACGCGACGTTGCGGACCAACTACTACCGGACGCAGAGCCCGGGCGGCGCCGAGGGGCCGCGTCCCCTGGTGCTCAAGCTCGCCCCCAGCACCATCCCGGGGCTGACGCAGCCGCGGCCGAGGTTCGAGATCTACGTCTTCTCGCCGCGGCTGGAGGCGGTGCACCTGCGCTTCGGCCGGGTGGCGCGCGGCGGGCTGCGCTGGTCGGACCGGCAGGAGGACTTCCGCACCGAGGTCCTCGGGCTGGTCAAGGCCCAGGAGGTCAAGAACGCGGTCATCGTCCCGTCCGGGGCCAAGGGCGGTTTCGTGTGCAAGCGGCTGCCCGATCCGTCCGATCGCGAGGCGTACCAGGGCGAGGTCCTGGCCTGCTACAAGACGTTCATCGCCGCCATGCTCGACGTGACCGACAACATCGAGGCCGACCAGGTGGTGGCGCCGCCGGAGGTCGTCCGGCGGGACGGCGACGACCCGTACCTGGTCGTGGCCGCGGACAAGGGCACCGCGACGTTCTCCGACACGGCCAATGAGATCGCCGCCCGGTACGGCTTCTGGCTGGGCGACGCGTTCGCCTCCGGTGGCTCGGAGGGCTACGACCACAAGAAGATGGGCATCACCGCGCGCGGCGCCTGGGAATCAGTCAAGATCCACTTCGCGGCGCTGGGGATCAACCCGGACACCGACGACTTCACCATGACCGGCATCGGCGACATGTCCGGCGACGTGTTCGGCAACGGGGTGCTCCTGTCCGAGCACATCAAGCTGGTCGCGGCGTTCGACCACCGGCACGTGTTCATCGACCCCGACCCCGATCCGGCGGCCAGCTTCGCCGAACGGGCCCGGATGTTCGCGCTGCCCCGGTCCTCGTGGGCCGACTACGACGCGGCCCTGATCTCGCCCGGCGGCGGGGTCTGGCCGCGCAGCGTGAAGTCGGTGCCGGTGTCGCCGCAGGCCCGCACGGTGCTCGGCCTCGACGCCGGGGTGAACGCGCTGCCGGTGGACGAGCTGATCTCCGCGATCCTGGCCGCCCCCGTCGACCTGCTGTGGAACGGCGGGATCGGCACTTACGTGAAGGCCAGCCACGAGTCGCAGGCCGACGCGGGGGACCGGTCGAACGACGCGGTCCGGGTCGACGCGTCGCGGCTGCGCACCCGGGTCATCGGCGAGGGCGGCAACCTGGGCCTGACCCAGGCGGCCCGGATCGAGTACTCGCTCGGCGGCGGGCTGGTGAACACCGACTTCATCGACAACTCGGCCGGGGTCGACACCTCCGACCATGAGGTCAACATCAAGATCCTGCTGGCCGACGCGATCCGGGCCGGCGCCATCCCCGCGGCCGCCCGGCACCAGTTGCTGGAGGACATGACCGACGAGGTCTCCACCTTGGTCCTGCGGCACAACTACTCACAGAACATGGCGCTGGCCGCGTCCCGGGCCCAGGCTTCCTCCCTGCTGCACGTGCACGCCCGCTACCTGCGCAAGCTGGTCCGGGACAAGCAGCTCGACCCGGAGCGGGACGTCTTGCCGAGCGAGCGGGAGATCGCCGAACGCCGGTCGGCCGGCGGCGGCCTGACCACACCGGAGTTCGCCCTGCTGCTCGCGCACACCAAGATCTCCGCCGACGACGACGTGCTCGCGTCCAACGTGCCCGATGACCCGTACCTGCGCCGGGTGCTGGACGCGTACTTCCCGGCCCAGCTGCGGGCGCGGTTCGCGGACCGGATGGAAGCACATCCGCTGCGCCGCGAGATCATCACCACCTCGGTGATCAACGAGATGATCGACACGTCGGGCGTCACCTTCTTGTTCCGGCTGATCGAGGAGACGGGCGCCTCGGTGCCCAACCTGACCCGGGCCTGGCTGGTGGCCCGGGACGTGTTCGACATGCCGGCCTTCTGGCGCCAGGTCTCCGAGCTCGAGGGCCGGGTCAGCCTGGCGGCCCAGATCACCCTACTGCTCGAAGGGCGCAAGCTCACCGAGCGCGCGGTCCGGTGGCTGCTGCACAACCGGCGCCCGCCGTTCGACATCTCGGCCACCGTGGGCTTCTTCGCGGACGGGGTGCGGACCGTGCGGGCCGGCCTGCCCAAGCTGCTCACCGGCCGGGACCTGTCCGGCTTCGACGAACGCCGGGACTCCTACCTGGCCCTGGACGTGCCGCTGGACCTGGCCGAGCGGGTCGCGGCCATGGTGCCGACGTACTCCGCCTTCGACGTCGTGCAGGTCGCCTCGGTGGCCGGGCGGCCCGTCGAGGAGACCGCCGACGTCTACTTCGACCTCGCCGACCGGCTGCAGATCACCCGGCTGCGGGACCGCATCACCGCGCTGTCGCGCGAGGACCGCTGGTCGACCATGGCCCGCGGGGCCCTGCGCGACGATCTGTACGCCGCGCTCGCCTCGCTGACCCAGGACGTGCTCGGGGTCAGCGGTTCGGGGCTCCCGCGGACGCCGGAGGAGCGGCTCGCGGCCTGGGTGTCGCGCAACGAGGAGGCGGTCGCGATGGCGACCCAGATGCTCGGGGAGATCTGGGAGAGCGAGCGCTTCACGTTCACCACCTTGTCGGTGGCCCTGCGCGCCATCCGGACCCTGGTCGCCTCGAGCTCGCTACCGCAAGCCTGAACCCTGACCCCGCTAGTAAGTGTGCCCGTAGGTGGGGCCGCCGCTGCCCGCGACGACCTGGGCCTTAGCGCCGTGGGTGGTCGACGGCGGGTCGACGGCCGCGAACTCGTACGTCCAGTTCGCGTTCACCCCGTGATCGCCCTGCTGCGTAGCCGGCGTGGTGATGATCGGGGCGAAGCCGGCCGGTATCGAGATCAGCGCCCCGAATACGTTGCCCGGGTGCTCGATCGTCGTGTTCAGGTACATGGCGTAGAGCACGAGGGCCCCGCCGTCGGCGGTCCGCAACGCGAACTGCGGCAGCGCGGCCCCCTCGAGCAGCCACTCGTAGGTCAGGCCCTGCGCGGCGTACGAGTGATCCAGCGCGGCCGCCGTGGCATACAGCCCGGTGGTCTGCGGCCCGCTCGCGATCGCCGCGGCGGCCGGCGCGGCGGGTCCCTCGTCGACCACGGCCGCCTGGGTCGGTCCCACGATGTTCGGCGGCAGCAGCAGGCTCGAGTCGTGCGCGCTGACCTTGGTGGCGTAGCCGTCGCTGTCCAGGGCGATGGCCGGGAGCGGCTGGTCGAGCGCCGCGGACCCGTCCAGGGTCCACTGCTCGGCCGCGCTGATCCGCTGGAAGACCATCACCGTGTTGACCGCGGGCGCCCGCTGAGCGCCGGTGACGGTGGTGACCGGGACCGCCACCACGAACCATTGCGGGAAGTTCGCCAGGGCCGGCACGTAGAAGGTCGGCGTGCCGTAGCTGTACTGCGTCACCGGCGTCCCCGTCTTAGACAGGGCCGCGTACTGGGCGTGCAGGAGGGACCACTGCGCATCGGCGACGATCGAGAGCCCTTGCACCTGGTCGCCCTGCTTCGCGGCCGCCGTGCTGGCCGCGACGTAGGAGCTGTATTCGGACCGCGCCTGCCCGATGGTCAGGCTGTGCACCGAGCTGGTGACCGCCTGGGCCGGGGCCGGCGAGGAACACCCCGCGGCGCTCAGCGCGACCACCGCGGCCACCGCCGCCGACCCGAGAACCCCCAGGTACGCGAGCCTGGTCCTGCCCCTTCCAAGTGCCACGCTAACGGAGAATACCGGGTCTGCCCGCCGGATTCGGCGCGCCCAGGTGAGCTGACTGATATGCACGTGCGTCTCGCGTACAATTTCGGGCGTGGCAGGTCTGGATCCGGCCGATGAGATCGCGGCACTGAAGTCGAAGCTCGCCAGCATAGCGGCGGTGCTCGACCCTGACGCCATGCGGACAGAGGCGGAAGGCCTGCGCGAACAGGCTGCCGATCCGGAACTATGGACGGACCAGGACCGGGCGCAGAAGGTGACCCGCCGGCTGTCCTACCTGGAGGCCGAACTGGCCCGGCTGGCCGGCCTGCACCAGCGGCTCGGCGACACCCAGGTGCTGTTCGACCTGGCCGAGAGCGAGAACGACCCGCCCACCCGCGACGAGGCGATGCGCGAGCTGGCCGCCCTGCGCAGGGAGATCGACGGGCTCGAGGTACGGACCCTGCTGAACGGCGAGTACGACGCCCGGGAGGCGCTGATCTCGATCAACGCTCAGGCGGGCGGCGCGGACGCGGCCGACTTCGCGGAGAACCTGCTGCGGATGTACCTGCGCTGGGCGGAGCGGCACAAGTACCCGACCGAGGTGTACGACACCTCGTACGCGGAGGAGGCGGGGATCAGGTCGACCACCTTCGCGGTGAACGCGCCCTACGCCTACGGCACGCTGCGCGGCGAGCACGGCACGCACCGGATGGTCCGCATCTCCAAGTACGACAACCAGGGCCGCAGGCAGACCTCGTTCGCCGGGGTCGACGTGATACCGGTGGTAGAGCAGACGGACCACATCGAGATCCCCGAGGACGAGATCAGGGTCGACGTGTTCCGCTCCAGCGGGCCCGGCGGCCAGGGGGTCAACACGACCGACTCGGCGGTCCGCATCACCCACCTGCCCACCGGGATCGTGGTCTCCTGCCAGAACGAGCGCAGCCAGATCCAGAACCGGGCCTCGGCCATGGCCGTGCTGCAGGCCAAGCTGCTCGAGCGGCGGCGGCAGGAAGATGCCGAGCAGATGCAGGCCCTGCGCGGCGACGGCGCCCGCGCCTGGGGCACCCAGATCCGCAACTACGTCCTGTACCCCTACCAGAACGTCAAGGATGTGCGGACGGGCATGGAGACGGGTAACGCCGTCGCGGTCCTAGACGGCGAGATCGATGAGTTCATCGACGCCGAGATCCGCTGGCTGCGCCAGAACGGCCGGTAGAGCCTCCCTGCTACCCGTGCAGGTGAATAGCCAGCAGCAACAGCACGGTCAACCCCAGGATGACAGCCGCGATGAGCTGCGGTGAGGCGTTGAAGTGCTGGTGGTGGACGTGCTGACGCGCGGCGCGACACGCCGCGCACCGGCCTTCGACGACCGGTCCGGCGCACGAAGCGCAGATCAGGTGTTCACAGCTCATCGGAACCCTTTCCGGCTGGCCCGCGCCCCGCCACTTGCCGCGTGTTACGGCCTTAGCTGCCAGTTTCCCTCTAGACTGTTCCCTGGCCTAACCAAGGTTACCCGCATGTCGCCGGAGTTGGCGGCGTCCGGCCCGCGAAACGCCTACCTACAGCGCTGTGATGGTCCCGTGATCAATTTCGATAACGTCACCAAGGTGTACCCGAATCAGTCCCGGCCCGCGCTGGAGAGCGTGAACATATCGGTGGCCAAGGGCGAGTTCGTGTTCCTGGTCGGCCCGTCCGGGTCGGGAAAGTCGACGTTCCTCCGGCTGGTGCTGAAGGAGGAGCGGCCGTCAGAGGGCCGGATTCACGTGGCGGGCCGGGATCTCGCGCGCCTCACGAACTGGAAGGTGCCCTACCTGCGCCGGCGGATCGGCTGTGTGTTCCAGGATTTCCGGCTGCTGCCGAACAAGAACGTCTACCAGAATGTGGCGTTCGCTCTGGAGGTCATCGGCAAGCAACGGCGTTTCATCCGCAAGGTCGTTCCCGAGGTGATCGACCTGGTGGGCCTGGAGGGCAAGCACGACCGGATGCCCGACGAACTGTCCGGCGGCGAGCAGCAGCGGGTCGCGATGGCCCGGGCCTTCGTCAACCGGCCCATGATCCTGCTCGCCGACGAGCCGACCGGGAACATCGACCCGGCCACGTCGATCGGCATCATGAAGGTCCTCGACCGGATCAACCGGACCGGGACGACCGTGGTGATGGCCACGCACGACGCGGCCATCGTCGACTCGATGCGTAAGCGGGTGATCGAGCTGGAATACGGCAAGGTCGTCCGCGACCAGTCGCGCGGGGTGTACGGCCAGGCATACTGACCTGTCATCGCGGCGCGGCGGACCCGCCATCGCCTAGGACTACAAGGGATCAGAAAGCATGCGCTCACAGTTCGTCCTCCAGGAAATCTGGATCGGGCTGCGCCGGAATCTCACCATGACGATGGCGCTCATCGTGGTCGTGGCCATCAGCCTCTCCCTGCTCGGTACCGGTCTGCTGTTCGTCAAGCAGGTGGACAGGACGCGAACCTACTGGCAGAACAAGGTCGAGCTCTCGATCTACCTGTGCATCAAGACGAGCCCGGAACCGACGTGCCAGGAGAACGGACCCGCGAGCGATGCCGAGCGGCAGCAACTAAAGCAGCAACTGCTCGCCATGCCCCAGGTCCAGAACGTGTACTACGTGTCCCAGCAGCAGGCCTACTCCGAGTTCAGGCAGTATTTCTCCAACGAGCCGGCCCTGGTCCAGGACACCCAGGAAGGTGACATCCCCGACTCGTTCGAGGTCAAGCTGCGCAACCCCGAGGCCGACTACAACATCGTGGCCAGCGCGATCACTGGCGCCCCTGGGGTGGAAACCGTGGTCGACGAGATGACCATCCTGGACAAGTTCTACCGGCTCCTCGACGGCGCGAGGAACGCGGTGGTCGTCATCGCCCTGATCCTGATCGTGGCGGCGATCCTGCTGGTGGCCAACACGATCAGGCTGTCCGCCTTCAACCGCCGCCGAGAAACCTCGATCATGCGGCTGGTCGGCGCGTCCAACTTCTATATCCAGCTGCCGTTCCTCTTGGAGGGGACCATCGCCGGGCTGATCGGCTGGGCCATCGCCGCCGGGCTCCTGGTGGCGGTTAAGTCGCTCATGCTGGATAGCCTGGGACAGTACTTCTCCTTCAACGTAGGTTTGTCCGTCGGCGACCTCATCGAGGTCATCCTGTTCTCGATGGCCGTCGGGGTGCTGCTGTGCGGGGTGACGTCTTTCCTGACGCTGCGCCGCTACCTGCGGGTTTAACCGGGAGTGGCGGGGCGTGCTGACGGGAGGGACGTGGCTCGGGAGCAAGGGCGGAAGGCCATCGCCCGTAACCGGCGTGCCTACCACGACTACCACATCGAGGACACCTACGAGGCGGGCCTGGTCCTGACCGGCACCGAGGTGAAGTCGCTGCGCGCTGGACGTGCGTCGCTGGCGGATGGGTTCGCGCAGATCACCGACGGCGAGGCGTGGCTGCACAACGTGCACATTCCCGAGTACACGCAGGGTACGTGGACCAATCACACCCCGCGCCGGATCAGGAAGCTGCTGCTGCACCGCAAGGAGATCGACCGGCTGGCGGCCAAGGTGTCCGAGCAGGGCCTGACGCTGATCCCGCTCTCGTTGTACTTCAAGGACGGCAACGTCAAAGTGGAGTTGGGTCTGGCCCGCGGCAAACGCACCTACGATAAGCGGCAGGACCTAGCACGGCGGGACGCAGCCAGGGAAATAGACCGAGCGCTGAAACGGCGAAGGTGACGGGCAGGCGGATCGTGTCCTGGAGTTCGAACGAGCGCGGCGGCCACGCCAGGCCGCGGGACCCCGCCATGCCCGACCCACGCCAGTCAGACCCCCCCGGCCCCTCTGACCCCGACAC
>Ga0302229_10001612_pt1 | contig 17006 bp, 15 predicted proteins | sample II_Palsa_N1_3_FD_193518 | JGI IMG/M metagenome (GOLD analysis project Ga0302229, IMG submission 193518) | Peat permafrost microbial communities from Stordalen Mire near Abisko, Sweden - II_Palsa_N1_3 | ecosystem: Environmental > Terrestrial > Soil > Palsa > Peat permafrost | place: Sweden... | reverse complement strand
GCGAGGCCGGCCACGACCGTGCTGTGGTGCCGCACCGTGGTGATCGTCAAGGTCACGTAGGCGTCGGCGCCGAAGAACGCGAACGTCAGCATGCCCCGGGTCAGGATCGTGGCGGGCAATCCGGGACGCGCGGCCAGGGTGCCATCAGGAACCAGTCGGCGCAGCGCGGCCAGGCCCACCAGCACGCCGGCCACGATGAGCGCGAGGCCGGCCAGGACGGTGCCCGAACTGGCGAGCGTCAAGCCGGCCAGCATCAGCGCTCCGCCGACGGCCACCCGGATCCCGTCGCCCAGCCGGTGCTCCTGCGCCGTCACGGATTCGGGCGGCCCGAGGCGGATCAGGGCCGGCACGGCCAGCGACCCGGCCACCGCGACGATAGGCAGCAGTCCCAGGAACACCCACCGCCACCCGAACAGCCGCGCCACCTCCGCGCTCAGGGCCGGCCCGGCCAGCCCGGGCGCGACCCACGCGGTGGACATGACGGCCATCATGCGGGCCCGTAGCGATCCGGTGAGGCTGCGGCCGATCGAGGCGTAGGCCACCGCGGGCACCGCTCCCGCGCCGATGCCCTGCAGCACCCGGCCCGCCACCAGCACGCCCATCGAGGGAGCCGTGCCCGCCACGGCGAGCCCGCACCCGAACAGCACCACGCCGGCCACGAACGGCGCCGCGGGCCCCCGCCGGTCGGCCTCCCGTCCGGCGGCCACGATGCCGATCACGCTGCCCAGCATGAACCCGCTGAATACCCAGCCGTACAGGCGTAGCCCACCGAGGTCGCGGGCGACCACCGGCATCACCGTCACCACCGCGAGCGCCTCGGACGCCACGAAGGTGATCGTCAGGACCAGGCCCGCGGTCAGAGCTCGCCGCTGCGGTGCCCACAGCCCCCGCGCCCGGTCCTCAGCCCGGTCCTCGCCCATCGATCTGGTCCTCCGTCCCGTCGCTCCCCGCGGACCGGAGTGACCGCGCTGCCGACGAACCGACTCCTTCTTTTCCTACCCCAGGCGATTGGTCACACCTGCGGGCGAGGGTGGAGTCGCTGATGGGAAGGACGTTCATCCGAGCCGAGCGTGGCGTGTTTGTGCCAGTTTGAGACCGCAGGCCACCGAGATCGGGCTTAGCTTGTCGTAGGGCTGGACTGCGTTCCTGCCGGGCACAGACGGCCGGTGAGGAGGTCGAAATGAGTCGACGCGAGATCGAATTCGATGCCGAGGGCGTCACCCTGCGCGGCTGGTTCTATCCGGCGGAAGGCGTGAGCAATTCCGCTCCGGCGGTGGTCATGGCGCACGGTTTCTCCGCCGTCAAGGAGATGTACCTGGACAGCTTCGCCGAGGTGTTCGCCGCGGCCGGACTCAACGCGCTGGTGTTCGACAATCGCAGCTTCGGCGCCAGCGATGGCGAGCCCCGCCAGGAGATCGATCCCTGGGCGCAGGTCCGCGACTACCGCCACGCCATCACCTACGCCAGCACCCTGCCCGACGTCGACGCCTCGAGGATCGGGATCTGGGGGAGCAGCTACTCCGGTGGCCACGTCCTGGTCGTGGCTGCGATCGATCGCCGGGTCAAGGCAGCGGTCAGTCAGGTACCGCTTATCAGCGGGCACGACAACTTCAGGGCCCTGGTCCGGGCTGACTTCATCGCCGGGTTCCGCGAGATGTTCGACGCCGACCGGCTCGCCCGCTTCGAGGGCAAGCCGCCGGCCGTGGTGCCGGTGGTCGACGAGGACCCGCTGGCCCCGTCAGCGCTGCCCACCCCGGATTCCTGGCAGTGGTTTACCGAGACCGCCAAGACCCGCGCGCCTTCCTGGCGTAACGAGGTCACGCTGCGCAGCGTCGAGATGTTCACCGAGTACGAGCCGGTTACCTATCTGCCCTACATCAGCCCGACGCCGCTTCTGCTGCTGGTGGCCGTGGGCGACCACCTGGTGCCGTCCGAGCTTGCCATCGCCGCCTACGACAAGGCGCACGAGCCCAAGAAGCTCGTCATCTTGCCCGGCGGTCACTTCGACGCCTACGTGAAGGGCTTCGAGGCTGCCAGCGGCCCGGCTCGCGACTGGTTCGCCCAGCACCTCGCCCGCTGAGGTCCCGAGATTGCCCGCAGTGAGATCGCGCTGTCCAATAACATGAAGCGGCTGGCCGAGTTAGTCGCCGCCGGTCTCGGGCGAGCCCGCCCCTCTTGAGGAGCAGCTTCATGGCCATCCGCGACTCCCTAGCCCCCGACGAGGACTCCCGTGCCCTGCAGGACACCCTGCGCGGCTTGCTCGCCGATCAGCTTTCCTCGGCCGCGCTGCGGAGCTCGCTGGAGACCGACACCGGATACGACGCTCAGCTGCACGCCCAGCTGGCGGCCGAGCTTGGCCTGGCCGGGCTGACGATTCCCGAGGAGTTCGGCGGGCTGGGCCTGTCGCAGGCTGAAGCAGGCGTGGTCCACACCGAACTCGGCCGGGTGCTGTACCCGGGTCCGTTCCTGCCCAGCTGCCTGGCCGCCGGCGTGCTGGCCGCGGCTGGTGACCAGATTGCGGCGCAGTACTGGCTCCCGCGGCTGGCCGACGGGTCAGTGACCGGGACGGTGGCCGCCGCGGGCGAGGACGGTCGCTGGTCGCCCGGATCCGACAGCGTGGAGGCCGGGCGGTCGGCCCAGGGGTGGTACCTGCGCGGCAGCCGGTGGCACGTCATCGCAGGCCACGTGGCGGGCATCGTCGTGGTGCCAGCGATCACCGATGCGGGACCCGCGGTGTTCCTGGTCGAATCGGGCTCCCCCGGGTTCTCGGTATCGCGGCAGCTGGGCATCGACCTGACCCGCCGTGTCTATGTCCTCACCTTCGACACGACCCCGGCCTACCTGCTCAGCGACGGCCCAAACGCGGCCGCCATCGTGGACCGGGCCGAGCGCGAGCTCCTGCTCGCGACCGCCGCGGAGGCGGCCGGCGGCATCGGCTGGTGCCTGGACGCGACGATCGAGTACGTGAAGGACCGCGAGCAGTTCGGGCGCCCGATCGGCTCTTTCCAGGCCGTCGCGCACTCCTGCGTCGACATGCTCGCGGACCTGCAGTCCGTCTCGGCGGCCGCCCGGTACGCCGCGGTCGCGAGCGCGGCCGAGGCTCCGATGGCGGCTCGCGTCGCCGCACTGCGGGCCGGTGAGGCTTACCGGGGGGTGACCGAATCCGCCACCCACCTCTTCGGCGGTATCGGGTTCACCTGGGAGCATGACGCCCACCTGTACTACCGGCGCGCGTGGTCGGCCGAGCGCCTGGCCGGCGGCCCGCACGCGCACCGCGCGGCCATCGCCGATATCGCCGGCCTGTGAGAGATCACCGACAAGCTGCTTGACGCGGCCAAGGCCCTCGGCCTGGACCGCATCTTCGCGCAGGTCGACTGGGGCGGGCTCCCGTCGGGATTGGTAGAGGAATCCATCGCCCGCTACGCTGCGGAGATCGCCCCCGCCCTCCGTTCCGCCTGAAGTCCCACGGTCCGTTGGGCGAGAGATCCTATTTTCACGGAACGGGCCGTGGTGTTCCTGTCGCATATCCGTCCGCGTTGATCTCGGCGAACCGCTGCCGGACCGCTGGAGTCCACTGAACCCGGAGGGCCTCGATCCGCCGGGCTACCCGGCGCCCGATCCAGTCAGGCAGCAGCACCTCGGGCAGCTGCGGATCGGTCCGGGGCAGCTCTTGCCACTCGCTGATCATCCGCACGTGGGCGAGCAGGACCTCATCCCCGCCTTGGGGGGAGAGGCCGGCGACCACGTCCCACAACTGCTGGTAATGCTCGTGCAGGGCACCGAGGTCCCAGCCCCGCGCGACGATGTCGGCCTGGGACATCCCGATGTCGTCGACCGTGCCGACGAAGGAGATCGCCTGCTCGCGCAGGCCGAGCCCGTCGATCAGCCTGCCGACCTCCGCTGCCCGTTCGACGTGCGGGCCGAGCCAGACGCCTGGCACGGGGTTGCCGAGCCCGGCCCAGGTCAGGCCGGAGTACAGCGGCCGGCGAGTCCTGCTGTGAGACTGCGGGATCGTCACCAGGACGACCAGCCAGCGGCCGTCCCAGCTGCTGAAGGGATCGCTCAGCGAGAAGACCCGCGGCGCGCCGGACTCGATGATCTTGATCATCCTGGGCCCCAGCGACCAGCAGACTTCGCGCCCTCGTCGTTCGGGGGCTATCCAGTCCGACGCCGCCGCGCGCGCGATGGCCTGCCGGGCGGCCTGCTCCTCCACGCCGAGTCCCCTGAGCACGTACACCAGCGCCGACGTCCAGGCCGGCTGCCCCGTCGGCCAGACCAGTTCGCCGAGAATAGTCATGAGCAGGGACCGGGCACTCCCGGGCGCGAGCGACGCGCCGGCCGGCTTCAGTAGGGCAGAGCCTGCCGCGGCATCGCCCTGCGTCGGCATCGCGATCCTCACCTCGTTACGTTCGACGGGTAGTGTCACGAAGTCACTCTAAGTGTAAACCGTGGTGCATTCCAGCCGACCGGGAAGGCGCCGTCAGGCCGCGGATATGCCGCCGTTCACGCTGATCGCCTGGCCGGTGAGGCGCGCGGCACCGGGACCGCCCAGGAAGACCACCAGCGAGGCGAGATCGTCTGGCTCGGCGACGCCCAGGTGAGCCAGCGACGCGGCCTTCTCGAAGAGGCTCTTGCTGAAGCCGTCCCTGAGCACGTTGTCGGCCGTCAGGGTGCCCGCGATGAGGGACGGCGTGATGACGTTGACCCTGATCCCGGCGCGCTTGGCCTCGATCGCGGTCACCCGGGAGAACATCACGATCGCGGCCATCGCGGCGCCGAGTACGCTCTCCCCCGGAGTAGCCACCTTGGCGGCGTCCGAGGCGATGTTGACGATGCTTCCGCCGCCTTGTCCGGTCATGATCGGCAGCACGGCGCGAGTCAGGAACATGGGCGGCAGCGCCTGGCTGAGCAGGATGTCGGCGATGTCGGTCATCGCGGTCCGGTGCAGCAGTTCGGGCCGGTAGGTTCCCGTCACCGAGCTGACCAGGACGTCGATCGCTCCAAGAGCGTCGTAGGCCTCGGCCATGGCGGCCTGCACCTGGCCGGCATCGCCGGCGTCGGCCGCGATGAACTCCACCCGCGCCCCGGGACAGTGCTCCGCGAGCGCCCGCCGGGCGGCCTCCCCGCGCTCCTTGTCCCGGGCTAGCAAAGCCAGTCGCCGCACCCCGGCGTCGGCGAAGCGGAAGGCACTGGCCAGGCCGACCCCGGAGGTTCCCCCGGCGATGACGACGGCCGATTCCGCGTAGTCCCGGACCAGGGGGGCGGGCGAGGGCATGGCACCTCCGGCTAGGCCTGCTGACGATCTACGTGACCTGAAACTTAGTGGATCACATTGTCGCATGTTTGCGGGTCGAATCGATCGGCCGGACCATTTACAAGGACTGACCTAAATAATAGCCTTTGGGTATTACATCGATCGGTAGGGAGCAGCCATGGTCGGCAGGGCGGTTCTGCAGACCTCTTTCTGGCCGGCCGAAGCCGGCGAGGTCCGCGACATCACGGTGTGCGAGACGCTCTACCACGCGGCGGCCACAGTGCCCGGCCGACTGGCCCTGGTTGACTGCGTGCCGGATGCCCGGGCCCGCCGTCAATGGACCTACGCCGAGTTCGTGGCGGCCGCCGAGCAGGTGGCGCGGGCCTTGCTGGCGAGATTCTCCCCCGGTGACCGGATCGCGATCTGGGCGCCGAACAGTGCCGAGTGGGTGATCCTGCAGCAAGGCATCAGCCTGGCCGGCCTGGTGCTCGTCGCGCTCAACCCCGCCTACCGGACACGCGAGATGCAGTTCGTGCTCGAGCAGTCCGGAGCCGCCGGGCTGTTCTGCGCCGACACCTACCGGGGCTTCGACATGCGGGACATGGCCGAGGCCATCCGGCCCGGCCTCCCGGGACTTCGGGAGATCGTGTCCCTGGCGAACTGGGACAAGTTCCTCGCCAGCGCCGACCCCGGGCAGGCACTCCCGCAGGTCGCCCCGACGGACATGATCCAGGTCCAGTACACCTCCGGCACCACGGGGTTCCCCAAGGGGGCGATGCTGCATCACATGGGCCTGGTCAACGAGGCCACGTTCGTCGCCGAGCGGGCGGGCATGGGCGACGGCGGGGTCTGCGTCAACGCAATGCCGATGTACCACATCGGCGGCGGGGCGGTGACGTCCTTCGGGACCTGGGCTAAGTGCGGGACGTTCGTCATCCTCCCCGGCTTCGAGCCTGGCCTGCTGCTCGAAGCCTTCGAGGCCTACTCCGGGACGCACACCCTGGTCGTCCCGACGATGCTGATCGCGATGCTGGATCACCCGGACCTGGCCAAGCGCGATCTGTCCAGCCTCCAGACCATCATGAGCGGCGCGGCGTCCGTGCCGGCCTCGCTGGTCCGCAAGACCATCGGCTTGCTCGGCTGCCAGTTCAGCATCCTGTTCGGCCAGACCGAGACCCACGGCGTCATCAGCCAGACCCGGGTCACCGACACACCCGAGGATCAGGCCGATACCGTCGGCCAGCCGCTGCCCCGGCTCGAGGTCAAGATCGCCGACATGGTCACGGGTGAGCCTGTCCCGGTGAGCGAGCAGGGCGAGATCTGCTGCCGCGGCTACCAGAACATGCGCGGGTACTACGACATGCCCGCCGAGACAGCCGCCACCATCGACGACGACGGCTGGCTGCATATGGGCGACATCGGGTCGATGGACGAACGCGGTTTCCTGCGGGTGACCAGCCGGGTCAAAGACATGATCATCCGGGGCGGGATGAACCTATATCCCGCCGAGATCGAGGCGGCCCTCCAAGATCACCCGGCCATCGAGACCGCGGCCGTCATCGGCGTGCCCGACGAGAAGTGGGGGGAGCAGGTGGCCGCGGTCCTGCGGCTGCGGGCTGATTTCGCCCGGCCGACGGCCGCGGCGCTCACCGATTTCCTCAGGGACCAGATCGCCCCGCACAAGGTCCCGGTGTTCTGGTCCTTCGTTGACGGGCTGCCCATGACACCCACCGGCAAGACCCAGAAGTTCGTCCTGCGCCAGCAGGTCGCCGACGGCACCCTGACCTTCGACGAGGTCCGCCCGTCCAAATCCGCCACCCAGCGCTAGCCCCGCTCCGGAGCAGAAGGCCCTTCACTGATGATCAAATAGTTGCCTGTGCTGTTCATGCCCAGGCAACAATGTATGGTTCATGCCACCCTTGAGAGCGCCCTTGACGGCGTCGACATCCTGCTACTTGTGAGCACCGGCCATGTCCCGAACCGGGTCAGGCAGCACAAGGCCGTCATCGATGCCGCTGAGAGAACCGGCGTCGAGCGGATCGTTTACACCAGTGTCCTGCAGGCAGACAAATCGAAAATGGGACTCGCGGCCGACCACCTGGCTACAGAGCAGCTACTCGCCGCTGCCCCATTGCACAGCACCCTCCTGCGCGACAGCTGGTATCTCCAGCTCTATACGGAAGATCTGCCCGGCACCATCAAGCGGGGCATGACGATTGGATCCGCCGGAGACGGACCAGTCTCAGCAGCGGCCCGGGAGGACTATGCGGAAGCTGCCGCCACCGTCATGCTCGAGCCCGGCTACGAGGACGCCATCTATGAACTTGGCGGCGACACCAGCTTTTCCTACACCGACTTCGCACAAACCCTCTCCCGCCTCAGCGGAACCACCATCGGATACACCAATCTGACACCTGAAGCCCACAGGGACGCCCTCCTCGCCGCCGGACTTACCGAAGACGACGCCGACATGATCGTCGACTCCGACCAGGCAATCCCCCGCGGTGAACTCGAAACTGCCAGCCACGATCTATCCCGACTCCTCCGCAGGCCAACCAAAAGCGTCACCGAATTCCTGACGGACCGTCTACACTCTGACGGCCAATAACGCGCGGGCGGGCCACCGCAGGGTCTGTCAACATAAGCGCCAAAAGCCACGGAGTGCCTCCGTTTACCGCGGAAGATTCTGGCTCTATGAAAAGTTTTGTGGATTCCAGCGAACGCGATCCGCCTGCTTTCCCGCGCAAAAATCGCGAACATGATCCGCGATCGGCGTGCTGCCCGGGCGCTCTAGGACCGCCCGATCGTGATCGTCGGCCCGAGCGTGACCTTCGCGGCGGCACCGGTCGAGGCGACCTTGCCGTCGCAGTCGGCGCAGGATCGGTCAGACCCGGACGGTCCCGGGAACAAGGGCACTGACGTGTCCGCGTCACTTGGTCCCGGGCCTTGCCCGGCGGGCGCCCGTCCGGCTGACTCCCCGGCCAGCAGCGCCGCCCCGTAAGCGCCGGTGATCTGCGGGCGGGCCGGCACCTGGACCTGCAGGCCCAGCGCCTCGGCGAGGAAGTGCACCGCCGCGCGGTTGCGTGCGACGCCGCCGGTCAGCACGACCGGGGTCCGCTTGCCGACCTGGGCGACCAGCGCGAGGGTGCGGGCCGCGACGGCGCGGTGGACCGACGAGGCGATGTCGGCCGCGGGCAGGCCCTGGGCGAGCAGCGACACGATCTCGGTTTCCGCGAACGTGGCGCACATGCTGCTGACCTCCAGGTCCTGGCCTCCCTGCAGGGCCAGGTCCGCCAGCTCACCCAGATCGCACTCCAGGGCGCGGGCCAGCACCTCGTAGAACCGGCCGGTGCCGCTGGCGCAGCGGTCGTTCATCGCGAAATCCTCGACCAGGCCGCTGTCGTCGACGGTGATCGCCTTGCTGTCCTGGCCGCCGATGTCGATCACGAGGCGGACGCCCGGGCACATCGCGGCGGTACCTCGCGCGTGGCAGGTGATCTCGGTGAAGGTCCGGGCCGCGCCGGGAACGAGCCGACGGCCGTAGCCGGTCGCCACCGTGCCGTCCAGGCCGTCGGCTGACACGCCGGCCTCGGCCAGCGCGGCGTCCACCGCTCGCTGCATGCCCCGCTGACTGACCGCACCCATCTGCACCGTGCTGGCGCCCAGGATCGTGCCGCCGTCGTCGGTGACCACCGCCTTGGCGGTAGTCGAGCCGAGGTCGACACCGAGGTAGCGCGCGGTCATGAAACTGCCGCCGCCAGCTGGGTGCCACGCGAACGGCGGACGTCGATGGCCTCCAGCATCGCGGCGAGGCGGCTCTCCAGGATCTCCTCCTTATAGAAGGAGGCGTCGGCGACGTCTCCTTCGAAGAAGATCGACGGTATGCCGAGCTTGTCCTGGGCGGACCTGGCGAGCAGCCGCTGCGGTCCGGTGAACGCACGGCACGTCCGGGTGGAGTGGAAGACGATGCCGTCGACGTCGTACTCCCGGCAGTCCCGCAGGGTGAGGTAGTCCAGGGTCTTCGCACCGTGGTTGGTCGGGCAGAGCAGGTAGTGCTTGGCCATCCCGAGGAGCGGATCCGCGGTGTCGATGAGCTGCGGCTCCTGCCAGAACGCGTTGTGGATATACCGGCCGCACAGCACGGCGGCGCCGTGCTCGGCGAATTTCCTGGACAGGAAGCCGAGCTTGTTCCAGTTCATGATGCCGTCGAAGTACAGCCGGTACTTCTCATCCCGCACCCCGGAGACGCCGGCCGCCAGGCGCCCGGCGATCTCGTCCCGGACGCCGGCGAAGTAGTCGACCAACCCCTGGTCGCCGGGCAGGAAGTTGATCGGCGCGACGCACGCGATCCAGTCCCAGAAGGTAGCCGGCGCGGGCTTGGCCTTGCACAGGTCAAGGCCCTCGCGGCGCAGCTCCGCGGCGCGCTTGATATAGGTCATGGCCTCACTCAGGGCGTCGTAGTCGAACGGCCGTCCCGTCTGAGCCTCGAGGAACGAGACGAGCTCTCGCAGCTGGCCGGCCACGTACCGGGAGGCCGACTCCCATTCCTCGCCGCGCAGGTACCCCGCGTCCGGTTTGTTGCCCCACAGGAAGGGGTGCGAGATGTTGAAGATCGGCAGCTGCTTGCCGAACACCCGGAATGAGATTCCGTCCCACTGCTGCCCGGTGCTGCAGCCTGCGTAGTTGTTGACGAAGAAGTCCGGCGACGGCAGCCGGGCCGCCAGCTCCGCAGATTCGTTCATTCCGACGACGCCGCTGTGCTCGCCCTCGGTACCCTGCAGGGTCTGACCCTGATTCCCCAGGGTCAGCACCGAGCAGCCCAGGTGCGTCCGGGCATAGGAGCACAGCTCGGCGTTGTAGCCGTACTCGGCGCCGGCCAGCTGAGCCGGGCCCTCGAGCCGCTGCGCCGCGAGCCGGGCCGCGAACGCCTCGCCGTGGCACCAGACCAGGCCGGCCGCCTGGAAAATCGGGTTCAGGGCTCCGCCGTTGTACCAGACGATCTGCTGGCCGCGGTCTCTGGCCGTGAACAGGTCCTCCCAGTAGTCCGTGATCAGCTGACCGCCCGCGCGCGTGACGGATAGCCGGTTGGACCGGTCCTGCGTGGCGTCCATGCTCGGCTCCTTAAATTAACGATGTCAGGCGGGTACCGGCCGCTTGCGCCGGACGCGTTCGGCCAGCGCCTCCACCCGGGTCCGGAAAGACTCGGCCGGCAGGCCCTCATGTTCGGTCTCGAGCAGCAACTGGGGGATGCCCGCCGCGTCCAGGCCCTTGCGGAGCTCGGGGTAGTAGAGCATGTGCGGCTCGCAGAACTTGGGCAGCAGGTGGATGACCGCCTCCGCCCCGCTCCTGCGCACGGCGCCGACCAGGTAGGCGTCCCAGTCGACGTCCTGCTGGACCCGGGTGGGACACGGGATGTTGAGGTTGCGCTGCGCGTACCAGCGGGCGATGGCCTCGATCGGGTCCCCGGTCTGGTCAACGTCCGTGGACACGTACCGTCGGCCGTGGAAAAGGTCGTCGTCCACCACGATGACTCCGCTGTCCTCGATCAGGTCGAGCAGTTCCCGCCTCGGCGCGTGGCACAGGTGGGCCGACAGGTGGACCCGGACCCGGTCGTCTCGCGGAGCGTCCCGCACCGCCGAGACGGCCTCGGCCAGCAGCGCGTGGTGCTCCACCGGGTCCATGATCATGCTGGCGCCGACGATGTCCTGAAGCTGCCCTGGGGTGAAGACCGCGTTACCCGAGCTGCGCTCGTCAAAGAGCCCCCGGATCAGCTGCCGGTCCCGGTTGTGCGCCCTGATGCTGGAGGCCAGGGCCTCGTCGGTGACCGGGCGCCCGGTGAAGGACCCGAACTCCGCCCGGAACTCGCCCATCATCTCGGTGATCTTGCCGGGCGCCCAGGTGTCGCTCATCGAGCTGATAAGCATCCCGAAGAACACCGGGATGTCCGGCAGCACCGCGCGTACCACGTCAGCCGCGCCGATCAGCTGGATGCAGTGGTCCGCCAGGAACAAGGCGTCGTAACCGTCCAGCCGGCCGGTCGCGGCCTGGTCGGCGAGGTTGCGGGTGTACCCGCAGTAGAACTCGGCCAGCAGCGAGCGGCCCTCCGTCACCGGCTGCTGGTCGTCCTGGACGACCACCGGAAGAGTGCCGGCGGCATAAGCGATCTCGCGCGGGAAGTTCATCGGCAGGACTCCGACGACCGGCTGGCCGGGATGGGCGGACCGCCAGCGCTCGATGTACCCCCGCGGGTGGCGTGCCACCTCGCTGAGCCGTGCCAGCGGCGCCGTCGCGTCCGGCATCTGCAATTCCCCTGCCTGTCATACTCTACTGATCTAGAAAACGAGTTACCAAGAGTGTAAAACATTATGCAGGTGCCGGGAAGAACTAGCCGGGAGTCGTCGTGCCGCCGATCGTGAACCGCTACACCCGCCTGGTCGGTATCGACCACCCGATCGTGCAGGAGGGCCTGGGCCCGTTCCGTACGCCCAAACTCGCCGCGGCGGTATCGAACGCGGGCGGCCTCGGGACGGTCTCGATGCCCGGGATGCCGGAAGACCTCGCCTCCGGCGCGCGGACCTTCCGGCAGCACATCGAGGAATGCGCCGCGCTGACCGACCGGCCGTTTGCGGTCAATATCCCGGTCGGCGTGGCTGCCTCCGGCCAGTTGCTGCCGTTCACCGACGTGTACCTGCGCACGGCGCTCGCGGCGCGTGAGTCGGACGCCGCCATCGCCCGCCGGTTCACCGTCCTGACCACCTCGGCCGGGTTTCCGGGCGGATACGTCGCGATGATCAAGGACGCCGGCCTGGTCCACCAGCACAAGGTGGGATCCACCCGGCAGGCGGTGAAGGCAGCCCAGGCCGGCGTCGACGTGGTGATCGCCGCGGGCTTCGAGATGGGCGGGCATGCCCCAAGCAAGGCCGTGCACACCTTCGTCCTGGTGCCGAATGTGACCGAGGCCGTCGGCGTCCCGGTCCTGCTCACCGGGGGCGCCCGGGACGGCCGGGGCCTCGCGGCCGCTCTCGCCATGGGTGCCGACGGCGTCGCCATGGGGACCCGGTTCATCCTCAGCCACGACAACTCCGACTGGCATCCCGCCTACCTGCAGGCGCTCCTGGACGCGCGGGAAGGCGACGATGTCGCCTTCAACGGCGTCTACGGCCCCTGCCGCGGCCTGCGCAACGCGGCGTCTGAGGAACTTCTCGCCAGCAGCCACCCCGGCGACACGGTGCCCGACCCGGTCGAGCTGACCCGCTGGAAAATCGAATCGATGCAGCGAGCCCAGACCGAGGGTGACGTGACCAATGGCCTGGTCCTGGCGGGCCAGGTGGCCTCGGCGATCGGCGACATCATCAGCGTGGCCGAATTCGTCCCGCGCATGGCCGAGGAGGCCGCGGCCATCCTGCGCTCGCTGTCCGCCAGCCTGGCCGCACCGGACCTGTCGTGATCAGGGTCGGCATCTCCGTGCACGACAGCCTCATGGTCGGCGACCGGGCCCGGCGGCAGGCGCTGCTGAGCCTGGTCGAAGCGGCCGGCCTCGATTATGTGTGCGTCGGGGATCACGTCAGCTTCCACGACGGCACCGGCTTTGACGGGCTCACCGCCGCGACGGCCGCACTGTCGGCCAGTGACCGGCTCCCGGTGCTGGTAGGCGTGTACCTGCTGGCGCTGCGCCATCCGCTGCTGACGGCACGCCAGCTCGCCTCGATCAGCCAGCTGGCTCCCGGACGCCTGGTGCTCGGCGCCGGGGTGGGCGGCGAGGACCGGAGCGAGGTCGCCAACAGCGGGGTCGATCCGGCGACCCGCGGCCGCCGCCTGGATGAGTGCCTGCAGGTGCTGCGCGCGCTGGCCAGCGGTGAAGCCATCGACCACCAGGGGGAGTTCTTCGAGCTCAAGTCCGCGCGAATCGAGCCGGCCCCGAGCCCGCCGGTCCCGCTCGTCATCGGGGGGAAGGGAGAGGCGGCCGTGCGGCGGGCCGCCCGCTACGGCGACGGCTGGCTGGCTATCTTCTGCTCGGCCCGCCGGTTCGCCCAGACCAGGGAGCAGATCGCCGAGGCGGCGGCAGGCGCCGGCCGGCCGGTTCCGCCCTGGTACGGCATCAACGTATGGTGCGGGCTTGACGCCGACGCCGCGCGGGCCCGCCGGCTGGTGGCCCGCCAGCTCGAGAGCTTGTACCACCTCCCGTTCGGGAAATTCGAGCGGCTGGCGCCGGCCGGCACCCCCGCCCAGGTGGCCGAGGAACTGGCGCCCTACCATGCCGCGGGTGCCGACCACATCACGCTGATTCCCGCAGCTCGCTCACCCGAGGCCGGCGTGGAGCACGTCGCGTCCGTCCGCGCCCGGCTGGCCGAGATGTGACCGGGCCAGGCCGCGGCGCCACCACCTGGTCACGCGGGTCTGGAATACTCAGATGGCGGATCACCCGGCGATCTCGGCTGACCTGACCCACCCACCGATACCCGCGGGGGACGGAGCGAGGTGAGTACTAATCCGGGGACGATCCCCGGGCCTGGCCCGGCGGTGCTCCGTCTGCATCGCTGGAACGACCGTGCCGTGGTCGCGGTGGCGATCGCCGCCTTCGCCTCAGGGTTCGCGCAATTCGGCGTGGTCGCCGCCCTCGGCGACGTGGCCCGGGGGTTCGGCCAGGTGAATCTGGGCGCAACCCTCGCCGACCAGGCCGGGTTGTCAGGGACCGACCTCGGCATCGGACTGGCCATCATGCGCCTGGCGTCGCTGGGCGCCCTTCCCATCACCGGCCTGGCCGACCGCTTCGGCCGCCGGAGGATGCTGCTCGTCACGGTCGGCCTAGGGCTCGCCCTGACGGCGGCCGCCGCGGCCAGCCCCAGCTACTGGTGGTTCGTGGCCATCTTCGCCAGCGGGCGTCCCCTGCTCAGCGCCACGAACGCGCTGGCGCAGGTCACCGCGGCCGAGGAGACCGGCTCGGCCGACCGGGCCAAGGCGGTGGCGCTTATCGCCGCCGGGTACGGCACCGGCGCCGGGGTCGTCGCCATCGTGCACAGCCTGGCGGAACGTGCGATCGGGTTCCGCGGCGTATTCGTCCTGGCGCTGGTCCCGCTGGCTTTGCTGCCCCTGCTGTCGCGCTGGATCTCCGAACCCGACCGGTTCGCCGTGGCGACGGCCGGATCGGAGCATCCGATTCCGGTGCTCGGCGCCGTGGCGCGCCCATTCCGGCGGCGCCTGGTGGTGATCGCGGTACTGGCTTTCGCCGTCTCAGTGATCACGGGGCCGGCTAACAGCTTCGTCTTCCTCTTCGCGCAGAATTTCCTGCACCAGCGCGGCATCGTGACGGCCGCCATGGTCGTAGGCGCGGGCGCCGCCGGACTGCTCGGACTCCTGGCCGGACGGTGGCTGGCGGACCACGTGGGCCGGCGCCTGACCGGCGCGCTGGCCATGGTGGCGGTGGCCCTGTTCGCCACCCTGACGTACACCGGCTCCGCCTCGGCCCTGCTGACCGGCTACATCCTTGGCGTCTTCGCCGGCTCGGTCTTCGCCCCGGCTGCCGGGTCGCTGGTCAACGAGTTGTTCCCCACGTCGGTCCGGGCCTCGGTGGCAGGCTGGTCACTGGCGGCAGGCGTGCTGGGCGCGGTCGCCGGCCTGGTCATCTTCGGCGCGGTCGCCGAGGCCGTTCACAGGTTCGCCGTGGCCGGGCTGGTCACCTTCTTGCCTGCAGCACTGGTCATGGGGCTGTTCTGGCTGCTCCCCGAGACCCGTGGAGTTGAACCGGAAGACCTCTGGTCCGCTTCCTGAGGTTCCTCCGCGTCGGTGGCTTCGCCGCGCAGGAAGAGCAGCATGGTGTCGAGCGCAGCTTCCAGGTGCTGGCTGCTGCCGGTCGACATCAGGATCGTAACCCCGCCCTGGATGGCGGCGATGATCGCGGCGGCGGTGCGGGCCGCGTCGAGGGCCGGTGCGATCTGGCCTGACTTCTGCATCGCGGTAATTCCTGCCTGCACGGCGCTTTGCCATTGCTCGATGAGCCGTCCGGTGATGGCCTGGGCCGCGGGGGAGTGCCGGCCCAGCTCGGTGATCAAGGTTCCGAGCGGACAGTGCACGCCCTGGCGCCGGTACCGCCGGACCAGCGTGTCGCGCCATGACCGCCACGCCGCCCAGGAATCCAGCTGGCCCAGGTAGGGCTGCTGGTCGACCAGGACGCGTTCGCTCTCGTAGTCGGCCACCGCGAGCAGAAGCTCCTCGCGGCCGGGGTCGGCGGCCACCCGGCCGGTGCCGTTCGTGCCGGGGTTGAGGCCGCTGGCTCAGTCCGTGAGCTGGGGGCGGGCGTGACCGATTTCGCGGTCGGCGACCGTGTTACCTGGGTCTACGCCTACGGCACCTACGCCGAGCAGATCGCGCTGCCCGCGGCGGCTGCGGTGCCGGTCCCGGCCGGTGTCTCCGACGAGATCGCGGCCGCGGTCATGATGCAGGGCCTGTCGGCCCAGCATTTCGCGACCGAGGCGGCCCCGGTGCAGCCAGGCCAGACCGTGCTGGTCCACGCGGCGGCCGGCGGGCTGGGGCAGATCCTCGTCCAGCTGATCAAGCTGCGCGGCGGACGGGTCATCGGCCTGGTCTCGCGCGAGGACAAGGTCAAGGCCGCCCGCAGGGCAGGCGCCGACGAGGTCCTGGTGTCGGCTGGCGACCGGTTCGTCCAGCCCGTGCTTGACCTGACGTCCGGGCAGGGCGTGGACACCGTATTCGACGGGGGCGGCGAGACCACGTTCTGGGCCTCGACGCGGGTCGCCCGCCGGCACGGCACCGTGCTGTACTACGGGGCGGTGATCGGCCAGCCGCCGGTGGTCAACCTGCGGCAGCTGCCGAACAGCATCAAGATCTGTTACCCGACCTTCCTCGACCATGTGCCCACGCGCGAGGCGTTGCTGGCGCGCTCGGCCGAGTTGCTCACCCTCGTCAGTGATGGCCTGCTGACCATCGAGATCGGCGGCCGTTATCCCCTGGCCGAGGCGGCCCAAGCGCACCGGGATCTGGAGTCGCGCGCCACCACCGGCAAACTGCTGTTGCTGCCCTGATACTGAAGGGCGGCCGGCTCACGGCGGCGCAGCCGTAAAGTCCGAGGAAACATTCCGAGGGGGTCCGCGGTTGTACTGACCGGTCGAGATAGACCGATCGGTCTAGGAGGTGCCCGTGTCCAGCGACAAGCGTCCCTCTCCTCGTGAGCGGCTGCTGAAGGCGGCGGATGAGCTCTTCTACGCGGAGGGAGTGCACAGTGTCGGCATCGACCGGGTCATCGACCGGGCCGACGTCGCGCGCGCCTCGCTCTACAGCGCCTTCGGCAGCAAGGACGAACTGATCCGCGCGTATCTTGACCGCCGGATGGACATCTCGACCACCAGGTTGCTCACGGCCGTAGCAGCGCATACCGATCCACGTGAACGCCTGCTGAGCGTCTTCGACGTGCAGGCCGCGCTCTTTGCCCGGGAGGACTTTCAGGGCTGCGCTTTCAACCGGGCCACCGCCGAGGCCGTGCCGGGAAGTGCCGCCTTCGAGGTTCCCCAGGCGTATCGCCGCTGGGTCAGGAACCTGTTCGAGGAGCTGGCCGCCGCGGTCGGCGCACCCGACCCGGTGCTGCTCGGCAGCCAGCTCCACCTGCTTTACGACGGCGGCATGCTGGCCGCGAGCCTGGATCAGAACAAGACGATCGCCTCGGCGTCCCGAGCCGCCGCTGCGGCCCTCGTCGACGCCGCCCTGGCCAGCGCGGCCAGCACCGGCTAAGTCCCGTTCG
>Ga0302229_10001606_pt1 | contig 17033 bp, 14 predicted proteins | sample II_Palsa_N1_3_FD_193518 | JGI IMG/M metagenome (GOLD analysis project Ga0302229, IMG submission 193518) | Peat permafrost microbial communities from Stordalen Mire near Abisko, Sweden - II_Palsa_N1_3 | ecosystem: Environmental > Terrestrial > Soil > Palsa > Peat permafrost | place: Sweden... | reverse complement strand
CTGGATGCTGTTGGTGGTGGCGAAGTTGTGGTTGTGCAAGGTCGTGACGCCGAACACCAGCAGCAGGACCACGCCGATGCCGACCTCGCGGGCCCGCAGCAGGGTACCGCCGCGGGCGAACCTGGTGCCCAGCGCGGACGTGGCTGTCGTCATGCGGCCGCCTCCTTCAGCTGGCCGGTCGCCGCCCGCATGACCAGGTCCTCGCTGGCCTCCGCGCGGGAAAGCTCAGCGGTGATCCGTCCCTCGCGCATCACCAGGATCCGGTCGGCCATGCCCAGGACCTCGGGCAGCTCGGATGAGATCATCAGCACCGCGAGGCCGCCGGCGACCAGGCCGTCCAGGATGCGGTGCACCTCGGCCTTGGTCCCGACATCGATGCCCCGGGTCGGTTCGTCGATGATGAGCAGCGCCGGATCCCGGGCCAGCCACTTGGACAGCACGACCTTCTGCTGATTCCCGCCGGATAGCGTCGAAACCGCGTTGGTGAGCCGCCCGAACTTCAGCTGGAGCCGGTTAGCCCAGGTCGCGGCGAGGTCCCGTTCGCGGATACGGCTGATCAGGCCGAACCGGCTGAGCCGGGCCAGCGAGGCCAGCGCGACGTTCCTGTCGATGCCGAGGTCCATGACCAGGCCCTGCTGCCGGCGGTCCTCGGGCACCAGGGCCGCTCCGGCTGCCATCGCGGCGAGCGGCGACCCGTTGGGCAGCGCCTGGCCGCGGACCGTCACCACCCCGGCCGATCGCCGGTCGATGCCGAAGATGGCCCGGGCGACTTCGCTACGTCCGGCGCCGACCAGCCCGGCCAGCGCGACGATCTCGCCGCGGCGGACCGAGAAGCTGATGTCGTGCAGGACGCCCTCGCGGCTGAGCTGCTCCACCTGCAGCACCACCTCGCCGACGGCCACCTGCGTCTTGGGGAACAGCTTGTCCAGGTCGCGGCCGACCATCGACCGGATGATCTCGTCGACGGTGATGTCCCCGACCGCGGCCGTCCGGACGAACCGGCCGTCCCGCATGATCGTGACGCGCTGGCAGCTGGCGAAGACTTCCTCCAGCCGGTGCGAGATGAACAGCACTGCCGCGCCTTCCCGGCGTAGCGCCCGGATGACCTCGAAAAGCCGCTCCACCTCGACGGGGGTCAGGGCCGCGGTGGGTTCGTCCATGACGAGAACGTTCGCGTGCGAGGACAGCGCCTTGGCGATCTCGACGATCTGCTGGTCGGCGATGGACAGTCCCCGGGCTTGCCGCTGCGGGTCGAGCGCCACGCCCAGCCGGGTGAAGATCTCATCCGCGCTGTGGTTCATGGCCGGCCGGTCGATGCGGCGGCCGGCCCGCAGCGGCTGCCTGCCCATGAAGATGTTCTCCGCCACGGTCAGGTCGGGGAACAGGGTTGGTTCCTGGTAGATGATCGAGATGCCGGCGTCGCGGGCGGCGTTGGGACCGCTCAGGACGACCGGCTGGCCGTCGATGGCGAGCGTTCCGCTGTCCGGCTGGTACACCCCGGCCAGGATCTTGACGAGGGTCGACTTGCCCGCGCCGTTTTCGCCGACCAGCGCGTGCGCCTCGCCCGCGAACAGCGTGATCGAGCCATCGATAAGCGCTCGCACGGCGCCGAAGGCCTTCGCGGCCTGATCAAGCGCCAGCCGCGGTTTCCCGTGAACCCCGCCTACCTCCTCCGGCTGCTCACTCAAGCTCGTTCACCTCGCCATTTACTGAAACATTTCAATTCGTTGGCTGAAGATACTCAGGCTTCGCGCCGGATGTCAAGGGGCTGTTTCCATGTTGTTACGAGGCGATTTACCGCATACCACGGGGTCCTTGTAGTGCCGCTCCTGGCCAGGAGCATGCCGACACCCGCTTTGCCGCATTTATTTCTGTTGATACGTTTTATGATGGCCGTGGTTCCCGTGTGAGGGCCGGGCAGTGGCTGGCCAGAGCCTCGGATCAGGTCAAGCTGCGCCTAGAAGGTCGACGGCCCTGGACCTGCCGACGGGCCAACCGACCGGGTCGGCCGCGCCCCCTTCTGGCGTGTCCTCGGCCGTGAAACGTCCGCATGCAGCACTCGGCCCGGCGCGAGGTCCAAGCTTCGGCCCGGGCTCGCCCCGAGGTTCGCTCTTGACACCGCTATACCGCCACCCTTACGGTCAGGGCAAGCTTTTGTATGTAACGTTTCAACATTCACGTACCGGGACAGAGGACGTCATGACCCAGTCGCTCACCGCCGTTGCCTTCCGGGGAATCGCGAGGATCGTCCCGCGCAAGACGAGGGTCGGACTTGTCGCCGGAGGGCTCGGCGCCTACTGGCCGCAGTTCCCCGCGCTCCTCCCGCAGCTGCAGGCGTCAGCCCGGCGCGTATCCGAACGGCTGGCCCGGCTCGACTGCGAGGTGGTCGATGTCGGCTTCATCTCCGACGCCCCGGAGGGCGCCGCGGCCGCGGAGAAGCTGCGGCTGGCCGACTGTGATCTGATCATCGGCTTCCTCACCACGTACATGACCGCGTCCATGCTGGTCCCGGTCGCCCAGCGGACCGGCGCGCCGATGCTGCTGCTCAACCTGCAGCCCACCGAGTCGATGGATCACGCGAACTTCGACACGGGAGCCTGGCTCGCTTACTGCGGTGCCTGCCCGCTGCCGGAGATGGCCAACGCGTTCCGGCGCTGCGGTATCGGCTTCCGTTCCGTCTCTGGCTACCTCGAGGACGACCGGGCTTGGGCCAGGATCGAGAGCTGGATCAAGGCCGCAGGCGTGCGGGCCGCACTCCGGCACGGCCGCCACGGGCTGATGGGCCACCTCTACCCCGGCATGATGGACGTCTCCACCGATCCGACCCTGGTCTCGGCGCAGCTCGGGGGCCATGTGGAGATCCTGGAGATCGACGACCTGAGGGTCCGGGTCGAGCAGGTCACCGACGCCGAGACGGCCGCCCGGATGGACCTGGCGCGCAGCGTCTTCCGGCTGGATGACTCGGTGGTCGAGGACGATTTCCGCTGGGGCGCCCGGGTATCGGTGGGCCTGGACCGGCTGGTCGAGGACTTCGCGCTCGACTCGCTGGCGTACTACCACCGAGGCCTGGACGGCGAGGCCCACGAGCGGGTGGGAGCTGGCCTGATCCTCGGCGCCTCGCTGCTGACCGCCCGGGGTATCCCGGCGGCGGGGGAGTACGAGCTGCGCACGTCGCTGGCCATGCTTATCTTCGACCGGCTGGGCGCGGGCGGCTCGTTCACCGAGCTGCAGGCCCTCAACTTCATTGACGGCGTGGTCGAGATGGGCCACGACGGGCCGGCCCACCTGGCGATCGCCGCTCGTCAGCCGCTGCTGCGCGGCCTCGGCGTCTATCACGGCAAACGGGGCTGGGGCGTTTCCGTCGAATTCGACGTCAGCCCTGGCCCGGTCACCGCGTTCGGGCTGGCCCAAGACCGTGACGGCACGTTCTCGCTGGTGGTATCCGAGGGCACCGTCGTATCCGGCCCGCTGCTGCAGATCGGCAATACGACCTCGCGCGTCGATTTCGGGCGTGATCCCGGCGAGTGGACCGACGAGTGGTCGGCTTCCGGCATCGCCCATCACTGGGCCCTGGGGACCGGTCACCGGGTCCCGGAGCTGCGTGCGATCGCGGAGCTTCTCGGCCTGCGCATCACGGTGGTCTGACCGCGGCGCCGCGCGCCACGGCTGATAATGTCACGTTTCAATTTCAGTACGGGGGTGCCAGGTGGGCGTCAGCATCCGCGACGTCGCTGACCGGGCCGGGGTATCGCTCGGCACGGTGTCCAATGCGCTGAACCGGCCCGACCGGGTCGCGCCGACCACGCTCGAGCGGGTCCGCGCGGCCATCGAGGAACTCGGCTTCATCCGCAACGAGGCCGCGCGCCAGCTCCGGACCGGCCGGAGCCGCACCATCGCGCTGCTGGTCCTGGACATGGGCAACCCCTTCTTCACCGACATCGCGCGCGGGGTCGAGTTCGTCGCCACCCAGCGTGGCCTGTCACTGATCCTGTCGAGCAGCGACACCACGACCGACCGCCAGCGGCACTACCTGTCGCTGTTCCAGGAGCAGAGGTCCTATGGCGTCCTGCTCACGCCGGTCGGACGGGACCTGGGCCGCATCAACGAGTTGCGCAGGAACGGCGTGCCCGTGGTCCTTGTCGACTACGCGGGCAGCAGCCGGCAGTGCTCGGTCTCGGTCGACGACGTGGCCGGCGCCTGGCTGGCCGCGTCGCACCTGCTCGAGCTGGATCACCATCGCATCGCCTTCGCCGGCGGCCCGAGGACCGTCCACCAGGTCGCCGACCGGATCGCCGGCGTGCGCCGGGCAATGGCCGAGGCCGGCCGGCCCGAGACTGACCTGACGATCATGGACAAGGTGGGGATGACCATAGACGGCGGCCGCGAAGCCGGCCGCGTCATCCTGGACATGCCGCGCCGGCGCAGGCCGACCGCGGTCGTCTGCGGCAATGACCTGATCGCCCTCGGGCTGCTCCAGCATGCGCTGCGCAATGGCGTCGCGGTCCCTGGGGAGCTGGCCATCGTCGGCTACGACGACATCGAGTTCGCAAGCGCCGCCGCCGTGCCGCTGACGTCGGTGCGCCAGCCCAGCATCGACCTGGGCGCGGCCGCGGCCGAACTGCTCATCGACGAGGTCGAGCGGCCTGATGAACACCATCATCGCCAGGTCCGCTTCAATCCGGTCCTGGTACCCCGCGAGTCGACGACCAACGCGGACGCGGAGCCGGTGACCCCCGTAGCCCCCTTCGGCGAAGGCGCGGCCTGAGCGCCGGTCCGCCGCGAATCCGGCCGACGACTGGCCGACCAGGGTCTGACCTGCCGCCACGGACGGGGGACGGCCAGCACGCTGGCCATGACCACGGCAGGCAGAGCGAGCAGTGGCGTCCCGTGCAGCCGGGTGGCGAGCAGTACCGGGGTGGCGGGCTACCTCCGCTGCGCCCGCAGCGCGACCGTGACCATTGGCAGGACGAATTCGCCGTGGGATGTCTCCGGCCGCGACTGGAGGAAGTCGCGGACATGAGCCAGCCGCCTGGCCCGCTCAGGCTCGTCCATCACCAGGAAATTTGAGTGCGTGGCGACGGTGGCCAGGAGGGAATCGGCGGTTCGCGCCTGTCCGTTCTCGAACTCAGCCGTCTGACCCGCGTGGAAGAGCCCGGATCCGGCCGCGATGAGACGCTCCTGACAGGACTGCGCACCGCCGTCCTGCCATCTGAGCACCGTGATACTGGCGTTGCGCTTGCTCATCTCGGCGAACTCGGCGACCCAGCCGACCCGGTCGTCGTCTACGTTCCACAGCCCGGCGAACACCCCTCCGGGAGTGAGCACGCGGGCGATCTCCGGCATCGCCCGGTCCATGTCGAACCAGTGCATGGCCTGGCCGGCCAGGACGGCATCGGCGCTGCCGTCGGGCACCGGGATTTGCTCCGCGCTCCCGGACACCGACCGTACCGAAGCGAGCTCCCGGTGCAGCTCGGCGAGCATGTTCTCGTCGGGTTCGACGGCGGTGACGTCAGCGCCGAGGCGAACGAGGGTCGCAGTGAGCTTGCCGGTTCCCGCGCCGACATCGACAACCCGGAGCGGCCGGCGGGACCAGACCGGCTCGAGGGCCCACCGGACCGCAGTCTCGGCGTAGCCAGGGCGGTGCTCCGCGTAGGCGGCCGCGACAGCGCCGAAGGAGGAACCGCGGAGCAGCCGGTCCTCCGCTTCCGCCTGTCCTTCTGGGCTGGATGCTCCGCTGTGATCATTCGTATTCTGGCTGAGCTGCTCATGATCGGCCACTCAAGTCAGCCTAGGGCGACGCGTGCCGGGCGTCGTAGGCGGCCCGGGCGGCTTGGATCTCGGGCAGGTGACTGTCGGTCCAGTCGACGAGCTGTCCGATAGTGTCAAGCAGTGTGCGTCCCATCGGAGTGAGCGCGTACTCGACGCGAGGCGGGATGACCGGATGTATCGTTCGCGTCACGATGCCATCCCGTTCGAGCCCGCGCAGGGTCACCGTGAGCATCCTGGCGGTGATGCCATCGATCGCGCGGTGCAGCTCGGTGAACCGCATGGTTCCCTGCCCGAGCAGGTCAATGGCCAGCACCGACCACTTGTCGCCGACGCGCTGGAGGACCTCCCGGGCACGACAAGCCGACGTCTCGCCGACCGCGGGTGCCGGTTCATCGGCCGGGCCCGAAGGCCCGCAGGCCGGGCCGAACCGCCCGGAATCCAAGAAATCCCCTCCTCAGTACCACCAGGTTACTTTGCTGAAGTGTGTATACCCCAGTACTTGACGCTTCAACCAAAATCAGGTTACTCTAAAGAAGTTAGGTACGCGAGTGAAGTCGCGTACGCGTAAGAATCACCTACTGGAGGAATGATGACCGAGACAGCCGTGGAAATCCCCGGCTACGTAGCCGGGACCTGGAGCATCGACCCGGTGCACTCGGAGGTGTCCTTCGTCGTCAGGCACATGATGGTGAGCAAGGTCCGCGGCCGTTTCGACAAGTTCGAGGGGACCATCGTCACAGCCGCAGACCCCCTGCAGTCCAGCGTCAACGCCACCGTTGACCTCAGCTCGGTGAATACCGGCGCGCCTGACCGCGACAACCACATCCGCAGTGCCGACTTCTTCGAAGTCGAGTCTCACCCCACACTGACGTTCCACTCCACCGGCGTCCGCCGCGACGGCGACGACTACCTGCTCGACGGTGACCTCACCATCCGCGGCACCACCAAGCCCGTCACGCTGAAGCTCGAGATCAACGGCTTCGGTCCCGACGCCTACGGCGGCACGCGCGCGGGCTTCTCCGCGACCACCGAGATCAACAGGAACGACTACGGCGTCAGCTACAACGGCCCGATTCCCGGTGGCGGCGTGGCTGTCAGCGAGAAGGTCACGATCACCCTGGAGATCGAAGGCGTCCTCGCCAAGCCTGAGTAAGCGAAGCCAGCACAGCCGGGCCCCGGGAAGCGGGCTCGAACGTATGGTTGCGGCACCCTGCACACACTCGGCGCAGGGTGCCGCATTCATGCCCGGATGAGAGCAGCCATGCACGGGTGAAAGCAGCGCGCCCGTGTCAGCTGCCTGTGCCGTGCTTGACGAGGTAGTCGATGTACAGCGGACGCAGCGCCTCGGCGAGCTCGCCTTGCCCTGAGTCGATCGCGTCCGCGATCAGCGAGGTAACTTTCGTGATGTCCCGGCCGGCTTCGATCGAGTTTCCCTCGGAAGCCTCGGCCGCCGGGATGGCGCGCACAAGGTCCCACAGAAACTCCACGTCGACGTGGTGCAGCGCGCGCCGGACAGCGAGGTCGTGCAGCTCACGGGAGGAAAGTGAATCCAGTTCATCGCGGGTGGTCACGCCTGGACTCTATCGCCTGCGGTGCAGGCCGCCGGAGACGGCCTCCGCGACGGCGCGGATCCCGGCGTGCCCGGGCAGTTCTTCGACCAGTACTGGTTTCCCGTCGCCGTCGGTGAGCGGGATCCGCCAGTTGGGGTACTCATCCACCGTGCCCGGCATGTTCTGCGGACGTCGTTCGCCCGCGGCATCGGCCAGCGAAACGCCGATCAGCATGGCCGGTGTCCGTGTCAGGTAGGCGTACAGGGCGACGGTGAAGTCTTCGGGCGAAACAGGAGCGTGGCCGGGCAGCAGGCCTTCGTGCGCGAGCATGGTAAGCCACCGGCGCGTGTCCGCCTGCGCATTGGCGCGCTCCTCGTCCTCGGGCTGGGTGAGCAGGCCGAGTTCGGCCCGGATGGTGACTTGATCGCCGCTGAGAAACGCCGCGGCCGGAGGCAGGTCGTGGGTGCCGACCGTGGCCAGGCAGCCGCGCCGCCAGCCACCCGGCCTGCGCGGCGTGCCGTCCGCGCGACGCTCGAACCACAGCATGGACGTGCCGAGGATCTGGCGCGCGGCCAGGAACTTACGCAGCCACGGCTCGACCGTGCCTAGGTCCTCGCCGATCGCCAGCGCGTCCGCCCGCGCCACCTCGGCAGCCACCACCCCGCCCAGCAGCTCGTGGTCATACCGCACGTAGGTGCCCTGGCCGGGCGGCATCCCGGCGGGTATCCACCAGAGCCTGGCCAGCGCCATGACGTGGTCCACCCGCATGCCGCCCGCGTTCCGTGTCGTCGCCGCGACCAGGTCGCCTATCGGCCTGCCCGCCTGCGCGGCGAGGCGTCCCGGATGCCAGGGCGGCAGCGTCCAGTCCTGTCCGCGCTGGTTGAACTCGTCCGGCGGAGCGCCCACGCTGATGCCCGGCACGATCACGTCCTGCCGGGCCCAGGCGTCGGCACCGCCGGGATGCGCGCCGACCGCCAGGTCGGCGATGACGCCGATGTCCATGCCGGCCTGCCGCGCGGCCTGCTGCGCCGCGGCCGCCTGCCCCGCTATCAGCCACTGCAGCCAGGCGTGGAACCCGACCCGGTCCGCTCGCGCCCGCCTGAGCCCGGCCACCGCCGCCGAGCCCGGATCGGCGAGCGCCGATGGCCATGACCGCCAGTCCGGGCCGTGCACCTCGGCGATCGCGCACCATGTCGCCCAGTCCTGCGTGGCCTTGCGGTCGCGCCCGAGGAACGAGTCGAACTCGGCCCGCCGGCCCGGGCTAAGCGGTACGGCGTGGATCATCTCAAGCGCAGCCCGCTTGGCGTCCCACACCGCGTCCCGGTCGATGAGGGCCGACGTGGCGCTCGCGGCGCGCAGCGGCGCGCCGAGGGCGTCGACCCGGGCCCGGTCGCTCGCGCTCAGCCTTTCGTATTCGGGTATGTCCTCGATGCGCAGGTACAGCGGGCTGACCTGGCGCCGGGTCATCGGCAGGTACGGCGACGGGCTGACCGGCGGCAGCGGCTCCGCCGCGTGCAACGGGTTGACCAGCACGAAATCCGCACCCAGCTCCCGGCCGCTCCACGTGGCGAGCTCGGCGAGGTCGCGCAGGTCGCCGTGGCCCCAAGAGGCAGCCGAGCGCAGCGAGTAGAGCTGCACGGTGAAGCCCCACGACCGGTGGCGAGGAAAAGGGGCCACGGCGGAGCCCGCATATTCGCCCCGCGCCCCATGCGCCCGGGGCGCGGGCGCCGCGTCATCCCCGAGGGCGCTTAGCACCGCCGTGAGCGTCTCGTCGGAGACCTCCACCAGACGCCCCCGCCAGTCCTGGTAGGAGACCGCGACGCCATGCTCTCGCGCTCGGCGCGTGAGTTCTGCCCGTGCTGTCATCGCATCAGTTTGCCCGAATGGCCCAGTAGCAACCGTCCGGCCTCCCTGCGCGCCGCGTTCACGACCACCAAGCCGCCCCGCGATGATACCCGCGGGGCGGCTGCGTGCTCTCCGGGATGCGGTTAGCTCGCGGCGGGTTCCAGGATGAACACCGGGATCTCACGGCTGGTCTTCTGCTGGTACTCCGCGTAGCTCGGGTACACCTCGACCGCCCGTTTCCACCATTCGGCGCGCTCCTCGCCGCTGACCTCCCGGGCGGTCATATCCTGCCTGACCGGCCCATCCTGCAGTTCCACCAGGGGGTTCGCGCGGAGGTTGTAGTACCAAAGCGGATGCTCCGGGGCGCCGCCCTTGGACGCCACCATGGCGTACCGGCCGTCGTGCTCCACTCGCATCACCGGTGTCTTGCGCACCTTGCCGCTGCGGGCTCCGAGGTTGGTGACGACCACGACCGGGATGCCGGTGTCGCGTAGCGTCGTACCCTTGGTCCCGCCGGAGCCCTCGTACAGCTCGACTTGATCGCGCACCCAGGCTTGTGCGCTCGGCTCATATTCTCCTTGAACAGGCATACCGATAGTCAACACCAGGTGCCCTCGGCGCCGCATCCCAGGGCTTCGGCTCCGGGCGACCGCTGGCGCGCCCCCGTCTCCCCATCCGCCCCATCCGCCACCCGGCCGGCCCGCCGCCAGTGCATGGATGTTGCATACTGCACCAAAGAGTGTGTACGGTGCCACAACCATACAAAACCGGGCCGACGCGTATGGGGTCGGTGTGCTTCGTGGGGTGAGTGGGGTGAGCCTAGCGGAGGCCAACCACGATTCAGGGAAAGTCTTTGCTAAGGGGCGCCTGAACGCGCTAGCCGCAGTCGTCTCGACACCGCCGGCCGCACCGGTGATCGCCACCATGTGCGTTCTGACTTGGAGGGTCGAGTCATGTCCGCACGATAACGCCGACCGATGACATTACCGGTTTACGTTAGACGTCGGGACGGGGAGATTTGAACTCCCGCTCTCCTGACCCCCAGTCAGGCGCCTTAACCAAGCTGGGCCACGTCCCGCCGCGCCCCAGAGTCGGTTCCGATGGCGCGCACCCACCATAGCCGACGGGTTCAGTTAGCTTAGCGCAACCGCGGTGCCGCCCGAAACGAAAGCCGGCTCAACCGAACCGGGCCGCCCGCCCGGGTCCCTGACCCCGCCGCCTCTCGCCATCCGCCGTGCCCCCGAGGCGCGATTCCCGTCCGAGGCACGGTTTCTGTCCGAGGGGAAAGCTACGATGTGGCGGGGCATGGCGCGGGCGCCGTCTTCGTTGTAGCTGTGGGACCGCGTCGTCCCTGTAGGCCGCGCGCGCAGACGGAAAGGCTGGCCGTTGAGAGTACTTGGGGCTGGCCGCTCAGCCTCCGCCGGCGACGGCTTCGATGACGAAGGGGAACCGCGGCCAAGGCGGCGGTGGCTGCGAATCACGAAGATCGTTCTGGCCGTCGTGCTGCTCCTGGCGCTGGCGAGCGGCGCACTTTTCGTGCTGACTCCCTCGGCTGGCCAGGCCACGGCGCTGGCCCAGGCACAGGCCGCCGAACATCACATCGCTTACCCGGGCCCGGCCGTCCCGCAGAATTTCGCGCAGGCTCTGGTGGCGACCGAGGACCACCGGTTCTATACCGACCCTGGCGTCGACCCGCTCGCGCTGGCCCGGGTCGTCGTTTCCCGTGTCACCGGGCGCACGGATCAAGGCGGCAGCACTATCGACCAGCAGCTGGCCAAGAACCTGTACACGTCGGGCCACAGCGGCTTCACTCAGGACCTCGAGCAGGTGGCACTGGCCGTCAAGCTCAACGTGACGTACAGCAAGGCGGAGATCCTGCGGCTGTACGCGGAAGTGGCGTACTACGGTCACGGCTATTACGGCCTGAGCGCCGCCAGCTGCGGGTACTTCGGCCGGCCCGCCGCCGACCTGACCTTGGTGCAGGCCGCCATGCTGGCCGGCGTGGTGAACGCGCCGACCTACGATGACCCCTTGGTCTACCCGGCGCAGGCGCGGGCGCGACTGGTGCACGTGATCGGCCGGATGGCCGCGGTAGGGTACCTGACCACCGCGCAGAAGAATGCCGCGCTCAAGGCGCCCCTGGATCTGTCGGCTGTCCGCAGCTGCCCGTAACCGCGGGAGCGCGGACGGTCAGGTGCCGGAAGTCTCCGGCTGCAGGTGCTCCGCTGCCACCGGTCCCCCGTCTGCCATCACGAAGACCCACCGCCGGTAGGTGTACAGCCGGAACAAGGTAGCCACGGTGACACCCAGGATGTTCGCCACGTTGTAGGAGAACGTGCCCTTCAGGCCGAGCCCGAACTGAGCCGCCGCGACGAACGCGAGCTGGACCAGCAGTCCGACGCCGTTGAAGACGAAGAACAGGATGGACTCGCGGTGCAGCGCGTTGCCTTTCCGGTGCCGGAACGCCCAGTGCTTATTGCCGACGAAGGAAAGGACTGTCGCGACGATCGTGGCGATCGTTACCGAGACGAGCTCACCGAGCCCCGCTCCGGAGTGCAGCGCGTTGGCCCCGACGATGGTGACGGCCAGCGAGAGCCCACCGACGATGCCGAACTTGGCGGCCTCGTGTATCCGCACCCTGAATCGGGCGTAAAGATCGCGGAGGAGATCCACTCGCTTGGTCCTTTGTCGGTCCATCCCGGATAGACCAGACCCTACCGTGTTAGCTGCTGGCAATAGCTGACCGACGGCAAACGGTTCGAAGAATGTCATACCCCTAGGTGGCGGGGCTGACCGCGTCCGGCAGGTGCATCGGAAAACTCCGGCTCGCGATCCGCGATCGCCTGAGTCCGAGCAGGTAGGCTGCCCGCAAATGCTGGATGAGCGAGGCACGCAGTCTAATGCCGAATCGGTCCTGCGGGGGACCGAGGCACTCACCGCGGTGCCCGAGACCGCGGTGCCCGAGACGGCGGTGCCCGAGACCGCGGTGCCCGAGACCGCGGTTCCCGTGCGTGCAGCTGCGGTACGTCCCAGCGAGCCGCTTGCGGTACCGGCGTCCGAACTGACGATCGCCGGCGTCTACCGGGATCCGGTGATCTGGGCGATCGCGCTCGCTGTCTTCGGCGCGTACGCCGCGCTGTCGCTGTTCCGGCTGCTGCAACTCAACCCCACCTCGTGGGATCTTGGCATCTACACCGAGTACGTCAAGCAGTACGCCCACCTCCAGGCGCCGATCGTGGACACGAGGGCCGCGGGCTTCAACCTGCTCGGCGACCACTTCCAGCCGATCGTGGCGCTGATTGCCCCGTTCTTCCGCGTCTTCCCCTCGGCGGCGACACTGCTCGTCGCGCAGGCCCTGCTGACGGCCTCGTCCGTGTTCGGAGTGAGTCAGGTCGCGCGCGACAAACTCGGGGCCGGACCCGGCCGCGCGATCGCGGTCGCATACGGGTTCTCCTGGGGCCTGCAGCAGATGATCGATTTCGACTTCCACGAGATCGCGTTCGCGGTGCCGCTGCTGGCCTTCTCGCTGTCCGCGCTGGTCCGCGGCCGCGTGAAGGCCGCGGTCTGGTGGGCGCTTCCGCTGGTCTTCGTCAAGGAGGATCAGGGTTTCACCGTGGCCGCCATCGGCCTTTACCTGATCATCGCTGGCCTGCGCCCGAACCTATCGGCGCCGGCTACCGGCACCCGCCGCGACGCAGACCGGGGCTCGGACGGCGAGCGCCGCATGAAAGCGGGCCTGTTCCTGCTGACCTGGGGCTTCGCCTGGTCGTTCCTGGCCATCGGGGTGATCATCCCGCACTTCAACCCGGCGCATCACTACGACTACTGGAGCGACGGCGGTGTCCTCGCCCCCGGCGGGCACGCGTCGGTGACCGGCCTGGCCAAGCAGTTCCTGCGGGCGTGGCCCGACAAGCTGCAGACGACCGTCATGCTGCTGCTGCCGACCGCGTTCATCGCGCTGCGGTCGCCGCTGGTCCTCATCGCCGGGCCGAGCCTGCTGCTGCGTTTGGAGTCCACGAACAGCAGCTTCTGGGGAACGTTCTGGCACTATAACGCCACAGTGATGCCGATCCTGTTCGTCGCGGCCATTGCCGCGCTGGCCCGGATCCGAGCCGGTATGGACCCCGGCGAACTCGCCGGGGTCCCGGACTGGGGGACCGGACACCGCGGCCGCACGCGCGCGGTACTCGCCGGGGCGGGGCACCACGGCGTCGCCGCGATGCTGGCCATCGCCGTGGCGCTGGCCTTCCGCTTCCCGGTCAGCAACCTGTGGAATGCGCAGACGTACCGCGTCAGCCCGCATGTCGCCTCGGCCGATGCGGCCATGGCGAAGGTTCCCGATGGCGCCACCGTGCAGACCACGCTCGATCTCCTGGCGTCGCTGGGCGCCCGTACCGACACCTTCTGGATCGGCAACAGCGGCAATCCCAGGACTCAGTACATCGTGTTCGACGGCCAGAATAGCGACTACACCCCAGCCATCACGAACGTTCCCGCCTTCATCGCCCAGCTCTACCCGGATCACGCGTACACCCAGATTTTCGACTCCGGCGACGTCTACGTCTTCCGCCTCAGCCAGGCGGGGGGAGCCGTGGCGGACAACCGTACTGGCGGGTAGATAGGCTGATAGGCAACGCTGTGGAAGCGGCCCTATGGGAGGTTGTGCTCCATGGACTTTGGCTATGACGCCAGGACGCTCGACTTGCGCAAGCGACTGCTTGCCTTCATGGACGAGCGGATCTATCCCGCCGAGGCGGTATTCGCCGAGCAGGTAGCGGCCGCGGTTCGGCGGGGCCGTCCGTGGGAGCGGGTGCCGATCACCTCCGAGCTCAAGGCCGAGGCGCACAGCCGCGGGCTATGGAACCTCTTCCTGACCGGCCAGGCGGCGGCCGCTGTCCGCCAGCTGGACCCGGCGAGCCTGCCGGACCCGCCGCTGACCAACCTGCAGTACGCGGCGCTCGCCGAGATCACCGGGTGGAGCCCCGCGCTGGCCCCTGAGGCGCTGAACTGCGCCGCGCCCGATACCGGCAACATGGAGGTGCTGGCCGAGTTCGGGTCGCCAGAGCAGCAGGAACGCTGGCTGCGTCCGCTGCTCGAGGGCACGATCAGGTCGGCGTTCTGCATGACAGAACCCGACGTCGCTTCCAGCGATGCGACGAACATCGCCACCACGATCACCCGCGACGGCGACGGCTACGTGATCAACGGCCGCAAGTGGTGGTCCAGCGGCGCGATGAACCCGGACTGCCGGATCTTCATCGTGATGGCGGTGGCCACCGGGCCAATCTCCGACGGCCACGGGCGGCACTCCATGATCCTCGTGCCGCGCGACACACCGGGGATCACGGTCAAGCGGGGGCTCACCGTCTTCGGTTACACCGACGGGCCGCACGGCGGGCACGCTGAGGTCGTTTTCGACCACGTGCACGTCCCGGCCGAGAACATGATCGCCGGCGAGGGCGACGGGTTCGCGATCGCTCAGGCCCGGCTCGGCCCCGGCCGCATCCACCACTGCATGCGGCTGATCGGCGCCGCGGAGCGCGCCCTGGAGCTCATGTGCCTGCGGACCGCCGACCGCACTGCCTTCGGCAAGCCCCTGGCCGAGCAGGGCGTCATCCAGGACTGGATCGCCGAGTCCAGGGTGCGAATCGAGCAGGCGAGGCTGCTGGTGCTCAAGACCGCATGGCTGATGGACACCGTGGGCAACAAGGGGGCCCACACCGAGATCCAGGCGATCAAGATCGTGACCCCGGCGATGGCGGAGTGGGTGATCGACAAGGCGATCCAGGCCCACGGCGGCGGCGGAGTCAGCCAGGACTTCCCGCTAGCCCAGCTGTGGGCGAGCGCGCGATCGCTGCGGTTTGCCGACGGTCCCGACGAGGTGCACAAGAGGTCCCTGGCTCGCCGCGAGCTGAGGAAAGCCGCCACCTGAGGGAAAATCAACACCAGCGGAAAGCCGCCGCTTCAGTAACGTCACCGGCCCGGTGCACCACTGCCGTTCGGCACAGAAGAAGGAGATAGCTCAGTGACAGACAGAATCGCGATCGTGACCGGGTCAGCCCGGGGCATCGGTGCCGCGACGGCCCGCAGGCTGGCCGAGGACGGGATGGCGGTGGCGGTCCTTGACCTGGACGAGGCCGCGTGCGCGGGGACGGTGAAGGAGATCGCCGACGCGGGCGGCCGCGCGGTCGCGGTGGGTGCCGACGTGAGCAAGAGCGAGCAGGTCAAGTCCGCGGTGGAGCGGGTGGCGGCCGAGCTGGGCGAGCCCACGGTGCTGGTCAACAACGCGGGGGTGATCCGCGACAACCTGCTCTTCAAGATGACCGAGGACGACTGGGACACGGTGCTCGGGGTGCACCTACGGGGTGCCTTCCTGATGAGCCGGGCGGTGCAGAAGTACATGGTTAATCAGCGTTTCGGGCGCATCGTCAACCTCTCCTCCTCCTCCGCGCTCGGCAACCGCGGGCAGGTCAACTATTCCGCCGCCAAGGCCGGCCTGCAGGGTTTCACCAAGACCCTGGCCATCGAGCTCGGGCCGTTCGGGGTCACCGCGAACGCGGTGGCGCCGGGATTCATCGCCACCGATATGACCGCGTCTACGGCGGCCCGCGTCGGCATGTCATTCGAGGACTTCCAGGTGGCCGCCGCGGCGCAGATCCCGGTCCGCCGGGTCGGGCAGGGGGCCGACGTGGCTCACACCATCTCGTTCCTGGTCAGCGACGGCGCCGGCTTCGTCTCCGGGCAGGTCATCTACGTCGCCGGAGGCCCCCTATGCTGACCGACGCCAGCCCGGACGCGATCCGCGACCGGGTCCGCGCGTTCCTCGCCGGGCACGATCCGGCCCAGACGCCGAAGCAGGACTTCCTCAACGCGCGCTTCGACGCAGGCCTGGCCTGGGTGCACTACCCGGAAAACCTCGGCGGCCTCGGCGTCTCCCGCACCCTGCAAAGTGTCGTCGACGCCGAATTCGCGGCCGCGGGCGCGCCGGCCAACGACCCCGAGCGAAACGGCATCGGCCTGGGCATGGCGGCCCCGACCATCCTCGCGTACGGCAACGACGAGCAGCAGAAACGCTGGCTGCGCAAGCTCTGGACGGCCGAGGAGATCTGGTGCCAGCTGTTCAGCGAACCAGGCGCGGGGAGCGACCTGGCCGCGCTGGCCACCCGCGCGGTCCCAGAGAAGGGGGATGGGGAGGTGGGTGGGAGCTGGATCGTCTCCGGGCAGAAGGTGTGGACCTCCCAGGCGCACCAGGCCCGGCGCGGGCTGCTGCTGACCCGCACCGACCCTGACGTGCCCAAACACCAGGGGCTCACCTACTTCTCCGTGGACATGACCGCGCCCGGCGTCGACGTCAGGCCGCTGCGCCAGCTCACCGGCGAGGCCGAGTTCAACGAGGTGTTCCTCACCGACGTGCGGATCCCGGACGCGGACCGGATCGGGCAGGTCGGCGAGGGCTGGAAGGTGGCCAACGCCACGTTGATGAGCGAGCGGGTCAGCATCGGCGCGTCCCGCGCGGTGCCACGGGATAGCGGCATGATCTCCCCGACGCTCCGGACCTGGCGCTCCCGGCCCGAGCTGCGCACGCCGGGCCTGCACGACCGGCTGCTCCGGCTGTGGACCGAGGCCGAGGTGGCCCGGCTGGCGTCGGAGCGGCTGCGCCAGCAGCTCGCCGCGGGCAAGCCCGGCCCTGAGGGTTCCGCCTCCAAGCTGGTCTTCGCCCGGCTCAATCAGGAAATATCTGGTTTCGAAGTCGAGCTCGCCGGGGGCGACGGCCTGCGCTACGACGACTGGACCATGCGCCGCCCGGAGCACGCGAACTTCTTCGGCCGCGGCCCCGGCTACCGCTACCTGCGCGCCCGCGGCAACTCG
>Ga0302229_10001602_pt1 | contig 17049 bp, 16 predicted proteins | sample II_Palsa_N1_3_FD_193518 | JGI IMG/M metagenome (GOLD analysis project Ga0302229, IMG submission 193518) | Peat permafrost microbial communities from Stordalen Mire near Abisko, Sweden - II_Palsa_N1_3 | ecosystem: Environmental > Terrestrial > Soil > Palsa > Peat permafrost | place: Sweden... | reverse complement strand
CTGAACGCCCGCGACGCGATCGCCGGCATTGCCGTGTTCGCGCTGTTCGCCAGCGTGATCGAGCGCGCGCTGAATGGCTATGTGCTGCATCAGAATGCCACCACCGCCGCCTGGCTATCGAATCCGGTGACGTTCGTGATCTACGGCGCTCTTGCCGCGGGTGTCTGCGAGGAAGTGGGGCGGTTCATCGCCATGAAGATGATGTGGCAACGGGCAGCCGCTGCGAGGGCCGCGGCGCCGAACCCGCTCGCGAATTCAGCGAGTGACGTGTCGGTTGCCACGGCGGCAGCTACCACTTCGACCGGCTCCCGGCCTTCCGTGGCGGCCCGAGTGTCGATGCGCAGGAAGACCGCCGTCCCGCCCTCGAGCGGCGATAGCACAGCGCTTGGCTACGGCATCGGTCATGGCGGCGCGGAGGCGTGGATTGTCGGCGTGCTGGTGCAGATACAGTGGATCGTCTTCGCGGTGATAGCGAACCGCGGCGAGCTCGACAGCTATCTGGGCAATCTGCCCGATGAATCGCTGATGCGCATCCATGTGGTTCTCGCCAGTCTGTCGCCACTGACGGCGGGGATTTTCCTGCTCGAACGGGTGGCAGCGCTGGTGCTCCAGATCGGCCTGTCGGTGTTGATGTGGCGTGGTGTGCGAGCCGGCTGGTACGCGATCCTGCCGCTTGCCATCATCGCGCATGCGTTGGTCGACTTGCCTGCTGCGTTGTTCCAGGTAAGGGTACTGCCGCTTTACGCGGTGGATGGTCTGTATGCGCTGGCGGCGATCATCGTGGTGGTTGTGCTGGTCAAAATGTTCCAGCGTACGGCGCGTATTGCCTGAACTATTGCGGCAACTCTCTGGCGAATTCCTAACCTTCGGTCTGTAAACATGGAAGCCTATCAATACGTCTGCACGAGCCCCGACATGGAAGAACTGGCGCGCGTCATTAGCGACCTGTTTCCCGAGCAGACGCAGTTCATCGAACGTTCCGCCGAGGACGGCACGCCGACGCTGGCGGTCCACTGGGTCGCGATGCGCTTCGGCGCAGCGGCGCGCCGCATCACGGTGAGCGTGGTGATGTCGCCCGCAGTGCTGGCGCGCTATCGGGCCATGCCGGTGCGCCAGCGCGGACGCAGTTTTGCGGTGTTGCGCGCTTATGTCGAAGCGACCATCGGCTCGCTGGAAGAGCAATATGCCAACGGCGAGACTGTGCCGCGCGAGGTAACGATCGAACTGGACGAACAGTTCGCGTGATGGGGTGAGTGGGCGGACGGCTCACGTGCTGGCGTGAGCTTGCGCGACTTGCATGTCTTGAGTGTCTTGCGCCTTTTCGCCTTGCGCAACCTTGCGTTTCTTCGTCTTGTCTTCTTCCAGGGACGCGGGCCTACTCGGCCAGCCGATACACCTTGGCAAAGCGTGCCGCCTGCACGACGCCATAGTCGCCCGGCGCGTATTGCATGACCCAGTCGCCCGCCGTGCCACGCAGCACATCGCCGCCGGCCGCGGAACGCGCCAGCGTAAACGGCTCAGTCATCTGCCGCGCCAGCACGACGGCGGGGCGATTGCGGTACGCACCCGGTTCGCCGTGAGCGAGGGATGCCTCGGCGGGGAGATATTTCGCATCGAAGCGATCGCGTGACACCACCCAGCGGTCGCCGGTCGAACCGGTGATCAGAGCATCGCCGCGCACATAGCGGTTCGGGCCTTCGAGACTCATCAGTTCGCCATCGCCCGCGGCAAATTCGACGGAGACGGTTTCGTCCTTGACGACACGTTGAGCGGCGGTATCGGAGCGCAGGTCGAGGTTCTTGAGTTCGATCATGAAGCAGGTTGCCAAAAAGGTGAGACGCTGAATGTCAGCGGGTAAAGCCGGTGCGGGCCGCAAAGCCTGGCATGCTACAGGTTGCAGACACGAATGGCTCGAAAGCTCGCTGGTAGCAAGCGCAAAGCCGAATAATGCCAGAAGCATAAAACAAAAAGCCTGCCGTTCAGGGCAGGCTTTTTGCGGATCGCTACAGCGAAGCTTTACTTATGCTTCTTGCCGCCGCCCGGCGACCGATGGAAAGTCTGATCCGCCAGTTTCTTCTGATCCGGCGAGAGGCTGTTGTACAGCGGTTCGAACGCGTCGACCAGCTTCTTCATGCCGTCGGCGTGTGCCTGAGCGATCGCTGAGTATTGCTTCATGTCGTCGATGGCCGACTGGGCGCCCGCCTGCTGGCGCTGCTTGAACAGATCACCCATGGTTTGCGCGTTGCTGCGCATTACATCGGCAAAGGTGCTCCACTGCGGGTCCTGCGCTGGCGTGATCTTGAGCTGCGAGTGCAGGTACGCGATACGATCTTCGACGTTGCGCTCGTGCTTGCCCGCGGATGCGGCCGCCGCGGCAGGTGCCGAGGCCGGTGCTGCGGTCTGTGCGAAGGCGCCGCTCATGGCGAGCGCGGAAGCCAGAATTACCAGTGCTTTTTTCATCGAAACTCCTGATGTTCGTTCGTATTCGGTTACAGCGCGGACAGTGCGCGGACGAGGCGCGGGTCAAGCATAGGGCGTCTTGATGATGAGCCGGTTGGAATGCCCGCTTTGCCAAGCTCGCTATTAGTAGCACGATATCCCTACAATGCGACTACGTTGCCACAAACGCTTACAACCGAAACGAACAGGAAACAGCGGGTGGATAAATTTGTCAGCATGGAGATCTTTGTGGCCGTGGTCGAGGCAGGCAGCCTGACGGCGGCCGCCGAGCGTTACGAGATTTCGTCGGCGATGGTCGGCAAGCATATCCGTTCGCTGGAGACGCGGCTGGCCGCCCGGCTTCTCACCCGGACCACGCGTCGTCAGAGTCTGACGGAGATTGGTCGTCAATACTACGAGCAGTGTCGGCGCATTCTCGCGGATGTGAAGGATGCCGAGTCGCTCGCCGAGGCCATGACGGCGACACCGCGCGGCGTCCTGAAAATCACGGTGCCGCTAACCTACGGCGTGGAGGTGTTCGCGCCGATGATGACCGACTATCTGACGGCATGGCCCGACGTCAGTCTCGAGCTCGATTTGTCGAACCGCGTGATCGACCTCGTCGAAGAGAGTTTCGATGCCGCGGTGCGGATCGGCGCGTTAGCGGATTCGAGCTTTGTGGCTCGGCCATTGAAGCCTTACCGGATGCGGGCGTGTGCGTCGCCGGAGTATCTCGCGCGGGCGGGCACGCCGCGCACGCCCGCCGATCTCGCCCAGCACGAATGTCTCGGTTTTCTGGACTGGGGGCGCGACGGCGCATGGCGCTGGAACGGGGAAGCGCAGGGCGAGAATCCGTTGCGCGCGGGAAGGTTTCGCGCCAATAACGGCCAGGCGCTCAAGGTGGCGGCGTTGCGCGGCTTCGGTCTGGTATTGCAGCCGGAAGTGCTGCTGGCGAAGGAGATCGCCAGCGGCGAACTGGTGTCGGTGCTCGAGGATTATTTGCCGCCGGGCATGCCTGTGCATCTGATTTATCCGCGTGACCGGCGCGCGACGCCGAAGCTGACAAGCTTTATTGATTTTGTGATGGAACGGCTGGGCGTGTAAGCGGCGATAATCCGCTGCACGCCATTCAACGCTTTTAAACAAGACTGCCATCAATGAGACCTCCGCGCCTCGACCAACTCGACGACCTCGACCGTAACCTCGTTGCGCTGCTGCAGGCCAACGCACGCGAAAGCGTCGCGGACCTCGCGCGCCAGCTCGGCGTGGCGCGCACTACCGTGATCGCGCGGATTGCGCGGCTCGAACGCACTAATGTGATTGCAGGCTATAGCGTGCGGCTCGGCCAGGATGTGCTCGACGCGAGCATTTACGCTTATGTGGGCATCATCATCGCGCCCAAGCATGGGCCGGATGTGCAGAAGCGCCTCGGCAAGATGCCGGAGGTGCAGTTGCTGTGCGCGGTGAGCGGCGAGTTCGATTATGTGGCCTGGCTACGCGCGGATTCGCCGGACAGGCTCAACGATCTGCTCGACCAGATCGGCGCGCTCGAAGGTGTGGAGCGCACGACGACTTCGATCATTCTGGCGCGCAAGATCGATCGCGGGATGATTGGGGGGTGAGTCAGGGCGGTGTGTTTACGCCGTTTTTACGCATTCTGGTCAAATTGACGTATTTGATCGTCAATTAGTCGAAATAGCTAGTCATAGCGCAGCACTTTGCGTCTATAAACTGTTTTTGCTTCTCCCTAAACTGTATCGCAAGGGTTCAGCCCGCCGGGCGCAACGCCAGGTGCGGCGCACTTTCGAAGCTGGTAACAGCATACACAGAACAAGGAGAAGCGCATGAAAGTTGCCATCGTTGGCGCAGGTTTGATCGGCCACACCATTGCCCATATGCTGCGTGAAACCGGCGACTACGAAGTCGTCGCGTTCGACCGCGATCAGCAGGCGCTCGACAAGCTCGCCGAGCAGGGGATCCCGACTCACCGCGTCGATTCTGCCGACGCCGCCGCGCTTCGCGCCGCCGTGCAAGGCTTCGACGCGCTGATCAACGCGCTGCCGTACTACCTCGCCGTAAACGTCGCCACTGCCGCCAAGGGTGCCGGTGTCCATTACTTCGATCTAACCGAAGACGTGCGCGCCACCACCGCGATCCGCGCGATCGCCGACGAATCCGACCACGCCTTCATGCCGCAATGCGGCCTGGCTCCTGGCTTTATCGGCATCGCCGCGCATGAACTGGCGAACCGCTTCACGGAAATCCGCGACGTCAAGATGCGCGTCGGTGCACTGCCGGAATTTCCGACCAATGCACTGAAGTACAACCTGACGTGGAGCGTCGACGGTCTGATCAACGAGTACTGCCAACCGTGCGAAGCGATCCGCGACAGCCGCACGCAATGGGTGCAGCCGCTCGAAGGCCTCGAGCACTTTTCGCTCGACGGCACCGAGTACGAAGCCTTCAACACGTCCGGCGGTCTCGGCACGCTGTGCGAAACACTGGCAGGCCGCGTGGAAATGCTCGACTACAAGTCGGTCCGCTACCCGGGTCACCGCGAACTGATGAAGTTCCTGCTCGAAGACCTGCGCCTCGCAAGCGACCGCGACACGCTGAAGTCGATCATGCGCCGCTCGGTACCGTCGACGGCACAAGACGTGGTGCTGGTGTTTATCACGGTGACGGGCATGCGCAACGGTCAACTGGTCGAAGAAGTGTTCACGCGCAAGATCTTCGCGAAGACGGTCTGTGGCGTGCCGATGAGCGCGATTCAGATCACCACGGCGGGCGCGATGTGCGCAGTGCTCGATCTGTTCCGCGAAAAGAAACTGCCGCAAAGCGGGTTCGTGCGTCAGGAGCAGGTGTCGCTACGCGAGTTTCTCGCGAACCGCTTCGGTCAACTGTACGAAGGGCAGTCGCTCGACGCAATGGCGACGGTTTGAGGCGGAAAGGTCACAGGCCATCCGAGGGCCGTGAGCAGTCGATGCATTAGATAGCAAGCTCAGGATGCAAAGGCCACACAGAAGGCCGATGAGGAGCCCCCAAGGTCACTTGGGGGCTCTGTGTTTTCGATCTGTTCCATCAGCGCGTGAGCGGGGCGATGTGCGGTGCTATTCGTGCAGAATCCGTTCGATCAGCGCGTCGTAATCCGCTACGCCTGGCGCGGTAGCGTCAAACATCTGCAGGCCCACGCAGCTCTCGCCGCTCGGGACGAAACGGCGTTGCCGGTATTCGTCCCAATGCGCCAGCTTGTAGGCATCGCTCGGATCGCCGCGCTTGAGGATCCGTTGACGCGCCGTCTCTTCCTCTGTGTGCACCCAGACGACGCGAATCTCGACATCTTCCCCAACTCCAAGCCAGGTCCGATCGAACAGTTTGCGCTCGCGAATTTCGCGTGACAGCGGAGCAATCACGAGTGCACTGATGCCGAGTTCGAGGTTGTCCCGCGCGGTGTCGATCAATCCGCGGTATTCCGGGTCGCGCAGATGCTGAAGGAAGAGGGGGCTATCGCGGTCGTTGGGGTCCTGGGTGAGCAAGCTCATGGCGGCAGAACTATAGACGCCGTATAGCGTGTCTTTGTCCAGCAGGCAGAAGGCACTGCCGGCTGCGCGCATCAAAGGTCCGATCAGGCGTTTGGCAAGTGTCGTCTTGCCCGTGCCCGCATGTCCGCAGATGAAAACCAGATACGTCACTAACGCTTGTCCGTGGTCGCGTTATCGGCGGGCGCGGCAAGGGGGTCCCCTGGCACCGTGTCGCGGCTGAACGTGCCGTTGGCTTCGAGCCACATCACGTTGATGATCCCAAAGCCCAGCGCCACGCCGATACCGAGAATCCAGCTGAAATACCACATTGCAGTCTCCTTGATCGAAATCCCGGACGCGCATGGCTCGCGTGGCGATAGGTCACCCATATGGCACGATCATGAACAAGAAGTGGGTGACGCGCAAGAGGGTGTGGAGTCGGCCGTTCGGCCAGGCTGGCGGAATGGCGGCACGTTGTTATGATGAGGAAACAACGGCATCCATCACACGCCACAGCAACAAAAAGGGGAGACGCATCATGCCAAAGCACCTGCTGGTCACCTGGCGAACCGCAGGCGTCGCCTTGATGCTTGTGACCCTGCTCACCGCGTGCGCCTCCGAACCCGCCGAGCCGGTCGCCTTCAAACCGGTCCCCGCATCCCGCATCGTCAAACCCGGCTACACCGAGGCAGCCCAGGGCCTTGTCGCGGTCGACGTGCGGCGCGAGCGCTCGCGCGACCTGGTCGTGCGCTTTCGCGACGCCCTCGTGTATATGGACGGCGAGCAGGTCACCGACCTGCTGAACGGCGAGCACGTCGTCTTCTACCTGAGTCCCGGCGTCCACAAGATTGCCGTGTCGACCCAGTTCGATCCGATCGTCGAACTGCGCTTCATCGTGACAGCGGATACCCGATACACCAACCGCGCCTCGATCACCTTCGACGCCGACCACCGCATCGGGCTTCGCCGGGTCGCCCAATGACCACATCAATAACCCTACGATAGCTCCACGCCGCAGTGACAACTCGCTTACATGCGTGAGCGCCAAAGCGGCTAACATGACGGCTGCCAATCACCCATTCAGTCGCGCAGGTTTGCCACTTCCCTTGTGAAGCGCCGCGTCGGCGCCGCAGCCTGCCGCTGTTCCCAAGGTAATCGACACCATGCTGATCAATTGCGCGGCCTACCAGGATGGCCGCAAGCTCGCCGATATTCCGATTGAAGACATCAGCGAGTATGTCGCGCGACCCGAATGCTTCGTCTGGGTTGCACTCAAAGACGCCTCCCCCGACGAACTCGCCGTGATGAAAGAGGAGTTTGGGCTGCATGATCTGGCGATCGAAGACGCCCTCGTGGGTCATCAGCGGCCGAAGATCGAGGAGTATGGCGAGTCGCTCTTCGCCGTGATGCACACGGTTGAGATGGACGACGACCACGAGCTGTTGATCGGCGAGGTCGACGTATTCGTTGGATCGAATTACGTGCTGTCGGTACGCAATCGGACCCGCTTCGGCTTTAGCGACGTGCGTGCGCGTTGCGAGCGCGAACCGGAGCTGCTCAGGGAGGGCGCCGGTTTCGTGCTGTACGCGCTGGCCGACGATATCGTCGATCGCTATTTCCCGATTCTCGAGGAACTCGGCGCCGAAATCGAAGAGGTCGAAGACCGGATCTTCGAAAAGAACGATGTCAGCGCGTCGCGCGCGATCATCGCTGATCTGTATTCGCTCAAACGCCGTCTCGTGAGCCTGCAGCATCACGTGGCGCCGCTGCAGGAAGCGATCAGCAAACTGGCCGGCGGCCGCGTTCCGCAGGTGTGCTCGGGAATGGAGGCGTACTTTCGCGACATCTATGACCATCTCGAGCGGACCGTGAGGATCGTCGACGGGCGCCGCGAGATGGTCGTGACCGCGATTCAGGTCAATCTCGGCATGATCTCGCTCGCGGAGAGTGAGATCACCAAGCGCCTTGGCTCGTTTGCCGCCCTGTTCGCCGTGCCGACGATGATTGCCGGTATTTACGGCATGAACTTCCAGAGCATTCCGGAACTGCATTACAAGTACGGTTATCCAATCTGCATCGCCGTGATGTTCACCGTAGACCTGTTCCTGTGGTGGCGCTTTCGCAAGGCCGGCTGGCTTTAATGCCGAGCGGTATGCCACGGCGTGCCGCTAACACTTGCATCGCATGCAATATCAGTCCAGCATAGACGACCCGCCGCCCGCGCATCACGCAGGCGGCGGTTCACCAGCACGCGTGGACTGAGCGGACAACTTTGAGGCGCAACGCCACAATTCGTTGACACCGTCAGCCAACTCCGCTGAAAATGAGCCTCGCAAACGTTTGCGTGTAGTTAAAAGCGCAGCTCATCGCGAGCCTATAAGCCCTGGAGATATGCATGCACCACCGCATTCGCCGCCGCGTTCTGGCGGCCGCTGTCGTTCTGACCGCTTGCGTTGCGTTGCCTTTTTCGTCTGCTCATGCGCAAGTCGCCAAGAAACCCAAAGTGGCGCTCGTCATGAAGTCGCTTGCCAATGAGTTCTTTCTCACCATGGAAAACGGCGCGAAGGACTATCAAAAGCACAACGCTAACGAGTTCGATCTGATCACTAACGGTATCAAGAACGAAACGGATACCGCAGCGCAGATCCAGATCGTCGAGCAGATGATCGTTTCGAAGGTCGATGTGATCGTGCTGGCGCCCGCCGATTCGAAGGCGCTGGTGCCGGTGGTCAAGAAAGCGGTAGATGCAGGCATCATCGTGGTGAACATCGACAACCGGCTCGACCAGGATGTGCTCAAGTCGAAGAGTCTGAACGTGCCGTTTGTTGGTCCCGACAACGCCAAGGGCGCCGAGAAAGTTGGCGACTACCTGGCGCAGAAGCTGAAGTCTGGAGATGAAGTCGGCATCGTCGAAGGCGTCTCGACCACCACCAACGCGCAGCAGCGCACCGCGGGCTTCAAGGCGGCGATGCAAAAGGTTGGCGCGAAGATCGACTCGGTGCAATCGGGCGAGTGGGAGATCGACAAGGGCAACGCGGTGGCGTCGGCGATGCTCAATGAGTATCCGAACATCAAGGCGCTGCTGTGCGGTAACGACAACATGGCGATCGGCGCGGTCTCGGCCGTGCGCGCGGCCGGCAAGCAGGGCAAGGTCTACGTGGTCGGCTACGACGATATCGGCGCCATCAAGCCGATGTTAAAGGACGGCCGCGTGCTTGCCACTGCTGATCAATACGCGGCCAAGCAGGCCGTGTTCGGCATCGACACCGCGCTCAAGGCCTTGAGCGAGCACAAGAAGCAATCCGAATTGTCCGGCGTGGTTGAGACGCCGGTCGATCTGGTGACGAAGTAAGCCCGGAGCAGGAGCGGGTCAGCGGGCATCGCGCGGCGGTTCGGCGCGGGTCCGCGGGGCAGTTCGAACGCCCGGTCCGCATCAATTCAATAAACGCTCAAGAAAGCCGCGCCGCCGCCGTTATTCCAGAGATAAGCGTCATGTCGGCGGACGCGGCGGGTCGTGGAGCGTTGGCAAGTCCAGCGCAGTACCCGCCTTGAGCCGGCATGACACGAGGTTGCCCAACGCGGGCTCCAGCCGGCTGCCGTCGTCTGAAGTCCCTTGAAGTCCCGCTAGGCAACCCCGGAACCAGGATCGCGATGGAATCGACTGCTCACGACGCACTGCCTGCCTTACTGTCCGTGACGGGAATCGGTAAGACCTACGCCGAGCCCGTGCTTGCCGACGTTGCACTCGCGCTGCACGCCGGCGAGGCGTTGGCGCTTACCGGCGAAAACGGCGCAGGCAAGAGCACGCTGTCGAAGATCATCGGCGGCCTCGTCCTGCCGACCACCGGCTCGATGCGCCTCGCCGGCGCGCCGTATGCGCCCGCGAGCCGCACCGACGCCGAAGCGCTCGGCGTGCGCATGGTGATGCAGGAACTGAATCTGCTGCCGACTTTGTCGGTGGCGGAGAATCTGTTTTTGAACCGCTTGCCGCAGGCCGGTCCGCTGCGTTTCGGCTGGATCGACCGGCGCCGCCTGCGTGAGGACGCGCGCGCCGCGATGGCCCAGGTCGGACTGGAAGCGATCGACCCGGACACGCCGGTCGGCGAGCTGGGCATCGGTCATCAGCAGATGGTCGAGATCGCGCGCAATCTGATCGGCGATTGCCGGGTGCTCATCCTCGACGAGCCGACCGCGATGCTCACCGCCCGGGAAGTCGATCTACTGTTCGAGCAGATCGAGCGGCTCAAGTCGCGCGGCGTCGCGCTGGTCTATATCTCGCACCGGCTCGAAGAGCTGGCCAAGGTAGCCGAGCGCGTTGCGGTGCTGCGCGACGGCCGGCTCGTGAAGGTCGAGGCGATGAACGCGCTGACCAGCGACCAGATCGTCACGCTGATGGTCGGCCGCGAACTGGGCGAGCGGATCGATCTCGGCGTGCGCACGATCGGCGCGCCGTTGCTCAAGGTGGACGGGCTCACGCGCGGCAAGGTGGTGAACGACGTTTCGTTCGAGGTGCGCGCCGGCGAGATCTTCGGCGTGAGCGGTCTGATCGGCGCGGGCCGTACCGAGCTGATGCGGCTTATCTACGGCGCCGATCCGAAAGACAGCGGCACGGTGTCGCTGGCTGCAACGCCCGGTGCAGCGCCCACGCCGGTGCAGATCGCCTCGCCGGTGGACGCGGTGCGCCTGGGCATCGCGCTCATCACCGAGGACCGCAAGGGGGAAGGATTGTTGCTGCCGCAACCGATCGCGGCCAATGTTTCGCTTGGCAATATCGGCAGCGTTGCGCGCCACGGCGTGGTCGACGCGAAGCGCGAAAACGCGCTCGCGCAGAAGCAGATCGACGCGATGCGGATCCGCAGTTCCGGCCCAGCGCAGATTGTCGGCGAGCTGTCGGGCGGCAACCAGCAGAAGGTCGTGATTGGGCGGTGGCTGGCACGCGATTGCCAGGTGCTGTTATTCGACGAACCTACGCGCGGCATCGACGTCGGCGCGAAGTTCGATATTTATGGCTTGATGGGCGCGCTGGCTCGCGAGGGTCGCGCGCTCGTGGTGGTGTCGAGCGACCTGCGCGAACTGATGCTGATCTGCGACCGGATCGGTGTGATGTCGGCGGGGCGCCTGACGGGGATTTTCGAGCGCGATAGCTGGTCGCAGGAAGCGTTGCTGGCCGCGGCATTCGCCGGCTACCGCGCCCGCGAAACATTGTTGCACGCCCCTGACACCCATTCGGCAGAGAGTTTGTCATGACGAATCAACCGGCACCTCCGGGCGGCGATCAGGGTGGCGCGCCAGGTGCAGTAGCCAAACCGGCTACGCCTCCGGTGACCGACCCGTCCGCGCCGCTCGCGAGCGGCAAGCCGGCGGGCACGCGACTCGGCTTTTCGAACTACCTAGGGCTGGCTGGCGCCTTGCTGGCGATGATCGCGCTGTTTTCCGTGCTCAGTTCGCACTTTCTGTCGTACGACACGTTCAGCACGATTGCCAATCAGATTCCCGACCTGGTGGTGATGGCGGTCGGCATGACCTTTGTGCTGATCATCGCCGGGATTGACCTGTCGGTCGGCTCGGTGCTGGCGCTGGGCGCCTCGGTGGTGAGTGTGGTTGCGCTGCAATGGCACTGGCCGCCGTTGCCGGCAGCGTTGCTTGGCGTGGCGGCCGCCGCGCTGACCGGTACGTTGACGGGCGCGGTGACGGTGGGCTGGCGGATTCCGTCGTTCATCGTCTCGCTGGGCGTGCTCGAAGCGGCGCGCGGTGTCGCTTACCAGATGACGAATTCGCGCACCGCCTATATCGGCGACGCCTTCGACGTGCTGTCCAATCCGATCGCGTTCGGCATTTCGCCGGCCTTCCTGATTGCGGTGGCGGTGATGGTGATCGCGCATCTTGTGCTCACGCGCACGGTGTTCGGCCGCTATCTGGTCGGCATCGGTACGAATGAGGAAGCGGTCAGGCTGGCGGGCGTCAATCCGCGACCGTACAAGGTCATCGTGTTTGCCCTGATGGGGGCGTTGTCCGGACTGGCCGCGCTGTTCCAGATTTCCCGGCTCGAAGCCGCCGATCCGAACGCGGGCGACGGCATCGAGCTGCAGGTGATCGCGGCGGTCGTGATTGGCGGCACGAGCCTGATGGGTGGCCGCGGTTCGGTGATCAGCACATTCTTCGGCGTGTTGATCATCTCGGTGCTGGCGGCGGGACTCGCGCAGATCGGCGCGAACGAGCCGACCAAACGCATCATCACCGGCGCGGTGATTGTGGTAGCGGTTGTGCTGGATACGTATCGGAGCCGGCGCAAGCGCGCCTAAGGCACGGTGCTGCGGACGTAGGTGCGGTATCAGGTGAGCAGGGCGGCATGCAGCGGGTGCCGTGGGTAATGAATGCAGCAGGGTGCAGCAGAGCACAGCAGGTTGATCGGTTATTGAGGCAAACGCCCGGCGCGGTGCAGGTCGCACGGCTGGCGCGAAAAACAGGCAGGAGAGCAACAGGTTATGGCGACCATCAAGGATGTAGCGGCCGTGGCAGGCGTGTCGTTCACGACGGTTTCGCACGTCGTGAACAACTCGCGTCCGGTGTCGGCCGATGTGCGCGCAAAAGTCGAACATGCAATCCGGCAACTCCACTACGTGCCCTCGGCGGTCGCCCGGTCGCTGAAGGCGCGCTCGACCGCGACGATCGGTCTGGTGGTGCCCAACAGCACGAATCCCTACTTCGCGGAACTGGCGCGCGGCATCGAAGACGGTTGTTCGCGCAACGGTTACTGCGTGTTCTTCTGCAACTCGGACGACGATCCCGCCAAACAGCGTAACTATTTGCGGGTGCTGCAGGAAAAACGTATCGATGGACTGATCGTAGCCTCGGCCGGCGATGACGCCGTACTCGCGCAGGCGCTCGCCGATGCGCGTGAGCCGCTGGTAGTGGTGGACCGCAATATCGAGGGACTGACTGCGGACCTGGTGCAGATCGACCATGAAAAGGGCGCCTATCTGGCGACCCGCCATCTGCTCGAACTCGGCCATGTGAAGATCGGTTGCATCACCGGCCCGGTTGCCACCGCCGTCAGCGCGATGCGCGTGCATGGTTTCATCCGCGCGATGGCCGAGCGCGGCATCGACATCGCGCCGGGCGGGATCGTCGAAAGCGATTTTTCGGGCACCGGCGGCTATCGCGCATCGAGCCAGTTGTTCGACACGGTGCATCCGACCGCGATTTTCGCCGGCAACGACATGATGGGCATCGGCGCCTTGCGCGCCGCCGCGGAGCGCGGCATCAACGTGCCGCACGACTGCTCGATCATCGGCTTCGACGATATCGAGCTGGGCCGCTTCACCTATCCCGCGCTCTCGACGGTCGGACAGTCGGTGCGCGCGCTCGGCGAAATGGCGGCGCAAACGTTGATCGAGCGGATCACCGGCACTGCGGCCGGTGCAGGGGACTCTCCGGCGCGCCGACGGGTGCTGGCGCCGCGGCTGATCTTGCGCGAATCGACCGCGGCCTGGGCGGGCGCCGGGGCTGGTGCCGGACGTGACGGCGTGACGGCGTAGGTCGCACCGTCAGCCCTTTCTGACGTTTTGTAATTCATACAAATTAAGTGCGCCAAATTCCTCAGACCATATAAATATTTTAAGTCTGCGGCCTGGGTGCCGTAAACGGAGATTAGAGCGCAGTTTCTAGAAGGCGCCGGACAGGCGAAGGCGGGATCGATGATGCCGCCGACTCCCTCTCTTCTTCGTTACGTCACAGGAACAGGCATGTTGAACAAGGGCATCACCATCAAGGCGCGTATCGGCCTGACGATGGCTTTTCTGGCCGCATTGCTGGTGATCATCGGCGTCCTTGGTCTGACGGGCATGAGCCGCGCCAACGACGCCGATCACGAGACTTTCACCAACCAGATGCCGAGCGCGGTCGATATCGGCAGCGCCGAGCTTTACGCGGCGCGCGAACGGCTGGCGCTCGATCGGGCCGCCTTCCTGTTCGGAACGCCCGAAGTGGCGGTCACGATAGGGCGGGCGCGGGAGATGCGCACCACGTCGGACGCCTGGTGGAAGAAGTATTCCGATCTGCCGCGCGGCGCGGAAGAAGACCGCGAGGCGCAGGACGTGTCGGCGAAGCGCGAGACGCTGCATCAGTCGATGGACGCGTTTGCCGCGATCGTGGCGGGGACCGACCAGTCGAAGGTCGTGGCTGGCGCGAAGGACCTGCAAGTCAAATACAACGAACTTGCAGTCGCCGACGACGCCTTGCGCAAGCTGCAGTTCACCCAGGCCCAGCAAGGCTACGACGCCGCCCAGAGCACTTTTTTCATGTTTCGCATCATTAGCATCGGCGCGGTAATCGCCGGTCTGCTGGCAGCGCTGTTTTCGTATCTCACGTTAAGCCGCGCGATCGGCCGGCCGCTTGCCGAGGCACTCGGTCATTTTGACGCGATCGCGGCAGGCGATCTGCGCCGACCGGTGGTCGTGGCATCGCGTGACGAAATGGGTCAACTGCTCGAAGGCATCGCGCGGATGCAGCGCAGCCTTACCGAGACGGTCCGCTCGGTGCGCGGCGGCAGCGAGTCGATCGCGACGGCCACGCGCCAGATCGCCGCGGGCAACCTCGATCTGTCCTCGCGCACGGAGGAGCAGGCCTCGGCGCTGCAGGAGACTGCGTCGAGCATGGACCAACTGACCAGCACGGTGAAGCAGAACGCCGATAACGCCCGTCAGGCGAGTTCGCTGGCCGCGAACGCCTCGGAGATCGCCAACAAGGGCAGTGCGGTGGTCGGGCAGGTGGTCGGGACGATGGGCGACATCAACCAGAGTTCGAACAAGATCGCCGACATTATTTCCATCATCGAGGGCATTGCCTTCCAGACCAACATTCTGGCGCTCAACGCCGCGGTCGAAGCTGCCCGGGCCGGCGAGCAAGGGCGTGGCTTTGCGGTGGTGGCGGGCGAGGTCCGCAGTCTGGCGCAGCGTTCGTCGGCGGCGGCGAAGGAAATCAAGGAACTGATCGATAACTCCGTGGAGCGCGTGCGCTCGGGCTCGGCGCTGGTCGATCAGGCCGGCCGCACGATGACCGAGATCATTGGCGCGGTGCAGCGCGTCACGGACATCATGGGCGAAATTGCGGCCGCCTCCGAAGAGCAGAGCAGCGGCATCGAGCAAGTCGCCCGGGCCGTCACGCAAATGGACGAAGTCACGCAGCAGAACGCGGCACTGGTGGAGGAGGCGGCTGCGGCGGCTCAATCGCTGGAAGATCAGGCCGGCAAGCTGCGTACGGCCGTCGCCGTGTTCCAGGTTGAAGAGAGCGGTTTCAAGGCGCCCGCAGCCCAGCCTGCGCTGCGCCGTCCGGCGTCCAAGCCGGTGGTGACCAGGAAGGCGGTTGCCGGTGGCCGGGCACGTACTCCGGTGGCCGCACCGGCCCCGACGATGACCTCGACCTCCCCGAAGGCGCCTGTGGCCCTGGCAGTGCCTGCGCCGGCGGTCGCCTCGACCCCGGCGGCAGCGCGAGCACCGGCGGCTGCCCGGGCGCCTGCGCTGGCTGCAGCGGCCGGTAGCGACAAGGACTGGGAAACGTTCTAAGGCGCAAAGGTCCGGCAAATGAACAGTAAGAGCACGGTTGTGTGCGCAACCGTGCTCTTTTTTCATTGTCAGCGTACTAAGCGACCCGGTTCGACTTGTGTTCCGGTACATTGACGGGCGCGACTGCCTATTCCATTCAATGCGCCAGCCAGAAAGGACCGACATGACGCCACACGACCTCGCGCAACGCCTCGTTCAAGCGCGCAGGCAGCACCGCCTGATCGATGCCCCGCCGCCGGACAGCCTGCCGCCTGATGCCGCCACGGCCTATGCGATCCAGCAGGCCGTAATCGCCGGCCTCGGGCAATCGACCGGTGCCTGGAAAATCGGTGCGAAGGCGCCGGGCGGGGCGGCATCAGGTGCCCCAATTCCCGCGTCGCTCGTGCTCGAGTCGCCCGCTCGCATCGCCCACAGTGGTTTTTTCCGCGTGTTACTGGAACTGGAGATCGCTTTTCGCTTCAGCGAGGCCATCGCGCCGCGCAGCGAGGCCTATGCTCGCGACGAGGTGCTCGCGCGGGTTGGCGCAGTTCTGCCGGCAATCGAAATCGTCGATAGCCGCTTTAGCGAGTGGCCGAATATTGCCCCGCTCGCGCAACTGGCCGATGGGCAAAACAATGGCGCGCTCGTGACAGGACATCCCGTGGCGTACCCGGGATTCGCGCGCACCTTCGATTTCGTCTCGCCCGAACTCGAATTGACCTTCGACGGCAAGTCGCTGGTGCCGGAAGCGTCGGGCAATCCAGTTGGCGATCCGCGCGAATTGCTGGTGTGGTTCGTCAACCATTGCGCGGCTACAGGCGTCACGATCGAACCGGAATGGACCATTACAACCGGCTCCTATGTCGGTGCGCACCGTGTCGAGCGTGCCGGCCTCGTGCATGGCCACCTGGACGGCCTCGGCGAGGTCGAGATCGAACTGACCTGACGCGTATTGCATCGTTCGTTGGCCACCTCGTGGCCGATCCGGTCACATTCCGTGCCGTGCCTGCGCCACCCTCGGGCGCATCCAGGCACTCCCCGTCCCCGTATACACCTATGCACGCGGTTACACGCGCTGCCGACATCCAGTTATGTTCGCGGCCGACCATGTAGCTGATGTGGATATTGCATGTGGTCGTCGAGCGCTGCGCACATTCGTGCAATTCGTGGTGAACGAAAACCGCGTTGCAGTGACGAACGGTTGACTCGCCGCATGTAACGGCGACCCACGCAGCGCATTGGCCAGGCAAACTATGTAACACAGCGTGAATCATGTGCACGGAAACGCTGGACGGCGCGTTGTGGGAAAAAGTGACCAGATAACGGGTAACGCGACGGCAGCAGGAACGCAGGCAAGTGCAAAGTTTCGCGCATGCATCACGATGAAATTTGTACGCGTAGACTGCAGCAGGTTCGATGCTTTAGCGTTGCGATGGTGCGTTGGCGATGTAACGCAGATGTCGCGACGAAGTGCAGGACGCAATGCGCAACATGGCAGTGGAGATGTCTGCAATCCTGGTGGGTGTGGTGGAAGCGGTGGTCGATGC